>MDTE01178433.1_pt1 | contig 13750 bp, 15 predicted proteins | sample 811231 | NCBI WGS metagenome assembly MDTE01 (sample SAMN05326651, study PRJNA326480) | marine metagenome | isolation source: seawater | place: Indian Ocean: Red Sea | collected 2010
AAAAATTAATGTTATTAATTAAATTATTATGCATATTTCAGAATTATCAGTAAAACGTCCCGTTCTTGCTGTTGTAATTAGTTTGTTTTTAATTCTTATTGGATTAGCTTCATATGACAAACTAACGATACGTGAATATCCAGATATTGATAGACCTGTTATAACTGTTAAAACTATTTATAGAGGTGCATCATCTGAAATAATAGAAAGAGATGTCACTCAGGTTTTAGAAGATTCATTAGCTGGAATTTCAGATATAAGAGAAATTTCATCTGAAAGTAGAGATGAATTATCTAAAATAAGGATTGAATTCAATATAAATCGTAATATGGATAATGCTGCTAATGATGTTAGAGATAAAGTTGCTCGTGCATCATCTTTATTACCAACTGATGCAGAACAACCCAGAGTGGCAAAATCTGATTCAGATGCTAGAGCTGTAATGTGGATTGGGTTCACAAGTAATCAATTAAACAGTATACAACTTAATGATTATTTAGAGAGAAATATTATCGACAGACTATCAATTTTACCTGGTGTTGCATCAATAACAGTTGGTGGTGAAAGAAAATATGCATTAAGAGTTTGGCTACATCCAGATAAAATGATGGCTAGAGGAATAACCGTAGAAGACATACTTGCATCAATCAAAAATGCAAATGTTGAAAAACCAGCTGGTAGATTAGAATCAATTGAAAGGGAAATGAGCGTTCAAGTTGATTCTAAATTAACTGATTTAGATATGTTTGAAAAAATAGTTATTAAAGATTATCCACAAGGCCAAGTAAGACTTCAAGATATTTCTGACATAGAAATTGGAGCAGAAAGCCGAAGAGGTTTCTTACGAGCTAATAATAAGAGCGCAATAGGTTTAGGTGTTGTGAGACAAACTAAATCTAATGTTCTTGATGTTGCTGCTGCTGTTAAAAACGAGATTAATGAAATTAGAAATATGTTACCTCAAAATATTGAAATGAGTATAGGTTATGATCAATCAGTATTTGTGAATGAATCTATTTCAGAAGTTAGATTTGCATTACTAATATCTATGTTAATGGTTATTGGTGTAATTTATTTTTTCCTATATTCGTCAACTGCTACATTAATTCCAGCTATTACAATACCAATATCAGTTATATCCACGTTTTTTATTATATATATTTTTGACTATTCATTAAACGTATTAACATTTTTAGCATTAGTATTAGCCATTGGACTTATTGTAGATGACTCTATTGTAGTTTTAGAAAATATTAAAAGAAGAATTGAAAATGGTGAAAATTCTTATGAAGCTTCTATTAATGGTGCAAAACAAATAACATTTGTAGTTGTGGCAACTACTATTGTATTAGTAAGTGTATTTCTTCCTTTATCTTTCATGGAAGGAAAAACAGGAAGACTTTTTATTGAATTTGGAGTAGTACTTTCATTTTCAGTAATTATTTCAAGTCTGGTTGCATTGACTTTGTCACCAATGTTGTGTTCAAAATTTATGAAAAACAATGAAGAATATGCTGAACCTAAATTTATAAAAACATTCAGAAATTATTACTCAAATAGTCTCAAAGATTCACAAGCCAACCCAAAAAAAGTTTATACTTTTTCACTCATTGCTATATTTATTGCCGTAGTAGTATTTTTCTTCATTCCGAAAGAGCTCGCGCCTACTGAAGATAGAGGAATATTTATTGTTTCAGTCCAAGGGCCTGATGGATCTACATTAGAATATACGGATAAGATTGTTAAAAATGTTGAACAAGTTTTGTCGGGATATATAGAAAAGAATGAAATAAAAACTATTTTTTCTATTGTAGCTCCTGGATTCTCTGGTGAGCCAGGATCAGTAAATTCTGCATTTATTTTTGCTACATTAGAACCATGGGATTCTAGATCAAGACATCAAAAAGACATTGTGCGAGAAATATTTCCAAAACTTATTTCTATGCCTGGTGCAAGAATTTTTGCAATTAATCCACCAAGTCTTGGGCAAAGTCCATTTAAATCTCCTGTTAGATTTGTTATCAGTGGAGATAATTATACAGATGTTGGAAATTGGGGAAATCAAATTCTAGCTGAATCTAATAATCTCAATCTAAGAAATGCGAATATTGATTATAAGATTACGAAGCCGAGATTCAATATGAAGATTAATCGTGATAAAGCTTCAGAAATTGGTATTTCAGCTGAAAGAATTGCAAATACATTAGAAACTTTATTTGCATCAAATAGGATTACCACTTTTTCAAGTAAAGGATTAACTTATAATGTAATATTACAAGCAGATAAAGATTTTCGAATTAATGCAAATAGTTTAGACAATATATTTATTAAATCTTTTCAATCTGATGACCTTATACCTTTATCAAATTTTGTTGAATACAAAGAAACTTCTACAAGTCAAAGTTTAAAAAGGATAAACAGAATGCCTTCAACAACCCTGTCTTCTTCATTAGTACCTGGTTATCCATTAGGTAATGCGCTAACAGATTTGATAAATGTTTCTAAAAATATACTTCCAGTTAATGCTAAACTATCATTTCGTGGCACATCTAAAGAATTTTTTGAATCTGGTAACAGATTAGAATTAACAATTTTGTTTGCTATACTTGTAGTTTATTTAGTATTGTCTGCTCAATTTGAGAGTTTTAGAAATCCTTTATCTATTATTTTAACAGTACCAATTGCTTTAACTGCTGGATTATATACATTATTCATTACCCAATCATCCTTAAATGTTTATAGCCAGATAGGACTTTTAATGTTAATTGGATTAATAACTAAAAATGGAATTCTAGTAGTAGAGTTTGCTAATCAATTACGAACAGAAGGCAGAAATATTGAAGATGCTATTTTTGAATCATCTATGATCAGATTAAGACCAGTACTTATGACAACAATTTCTACAATGTTGGGAGCAGTACCGTTAGTTTTGAGTGATGGCGCAGGAGCTGAGAGTAGATATTCAATGGCTGCAGTTGTCCTAGGTGGTATAATGTTATCTTCATTAATCACATTATATTTAATTCCAGCTCTTTACAAATATATTGAATCTAAAAAATAATTATTTTTTAGGAAGAACTTTTAGTCCCTTTTGCATAGAAAAATATAAAGCTAAATCATTTATATCTTGTTCTGTTAAATTAGCTGCAAAACCATTCATAATAGCATTTTTTCTTTTACCTGATTTATATCCTAACAAAGTATTTACTAAATAGTCTTTATACTGACCTGCAAGCTTCGGATAAATTTTGTTTGTAGAATTTCCATCTATACCATGACATGCAATACAGGTTTGTGATTTTGATTTTCCAGCTTCATAATTGCCACTTGCATATATATTATTAAATGGAATCAAAAAAAATATAAAATAGATTAGAAATAATTTTTTGATCATTTTATAGACTCAAAATAGTTAGCAATTTGTTTTATATCTTTATCGCTTAAAGCAGCCGCATTAGCATGCATTGTTCCATGAGTTCTTTCATTATTTCTATATGCTTTTAATGCAATTTCTATATATCCTGCATGTTGCCCACCTATTTTTGGAACTTTATATGTAGGATAGACATTATTGTACCCAGGAATTGCATGGCATCCTAGACATGTTTCAGACTTAGCTTTGCCTTCTGCAATATCATCTGCGAGTGCTAAATTATTTACGATTCCAGTGAGAAGTATTATAAAAATTGATATTACGATTGATTTCATATTTAAATTAGCATGCATTATAACACTAAATTGAGATAAAAGGACAAATTTTTTGTATAATAGAATTTCGATATGAAAGATTATTTTTGTACTGGAATAAATGAATCGTTACTGAATAAAAAAGTCACAATATCTGGATGGGTTGCCACTAGACGTGATCATGGCGGTGTAATATTTGTTGATTTAAGAGACCATACTGGTATTCTTCAAATAGTTTTTAATCCTGAAAATAAAGAAGTATTTAAAAATGCTGAAAATATAAGGAACGAATATGTTATCCAAATCTCAGGTAAAGTCACGAAAAGAATAGCTGGCACAGTCAATAAAGATCTCCCTACTGGCTCAATAGAAGTTATTGCTGATGATTTAAAAATACTAAATCATTCTAAAACACCACCATTCAAAGTTAATGATGATGAAATCAATGATGATCAACGATTACAATACAGATATATTGATTTAAGAAATCATAGCATGCAAAACAATATAAGATTTCGTTCTAAGTTAATACAATTGATTAGAAATTTTTTTCATGAAAAAGAATTTGTTGATATTGAAACACCATTATTAACTAAAACCACACCAGAAGGCGCAAGAGATTATTTAGTGCCTAGCAGAATACACGATGAAAAATTTTTTGCATTACCACAATCACCCCAATTATTCAAACAAATATTAATGATAGGTGGTTTTGATAAATATTTTCAAATTGCTAAATGTTTCAGAGATGAAGACTTAAGAGCAGATAGACAACCAGAATTTACACAATTAGATATTGAAATGTCTTTTGTTGACCAAAAAACTATAATGAATTTGTGTGAAGAATTATTTGTAAAAGTTTTTCAAGATTTGTTAAAAATAAATTCTCCAATAAATTTCAATACATTGGAATATGAACAAGCATTAGATCAATATGGTTGTGATAAACCAGATTTAAGAAATCCATTAAAAATTATAAATATAAAAGAAATAGTTAAAGGTATTGAATTTCAAGTATTTGCCGACCACGTTGATCAAAAAGATTCAAGAATAGTTGCTTTGAGAGTTCCAAATGGATGTAGTCTATCTAGAAAAGATGTTGATAATTATACTGAAATGATAAAGAAATTTAAAGCTAAAGGCCTTGCTTATCTAAAATGTGAAAATATTAATGATATAGAAAATGGAATTGTATCTCCGATAAAAAAATTTATACCTAACAATGTTTTAGAAAAAATTATAGAAGTTACAGAAGCAGAATCTAATGATTTAATTTTTTTCTCAGCCGATAAAACACACATTGTAAATGATTCAATGTCATATTTAATTAATCAATTAGGAAAAGATTTGAACTTAATTAAAGATGATTGGAAATTTGTATGGATTATTAATTACCCTTTATTTAAGCTAGATACACTAACTAAAAAATATACATCTATGCATCATCCCTTTACAGCTCCAGAACATGATGATGATTTAAAATTTGAAGATATTTCAAATATTAAATCAAAAGCTTATGATTTAGTTTTAAATGGAAATGAAATAGGAGGAGGTTCCATAAGAATTCATTCAAAAGACATACAAATGAAAATATTTAATTTACTAGAACTGAAAGAGAATGAAATTAAAAATAAGTTTGATTTTTTATTGAATGCTTTAGATTACGGATGTCCACCACATGGTGGAATTGCATTTGGTATAGATAGAATAGTTATGATCCTACTTCATTTGACATCTATTAGAGATACTATTGCTTTTCCCAAAACCCAATCATCTTCATGTTTACTTACTCATGCACCATCTCATGTTGATTCAGAACAACTAATTGAACTGAATATCAAAACTTTGAAAAAAAAATGACGACATATCAGAATGATTTAATCAAAATAAAACAATTATTAAAAAATAATAACGCTAAAATTGTTGCTCATTATTATGTAAATGAAGCTATACAAAAAATAGCAGAAGATACAGGTGGGTGTGTGAGTGATAGTTTGCAAATGGCTAAGTTTGGAAATGAGCAAAAAGCAACATCTTTAATTGTTGCTGGAGTAAAATTTATGGGAGAAACAGCAAAAATATTAAATCCTGAAAAAAGAATCTATGTATTAGATGCTGAAGCTACTTGTTCTTTAGATTTAAGCTGTTCATTTGAAGAGTTTAATACTTTTTGTAAAAAATATCCTGATAGAGAAGTTGTTGTTTATGCAAATACAAGCGCAGATGTTAAATCTATTTCTGATTGGGTAGTAACATCTAGCATGGCAGTTCCATTGATTAGTTACCTCACATCACTTGGTAAGAAAATTATTTGGGCCCCAGATAAGTATTTAGGTAATTATATTATAGATAAGACTGGAGCTGATATGATTTTGTGGGATGGATCATGTATAGTTCATGAAGAATATAAAACTACATCACTAAAAAAACTAATTAATAAATACAAAGATTGTGATGTTCTAGTTCATCCTGAATCTCCTAGAAGTATAATTCAACTAGCTAATGTTGTTGGATCAACATCAGAGTTAATTAAAGCATCTAAAAATAGCAAAAAAAAATATATAATAGTTGCAACTGAAAAAAATATATTTTATCAAATGAAAAAACTTTCTCCAGAGAAGATTTTTATAGAAGCACCTACAGAAGGAGAAGGGGCTACTTGTAAAAGTTGTGGTAAGTGTCCATGGATGGAAATGAATTCAGTACAAAAAATTTTAAATGTCTTTGATGAAAAGAATGAAATTAAATTAAGTGAAGATATTATAAGAAAGGCAAAACATCCTATTAATAGAATGATATCCTTTCAAATTAATCAATTAACAAATAAAGCATCTTAAATATAATTATGGCAGGACATAGTAAGTGGGCTAATATTCAACATCGCAAAAAAGCACAAGACAATAAAAGAGGTAAAGTATTTACTAAAATTATTAGAGAGGTGACTGTTGCAGTGAAATTAGGTGGAGCTGATATTGGAAGTAATTCAAGATTAAGGTTGGCAATATCAAAAGCAAACTCCTCAAATGTGCCGAAAGATACAATTGAAAGAGCTATTAAGAAAGCATCAGGACAGACAAATCAAATTTATGATGAAATAATATATGAAGGTTATGGGCCTAAAGGAATTGCAATTATTATGGAATGTCTTACAGATAATAAAAACAGAACAGTTTCTGAAATTAGGCATATTTTAGGTAAACATGGCGGCAGTCTTGGAACCAAAGGATCTGTATCTCACTTATTTAAGAAAGTTGGTATATTTAAATTATTGAATATTACAGAAGAGAAATTATTACATTATATAGATAATATAAATATTGTTGATTTTGAACTTATTGATAATGATTGCATTATATTTACTGAACCAAATGAGTTATTTGAAATAAAAAAAACTTTTGAAACAAATTCCTTGGAAGTTGTTAATGAAGAAATTATTATGATTCCATTAAATTTTGTAGATTTAGATGATAATAATAAAGAAAAAATATTAGATTTGTCTAACAAAATTGAAGAATTAGATGATGTACAAAATGTATATATGAATATGAACATAAATTAAATAAAGAATATGATAAAAATTTTAGGTATAGATCCTGGGACAAATATTACTGGTTTTGGATTAGTTGAACTATCAGAAGACAATAATCTAAAATATATACATCATGAAATAATTAAAACTGGATTAAAAAATAAATATACAACAAAATTATCATTAATTTTTCAGGCTACCAGAAACATAATTGATAAATACAAACCAAATCATGTTGCTGTTGAATCAGTATTTTTTAGTGTTAATGCGGGTACTGCAATAAAACTTGGTCAGGCAAGAGGGTCAGCATTATGTGCATGTGGTATTTCTGAATTAGAAATTTTTGAATATAGTCCTAGAAAAGTTAAATTGATACTTACCGATAGTGGGGCTTCTGATAAAATAGAATTGCAAAGAAATGTGAAAAAAATTCTAAATATAAGAAGAAAACTTGAAATAGATGGATCAGATGCATTAGCAGTTGCTATTTGTCATGGAATAATTTTTCAAAATGATATCACTAAAATTAATAGCATATAATATGAATTATTTAATAATAAATGAAATTTTTTATTCTATTCAAGGAGAAGGACTTGATTCTGGTAAGCCAACTATTTTTATTAGATTAACAGGTTGTCCGTTAAGATGTAATTATTGTGATACAAAATATGCATTTAAAGAAGGACAAAAAATGTCATTTGATGAAATACTAACTATTATCAATGAATATAAATGTAAAAATATTACAATAACTGGTGGAGAACCATTAGCACAAAAAAATACTCATAAATTAATTACGCAATTAATTAAACAAAAATATAAAATCTCTATTGAAACAAGTAATGCAATTGATATTAGTTCTATCCATAAGAAAGTAATTATAATACTGGATATAAAAACACCTGGTTCAAATGAAAGTAATAAAAATTTATCAAATAATTATAAATTCCTAAAAAAATCTGATCAAATTAAATTTGTTATTTGCAATATCCAAGATTATGAATGGTCAAAAAAATATATACAAAAATATAAATTAAATAATATTTGTAATATACTTTTTTCCCCCAGCTCTAATGAAATGAACCCAAAAATTCTTGCTGATAAAATGTTGATGGATCATGTAGATGCAAGATTACAATTACAAATACATAAATTCATTTGGGGTGATATACGTGGTAAATAAAAAAGAAGCTATAGTATTATTTTCAGGAGGATTGGACTCATCAACAACATTAGTAACAGCATTATCACAAGGGTATAAATGTATTGCTTTGACAATCAATTATAAACAACGTCATTTATATGAGGTTAGTTCATCAAAACTTTTTTTAAATGATTATAAAGATGTAGAACATATAATTTATGATTTAGATTTATCAATGATTGAGGGTTCTGCATTGACGGATTCTAAAATTGATGTTCCTAATGTTGAAAGTTCTGGAATTCCAGTTACTTATGTACCAGCCAGGAATACACTTTTTTTATCATTGGCATCATCATTTGCTGAATCAAAACAAATTAAAGATATTTTTATAGGTGTAAATGCTATTGATTATTCTGGATATCCAGATTGTAGACCAGAGTTTATTCATGCTTTTCAAAAAATGATAAATACAGCCACTAAGTATGGATTAGAACATGGAGATATTACTATACATACTCCTTTAATAAAATTAACTAAAAACGAAATCATTAAAAAAGGTATAAAGCTAGGCATTGATTATTCAAAAACTGTTTCTTGTTATTCTCTTGATTCAAATGGCCAAGCTTGCGGTGTATGTGATTCATGTAGGTTTAGAAAACAGGGTTTTAAAGAAGCAGAAGTTGAAGATCCGACTATATATAAATAAATTGAAAAATTATTATATATATATTAACGTATGCTAATATAATTATTATATGGAAATTTCATACACACTATTACAATATGTTGCAATATTAGGTTTAGTACTTGGTATTGTTGTCAATAAAACAAATTTTTGTACCATGGGTGCTGTATCAGATTGGGTTAATATAGGTGATTTAAACAGATTTAAGTCATGGATGTTAGCCATAGCCATAGCTACCTTAGGTGTATCTCTTTTAGAACTGAATAACATTATAAATGTTAGTGAATCTAGAATACCATATCGAAATTCAATATTTTTTTGGCCAAGGTATATATTTGGTGGATTAATGTTTGGTATTGGAATGACATTGACAAGTGGTTGTGGTAACAAAGTTCTAATAAGATTTGGAGCAGGTAATTTTAAATCTCTGATTGTGATAATCGTTGCAGGTTTAATGGCTTATTTGATGACTAGGACTGATTTTTATGGAATAGCATTCCATAGCTGGATGAGTCCAATTAGCCCTGATCTTGCAATGATAGGAATCAATGACCAATCTATACCATCAATTCTATTTCTGGATAATAAGAGCCATTTATTAAGTTTTTTTGTCTCATTAAGTATATCTATTTTATTATTTATCTTTATTTTTAGAAAAGGTGAATTTACACAAAATAATGATAATATTTTGTCTGGGTTAACTGTTGGTTTTGTTGTTGTGTTAGCATGGTTTATTACTGGCGGATCTTTAGGTAAAGAATGGATTGAAGCAAATGATTTTCTTGACACACCCATGCCTAGTGTTGGGGTACAATCTGTCAGTTTTATTAATCCAATGGGTGAAACTTTAATTTTTGTTAAAAATAGTGCCGACATGTATTATTTAACTTTTGGAGTTACAATTTTGATATCAACTATTTTGGGTTCATTTATTTATTCAATTTTTTCTAGGAGTTTTAGATTTGAATGGTTTATCTCTACTAATGATTTTTTAAGACATATCATTGGAGCAGTTCTTATTGGTATTGGAGGTGTTTTATCATTGGGTTGTACTATAGGACAAGGTGTTTCCGGTGTATCTACACTAGCTTTAGGCTCGTTTATTACTTTGGGATCTATAATTTTAGGAGCTGCTTTAACTATGAAAATAGAGTATTATAAAGCTGTTTATGAAGATAGCAGTTTTTTTGATGCTTTAAAGTCTGCACTATCTGATTTAAAATTAATACCTAATAGATTTCGAACATTAGAGAAAATATAATGGGGCGTTAGCTCAGTTGGTAGAGCAGTGGCCTTTTAAGCCATTTGTCACAGGTTCGAATCCTGTACGCCCTAATAAAAAAATGAGAAATATTTTAATCATATGTTTTTTAGTTTTTTCCATTGATGGATTATGTAAGCCGGTGCAAATACAATATAGCTCTGGAGAAATATTAAATGGCTTTCATTATACAAATACAGAATCAAAGTCTATAGCAATTATTCTTCATGGTACACGCGGTCATCAAAATTTAGAATTAATAACATCATTAGGTGCCACTCTTCTTGAAAATAATATAGATTCATTGTCTATAAATTTAAGTTATGGAATTACTAACAGAAAAAATGATTTTTTGCCATGTGATATTAATCACAAACATCTACAATCAAAATCTATTCACGAAATAAAATACTGGTTTAATTATATAAAAAAATTAAATTATGAAAAAATTTATTTAATAGGCCATTCAAGAGGCGGATTAAATATGATGCAATTTTATAAAGGATTAAATAAGGCAGATTCTAGTTTAATTCATGCAATTTTTTTGATAGCTCCAATTTCTGATGATTTCCATGATACAAGAACAATTATGATGGAAAAAAATAAAATTGATATTCAAGATCTTATATCTCAAGAAACCGGAATAATACAAATTGATTTCTTAAATTGCGCTAATGCTAGTGTAAACAGAAAGACTTTTTTAGACTATTATAATCTAGATTCTAATAATATTGACAATAGTAAAAAACCTTTGATAAGTTTATTGCAAACCACAACAAAACAAACTTATATAATAACAGCCTCGGAAGATATATTTGTACCAAATACTTACAGTAGGTTAAAACAACACTTGCCATCTAAAAAAAATATTGAGTTATTTTTAATTGATGATGCAGATCATTTTTTTAGAGATTTTTATTTTGATGATCTTATTGAAATTTTATTAAATTTAATGAAGTAGTTTTATTGTATCTCAAACGGTTCTTCGATACTTTCTTGAATCTCAGGTTGAATATTAATACTTCTATTTATAGTTGCTGATGTTTTAGGACCTATAGTTATTTCTGATTCAGAATTATTGAAAACTTTTCTAGAAACTTTGATGGTTGCAAATCTATCTTCTTTATCAAAATTTAACAGTATAAAATTACTTCTTACAATTGCAAGTTCTGTCCAACCTTCACTAATCATAGCTTTTCTGTAAAAATCTACTACATCTTCAGCGCTTTCATCGTGTATCAGATATAAGACACCAGTAAATCGATTACCTTCGCCAAAGATTACAGTTTTATCTGTTGCGTATTGAGAATTATCAGGTATTGGTATAGATATTTGTAACCTTTGATCCAAACTGACATCTCTTACCTCAGATGTAGCTTCATCTTCAGATGAGATCATACCATCAATAGTTGCACAAGATGTTAGTGATAAGGTTAAAATAAATATCAGTATAAATTTATTTTGTGGGATGTTCATAAATATCTAAGTATAATTATAACCTATTTTCGTGAACCTGGACCATTTATTTCCAATCCATTACTCATAAATGTCATAAAATATTCAAGATTTCTATATTCCTTGCTTTGTCCTTTATAAGGTTTAGCTCTAATTCTATTAAGACAACCAGCATATCTTTCATGTAATGTTACTAATCTTCCAGCCCTAGATCTGTATACAGGAAAATGTGTAGGATGTCCTATACCTGGACTTGTAATATCAGCACGTAATTTTGTACCTACTTGCCACACATGACAATCAGCACAAGAAAAATTTAACTGTCCTTTTTTTGTGAAATAGAGTCTTTTTCCATCTTCAAAAGCATCCAATGCTTCCATATTATTAGGTATTTCAATATTGATTATATTACCTCTTGATGTATAGGCCATATATGCTGATATATCAGCCATATCACCACCTTTATAATAATTTAAAGGTTTTTCACCATTCTTTTTTCTGCAATTATTTATTGCTAACTCAAGAGTAATAATTTGATTTGTATCTTCATCAAAATATGGATAATTTTGGCGGATACCAATTCCTCCATTTTCAAAACATGACGCATAATTATTTCCATTTTTGAATGGCATGTTGAATAATTTTTCACCATTTTCAATATTTAATTCATATGGCGGAAAGTCTTCTATAGACTCCCATTGATCTCTTGATGATTTATCTATTGAGTACACACCATTTGCGAAATCATTAAATGGTGTATTAGGAAAACGTTCCTTAAAATGATCTCTAAAATCTTCTAAATCTTCTTCAGGTGATGTTTGTGCGTCAATATTAAATGTTAAAAAAAATACAAAAAGTATAATCAAAAATTTTTTTATCGTCATAGTTTATTTCACAGCTTGCTTATTTGAATCTCGATTACCTTTATTATCTACCCATGTTAAAGTTACCTTATCTCCTTTTTCGCCTTTATATTTGAAAGTTAAATAGGGATTCTTAGATACAGCTGGTCCCCAATAGACTTTTATAACTTCTTTTCCATTTGCTTCACCAGAAACTTCTTGAATGTAATGGGGAGGTATCAATTCACCTGTTTTTTTATTTTTTCTCTTACCTGTTTCCATAGGGTGCTTTATAAGAGCTTTAACAGTTACTATTCCTTTACTTTCTTTTGCCCTAATTTTTATTGTACTCATGAATTATCCTCCACATCCACCAATAGTTATTTTTATTTCTCTTGATGAGCTATATACTTTATTTCCGCTTTTTACTGCAGCAATTACTTTAGAAGATTTTCCCATTTTTATTCTAGTTCCAATTGTTGGTTCAGCTAAAGAAGTAAAATAATAACCACTAGATAATGGTTGAGGATTGTTCTCAACAAATATCATTATAGATTCAACTCTTTTTAATTTTGTCTTCACATTAATAGGAACTATAGCTCCATTTTCTGCAATCTCTGGAGCTTTGAGTATGACTTTAGATGATTCTGTTAAATCGTTATGTCCATAGATGCTATTTATTGATTTCGCTAAATCTTTTTCATCAAAAGATTGTTTTGGCCAAGCTGCAAAAACACGTTTAGGAGTTATTGATAATGCAGTAACTGACATTATTGTTCCAACTGTGAGCAGTGAATTTTTTAAAAAATTTCTTCTATTCATAAATACCTCATAAAGTGTAAAGATATTCTACTATCTTGTTAATTTCATTTTTAGTCAATATACCATGTTTCCCGAATGGAGGCATAAAGGAATTAGGGTTTTTCTTGGTTGGATCCCAAATCTGATCAAAAAGATCTTGTTTTTTAGGAAATCTTGCTTGCATTGCTATCAGAGGCGGTCCATTATTCCCAGCCAGTTCTCCATCTTCAATCATATGGCACGCTAAACAATTACCTTTTTTTCTATCGAATGTAAGTTTTTTACCATCATCAGTCACATCAGAATAGGATGAAGGCACATATGTGATAATAAGAATAATGAATAA
>MDTE01080489.1_pt1 | contig 13748 bp, 8 predicted proteins | sample 811231 | NCBI WGS metagenome assembly MDTE01 (sample SAMN05326651, study PRJNA326480) | marine metagenome | isolation source: seawater | place: Indian Ocean: Red Sea | collected 2010
AAATTATACCATTAAAAAATATAGCTGATAAAGCTCTTGAAAAATGTCCTGATGTAAAAAAGTGTCTTATTGTAAAAAGAACAGGAGGCAAAGTAAACTTAAACCCTAAAAGGGATGTTTACTTTAATGACTTATTAAAGCTGGTTGATGATACTTGTGATCCTATAGAAGTATCAGCTGAAGACCCTTTGTTCATACTTTATACTTCTGGATCAACTGGAAAACCAAAAGGGGTTTTGCATACTTCTGGTGGTTATATAGTATATGCTTCTATGACGCATGAATATATATTCAATTATAGCAAAGAAGATATTTATTGGTGTACTGCAGATATAGGGTGGGTAACTGGGCATAGTTACATTATTTATGGTCCATTAAGTAATGGTGCTACTACATTAATGTTTGAAGGTGTTCCGAATTATCCAGACTTTTCAAGATTTTGGCAAATAATTGAAAAACATAAAGTTAATATTTTCTATACTGCACCAACAGCACTTCGCGCATTAATGAGAGAAGGTAATGAAAATGTGACAAAATGGGATAGAGCATCATTAAAGTTGCTAGGTACAGTTGGTGAGCCAATAAAAGAGCCGGAATGGAAATGGTATTATGAAATCATAGGTGATAGTCGCTGTCCAATAGTTGACACATGGTGGCAAACTGAAACAGGAGGCATACTCATTAGCCCATTACCAGCAATAACTAAACTAAAGCCTGGATCTGCCACTTTACCATTTTTCGGCATTTCACCTGTAATATTAGATGAAAATGGCAATGAAAAGCATGGAAACCCTGCTGAAGGTTATCTTGCCATAAAAGAATCATGGCCAGGCCAAATGAGAACCATATATGGTGACCACGAGAGATTTTATGAAACATATTTTTCTAAATTCAATGGATATTATTTCACTGGAGATGGAGCCAAAAGAGATGAAGATGGATATTATTGGATTACTGGAAGAGTAGATGATGTACTAAATGTATCTGGCCATAGATTGGGTACTGCAGAAATAGAAGGTGCAATTGGTGCACATGAAGATGTAGCGGAAGCTGCGGTTGTAGGCTTTCCACATGCAATAAAAGGTCAAGGTATTTATGCTTATGTAACATTAATGGCAAAAGTAAAAGAAAATAACAATATTTTAGTAGAAATCAATAATAAGGTAAGAGAATTAATTGGACCACATGCCAAACCAGATGAAATTCAATTTACATCAGCATTACCTAAAACAAGATCAGGTAAAATTATGAGGAGAATTCTAAGGAAAATTGCAAAAAATGACATAAAAAACATGGGAGACACATCAACTTTAGCAGACCCAAATGTCATTAATGATTTAATCAAGGGAGCAAATTAAATAAATTTATAAAAAATTTAAACAAACATCTAAATTAAATAACTTAAATTAAACCTTTGGAGATTCAATTTTTCATTATTAAAATCAAATGAATATTTTATTTTTACTATTACATTCCATAATTCTTGCTAGCGATGCAAATCACTTATTGTTAACCCAAATAATTACGCAACCAGACATAGCTGAATCTATTTCTATTCATAACCCTACGGGATCTACAATTAACTTACAAAACTATTATATTTGTGATGACAATGAATATTATTTGATTTCAGAGAATACCATAAATTCAAGTAGCATAAGCGGATTTACCGCTCAATTTCCCAATATAAATATTGGTCCAGGAGAAACAATGAATCTGGTATTTAATGAAGATTATCAAAATTTTTTTGATGATGATTTTATTCCAGACCTAATAATGTATGGTAATAATGCGAATAGTCTATCTGGACAAATTGGTTTTTCAGATAACAAAATAAATGAAATATCAGAAATAATTATTTTATTCCATTGGGATGGAATATCAGAAAAAATTCAAGATATTGATTATTTCTCTTGGTCAACTCTACCAGGATCAAACATAAATGGAATTGATAAAAGTAATATTTCAAACTATGAAAATGATACTTCCATAGAACAGCAACTACATTTTCAATATGAAGCTGAAAACTATAATGCTTATTCTCGTATTAACAATAATGAGACAGATGAAAACAACATAAATGGTAATGGAATAAACAACCATGATGAAACAAGTGAAAATCTTAGAAATTCTTGGGAGATAATAGAACTCTTTAATTTAGGGTGTATGACGCCTGATGCAATCAATTATGATATTGATGCCGTTGTTGATGATGGCAGCTGTTATTTTAATTCAATTTCTGAAATCATTAATGATCCAAATATGATAGGACAAGAAGTCATCATTGCAGGCATAATAAGTGATTATACAAATTTAGTAGCGTATCAAGGTCCTCATATAATTAAGATTTCTGAGAATATAACCGGCCAAACTTTGGAAGTAAAAGTTTGGGACAGTGATTGGACAAATGATTATGAAACACTATTTCAAAACACTCCATTTTTTACCCATGAATTAAAAATAATTGGTACAGTTAGCGAATGGGATGGAGAGCTACAGATTGAGCCTTCGACAATTCAAATCATAAATGATAATTTTGACTTTCAATCTAACAATGTATCAATATCTTCAATATTTAAGGGAGATCATGATGGAACAGTAATTACCTGCACAGGATTATTAGTTGATTATTTTGACATAACAAAATATAATGGTCCCCATTCATTAACAATTGAAAATCAAGAAGGGTACAGAACTGAATTATCCATATGGCCAAGTAACTATGACATACTTAACTCTCATCTATCCTATTTACTTTATCCGCCATATAATAAATATTATATGTCAGTTACAGGATTTGTAGGTGAATATAAAAATAACAAACAACTTTCCATACCTAGTGAAAATGCAATTACCATATTGGACACAATAAATACAGAAGGTACTAAATATGAAGGTCTTATGGCTTCCATGAGTTTTAATTTGGACTTTAATGCTTTCAATGACAATTTACAAGAACAAATCATTGATGATCTTGCCAATCAATTAAACATCAATACTAATAGAATAAAAGTCATTTCCATCCAAAGAGGTAGTTTGATTCTAGATTTTAATATCATAGAAAAATCAAACAATGAGAATGAACCTTCTAATAGTGATATTATTGAGAATATTACAAATCTAAATCAAATCAATGGGATTAATGTTTCAGTAAATAATGTATCACAATTATCCATAAATGCTACAACCATTAGTCCTGCACCTTTTATTATCATTCCAACTTTAAATGAAAGATTGGATTATTCATATTCATTTCCCAATCAATCACGAGTCATAATCAGGATCTTTGATGCTTCTGGCAAGTTTGTTACTTCATTATTAGATGAATATTATGAAGACGCCGCAACAATATTTAGGGATGAGTATCATTCTTCTTGGGATGGAAGAGATCAATTAGGACAAATTGTACCTCCTGGTACATATATCATGCATATTGAAGCAATGAACCCCTCAACAGGTCAAACTCAAACAGATACTGCACCAATAGTAGTCGGTGTAAGATGATGAAAAAAATATTTTTTTTCATTTTACTAAATTTTTTCTATTCTCAATCCATAAGTGATTATCCTTATGCAAGTGCTAAGCCTACTGGAATGGTTGGTGCCGTAGTCTCAGAAACAGGAGATAGCTGGAGCATTTTTCACAACCCTGCTGCAATAGTAGAAATAGATGATTATAATTTTTCAATTGGTAATTCAACACTGTATGGTTTTAAGTGGTTGCCATATCAACAAATCAATGGATATGTAAAAATACCTATTTTAGGCAATATAGGTTTAGGAATAAGCCAACTAAAAACAGAAAATGGCACTATTACCTTATCAGAAGAAAATACGCTATCACTTGCTCAAGGAATCTCATTGCAACGCGATAAAAATTCACACCTGTCCATTGGGTATACGATGAATTTCATCCAATGGGGTTTAGCAAAGTCTGCAGGCTCAAATGGTGATGGAACAAATGGAATTGACATTGGAAGTATCAATACAATGTCAATTGACATTGGCGTATTAGCATCACTTCGATCAAAATTTCGATTTGGTGCTTTTGTAAAAAACTTTTCATCTAATACAATTGGAATTGGATCTACTAGGCAAAATTTAACTAGGAGAATTAATCTAGGCATAACTTACATGCCATTACCTGATTTTTCAACATCATTAGTGTCTGAAAAAATAATTGGGAATGAAGAGCTGCAAATAAAAGGATCAATGAGTTATGATATAAATTCTTTTATTGAAATATTTTCAGGAGTTCAAGCAAATCCAAATCGTTTAGGGATGGGAATGACCATAAATATCATAGGCCATGAAATTTGTTATGCAATAATAACACACCCAGTATTACCATTGACACAACAATTTAATTTAATACTATTTCCATGATTAAATCATTTACCATACTAATTATGGTTATAACCATTAGCAATGGACAAAAAATCAATTTAAATACTGATGATCTAAGTAAAATGCATACACTTGATCTATCCATAGATCAAATTAATGAAATAATTGATTATAGAGAACGTACAGGGAAAATAGATGACATCTATGAATTGCTAGCAATTTCAAATATTAGCATTCAAGATATACATGCCATAAAATCTTCAGTTACAATTGAAAAAACTCAAAGCACTAGTTTTGAAAAAGACATGCAAAGAGCATCATATAAACTTGGACAATGGATTAGTAATGAAGGTAATTCTGAAGGTTTATCAGAAACTTGGCTAGATAGGTTTTACGAGCCTCAAAACATAAATAAGATGACATATGATGATTTAATGTTATTACCAAATTTAAGCCCTATTGATGTGACAGCTGTTTTAAAACAAAAACAAAGAGGTTATATTAATGGTAATTTTGAATTAAAAAACTCACCAGGAATTAGTTACTGGGGATATAAAAATTTAATTGATTTTATTCGTTTTGAAGATAATAAAAATAGTCAAAAAGAAGTTCACATGAGATTTAATTCTCTCATGCGTTCAATTCCCATAACGTCAAACCCTGATGATGAAGGAACAATAGCAGCATTTGAAAAAACAAGCAATCCAGAACAATTTCATAAATTTTCCATTACTTATGGAGATAATATAAAAGGGGGGTTGTCATATCATAAGCAAATGGGCCAACCAGATAGCATTTTTACTTTAAAAAAGTTTTTACAAAGTGATAACATTAAATTATTTAATAAATTGATTATTAATCGACTCATATTAGGTAATTTCACAACATCTTTTGGTCAAGGAGTAATATTTGAATCTAGTGATAACTTTAGTCCAAGAAGAACAGGTTTTGGTTTTTCAAAAAGAGCGGAAGGAATCCATGGTGATTTAACACGTTCATCGCAATATGTATTGTACGGTTTAGCCATGCAAGCATCATATGATAGAATAAGAACTACATTCTTTGTATCACATCATCCAAGAGATGCAATAATCAATGCAGATGAAAGTTTTACCTCACTCATAGTTATGCAACCTAGATTGCCCTTTGGTGCTTATGAAGATAAAACTAAAATTTTTCATCCATTAGTAAATTCACTAAATGAAATTACATGGGGAGGAAATATTAGATTTTCTCCAATCATTGGTACAAATTTTGGATTTACTTTTTTTGAAAGCCTATATGATAGACCTCATATACCACAAATAATAAATACAATTACAGGTGGAATTGATGATACTGATGCAGGGTTTAATTCAGATGATGATTATGATGATTATTCAGGTGATGCATATTATCTTAATTACATTACAAATTCTGCTGACTCTGAAGTTGCAGCAATGGATACCTCCATTGCAAAATCTGTATTTTGGGATGACGCACAATCATATTTTCGCGTAAGAGGATTTGATTTTTCAACTGTATTAAATAATATTTCCATTCAGGGTGAATATGGTGAAATGTTAAAAGATGATAAAATATTTCTTCTTGGAAGAAATCCTTCAGCATTTGTCTTAAGCACATACGCACAGTTTGATAATTTCAACTTATTCATGTTATATAGAAATTATGATCTTAGATATGACAATCCATATCAACGATCTTTTTCCAATTATCAACGTTATAAAACAAGTATATTGGAAGATGCGTATTGGTTAGAAGATCCAATATTCAGCTATCTATATTCAGCAAATCCTCAACCACAATCAGAAGAAGGTGTATTTGTTTCTTCTCGATACCAATTTCATCGCGCAATGGTTGGGACATTAAACTGGGATACATGGAATCGTAAAGCAGACAATGCAAAATATTATCGAACTGTTGCTTCTTTGGATTGGAGACCAGCATTTAATTTTAGAATCAAAATTAGACAAAAATGGCAAGCAAGAGGTCAATTTGACATTCATAATCCTAGCCCATTTTATTCAAGAGAAACACGTATTCAAGCTCGACTTCGAATGTCTAGATATAACCAATTTGAAATACTCTATTCTAATGGATACACGACATTCTCTCCTAGACCTAGATTGACTGACAATGCATTAGGTGGTGAAATGATGGTGGGAGACATTGGGTCTCCAGATCAAACCATAGGTTTTAGTTTTTCACATCATCTAGATGAAAATTTTACTATAAAAAGTGGTTTATTATATATTCAAGGTTTTCTATGGTATTTTGAAGATACTGATTTCAGAATTTTTAATTCTGAAAATGGCTCTATTCATAATTGGATTTCTGTGGATTTAAAACCTTCTACATTATTTCGAATAATGTTTAAAATTAGCTATTCAAATGATGCAATGTCTAGTAAAATAATTGAAGGACAATCCCCTGAAGGGTATTGGATACAAAATCCACAAATCACAAATGAAAAAATAGATTATAGATTACAAATAAGTTATGCTCTTTAAATTACTAATCATATTAATAACCCTATCGCCTTTAATGGGACAATCTATGTTCAATCGATGGATTGGAAGTGACCCATTCTCAGGTTCATCTAAAAGTACAGCAATGGGTAATTCACACATTTTAAATTCAATCGGTAGTGCAAATACTAGATTTAATCCTGCAAATTTAATTAATGAAAATTCTATTTTTACTTTTGACATTCAGCTTGAACAAACCTCAATTTTTGAAAGATGGAGCATGCCAATACGAAACAGTTTTGATGATGTTCTTGCTAATGCAGATTATGTTGCCAATGAGTTTTCACAATTTGGCATTAGAGGAGGCCTATCGTCATCCATTAATATTTTCCAACTTGGACAAATAGGTATTGGTTTTCATTCTGCACCACTTACCAATTTTAAATATCATTATACTGAAGAAGTAAGAGGTACTAATCAAATTGAAGATGGAGAATATGCAAGTAAAGATCCAATTGTAGGATATCACAATCTGAAAACATCCGGTGCCATGCAAATATCATCTTTAGGAACTGGCTTTGGAATAAATTTAATTAAACAACTAAAAATAAAATTTGGACTTTCCATCAATCAGATTCATCGTTCAACAATAACAGATAATGTCACTATTGATTCGCTATATTTAGAGGATCTAACAAATTTATCAACAGTTACAAATGTAACTCAAAGATCTAAAACTGATGAAACTAATTTTATAACATTAAGTGCAATGCTACAATTAACTCCAAAAATCACATTAGCAAGCTCATGGGAAAGTAGTGCAAAACTCAAATCAAAGAATTCTTCTGCAATCATTAATAATGAAAATGGACTCTTTCAATACTGGAATAATCAAGATTATGCAATTAATGGCCATAATTATTTAAAACCAGAAATATTAAGTTTTGGAAGTTCATTTTTTTCCAATAACCACTCAAAAACATTAATTAGTTTTGAATTTAATCGCATTTTTTATGATAATCATTATTATTTGAATGATTTTAACATAATTAAATTTGGTTTTGAACATATAACACAATTTGGCACACCAATAAGAGCTGGATTGACTTATAAAACTCCATCCATGAATGCCATGGAGCCCATATCAATCTTAACATTTGGATCTGGAAAAAAAATAAATAATTTAATTTTAGATATTACAGGCACATACTGCTTACAATCTTTTAAACATCCAGACCTCTTCCCCGTAGAAGGAGATGTTAGATTAGATTATGATCTTATTCGTGACTCTCAATTCCATTTATCATTATCTCTTTCCTATCAGTTATAATGAAATTAGTATTCTATAGCTATTTCTTTTATTCAATTATTTTTGCAGAAACAATAAAAATTAATTTAGTTGCAACAAATGACCTACATGGTATCATTGGTAAACAAGAGGCTTCATTTATGAACCCACAATATCCACCTACCATAATAGGAGGTTCAGCTTTTTCAAAATATATTGATGAATTAAGAATTGAAGCTGAAAATAAAAAAGAAGGAATTATTATTTTAGATGGAGGTAATTTTTTTCAAGGAAGCCCTTTAGGTTTGCATGATGCTGGAAAAACAATGATTGAATGGATGAATCGCATTGGTTATGATGCTCTTGTACCAGGTATTTATGATTTTATTTTAGGTGACAAAAACTTAAATGAATTATCAAAACAATCAACATTTCCATTTTTATTTTCTAATATTATATGCTCAAATTGTCCACTTACATCTAAAAACATAACTCCTTATATCATAAAAAGCATTGCAAATGTAAAAGTAGGAATACTTGGAGTTGTTAATTCAAAAATTAAAGATTTTGTGTTAGACGAAAATTTATTTGGTACCAATACTTTAAATGAAATAGAAATAATTCAAAAATGGATTAAAGAATTAAAAAACAAAGGAGCAGAAATAATAATTGTACTTACTAGCTCAGGAGTCCCTTGGGATCGTGAAGAAGAGTATGCAATATTTAAAACTAAAGTTCATAAGGGTGAAATAACAGAAAAATCATCATTAAATGCATTAGAAATGGCATATTTTTTAGATGATGTAGATTTTGTTGTTGCTGGTGGTAATTCAAAAGGCTACCCTTTGCCATGGCAAGATCCTCATAGCCATGTATATGTGATGCAAGGCTATGGAGGTGGAACAGAATTTTCTCATGTTAAATTACTTGTAGATAAAGAAACCCATCTATTCATGGGCTATGAAACTGTAGTTGATGGCAAAGCAAGCCAAACTTTACTTGCTGATGATTTTTCTTATGATCAACAGGATTATGATTGGATTGAATCAAAAATAAATGAATCAAAGAATTTCACATTCAAAAGAGAATTCCCTAAATCAAAAAAACTTAATAAATCACTCAATAACAATCAATGGAATTTCCCCAATATAAATCATAAAGAGAAAATTGAAATTATTACATGGAACTGCGAATTTTTTCCTAACGCTAATGATTCAACTATTTCTGCATTATCTGAGGCCATTAATGAATTAGATGCAGATATCATAGCATTTCAAGAGCTACGTAAACTTGGCTGGTTTGGTAAATTAATGCAAGAAGTTCCACAATATAACTATATTGTATCTCATCAAACTTCTTTTATGGATTTAGCAATCATATATAAGAAAGAATTTTTTAAATTAATTGAACAAAGTGAGCCGTTTGCAGAAAATGATTATAATTTTGCTGGAAGGCCCCCTTTACAAGCTGATTTAATTTATTCATTTGAAAATAAAGAAATACCTATTTCAATAATCAATCTTCACATGAAATGTTGTGATTCAGGCTTGTATCGTCGAAAAAAAGCCTCTGAAATGTTACATGAATACATTGATGAAATTATTGAAAAAAAATCAAATATAATTGTTCTTGGCGATTGGAATGATGATACAAAAGACAAACCAGGGCAACATTGTTTTGATCCATTCTTTACTGATGATAGATTTGTTTTTACAACAAAAGAAATTTCAAAAGACGTTAAACAGGCATCTTATCCAAAAGAACCTTATGTTAGCTTTTTAGATCATATTATGATTTCAATGTCGCTTATTCCTGAAAATAAATATGATGTCATGACCATTCCAATGGGAAAATACATGGGAGGATATGAAATTTATGATGCTTATATTTCAGATCACTTACCTGTATTATTATCTTTTCCTGTTACAAACTAATATAATATAAATCACATTTTAATTTTTAACTTTAATATAAATTATTTTAATTTTCTTAAAATTAATGAAAATGAAAAAATATCTAAAAATATTCATATTATTAATTTGGTCTACAACTGTTACCCAAGAATGTCCTCCAGCTGATACACTATCCATAGATCCATTACAAGATTTATGGTCTATTCCATCATATAATCAATGGAATGAAGCGGAAATAATGACATGGAACATAAAAAATTTTCCAATAAATAATAATACCATAAATTATGTTAATGAAATAATATTAGATGTTCAACCAGATATCATCGCATTTCAAGAAATTAATAATGAAACTGCATTCAATACTTTAGCTAATGATATTCAATCTTATGAATTTATTTCTTCAGGAAGCGGCTTGGCACTGGCAGTAAGATCAGATATCATTAATATCATAAGTTGGACTACATTATTTCCAAGTTCAGGATATGAATTTGCTTGGAGATTCCCTTTATTAGTTGAGTTAAACTGGGTTTGTGGAATAAATGCAATGGCATTTCACATTATCAATATTCATTTAAAATCAGGAAGCTCTAATGAAGATTTTAATCGACGTTATGATTCAGCTGAAATGCTCTCAGATTATGTAAATGATCATCCAAATAAAAATTTTATTATTTTAGGTGACTATAATGATGAAATTGCCGATTCAGAAAATAATAATTCTCTATGGCCCATGATTGAAAATGAACAAATTATCTTTGCAACAGAATCAATTGCAAATATTGATTATTATGCGAGCTTTCCTAGTTGGCCTAGTTTTATTGATCACATAGCTTTATCTTATAATTTATATGATGAATTTATTAATGGAAATATAAATACCCTGCGCATTGATGATTATACAGGATATAATTTTTATCAAAATAATATTTCTGATCATCGACCAATAATTTTATCCTTTCCCATTGAGATGGTAGAGCTTAATACAAACCTTGTGATAAATGAAATCATGGCAAACCCTTTAGCTTCAGCAGATGCTTCTGGAGAATGGATAGAAATTACTAATGTTTCAGAAACTGAAATCAATTTAAATGGCTTAATAATTAAAGATAATGATTCTGATCAACATATTATTTCAGATCATGATTTAATCATACAACCTAATGGTTTTCTAACATTAGGAATTAATGATGATATGGCCGTAAATGGAAATGTAATAATAGATTATGTATATAATAATTTTACACTTTCAAACTTATGGGATGAAGTAATATTAATGCATCCTTCAGGTATAATCATTGATGAAGTGTATTATGACAATGGCATTACTTTTCCCGATGAAAGTGGAAAATCAATGATGCTTATTAATTCAACTTTTGATAACAGTATGGGAGAAAACTGGTCCATATCATCAAATCAATTTGGATCTGGTGATTTTGGAACTCCTCAAGAAGAAAATTTTCCAGAAGATTGTCAAGAAAATAATGGTGACATGAATGAAGATGGGGGATGGAATGTGTTAGATATTGTCGCTCTAGCTAATTGCGTTCTAGCTGCAAATTGCGATACTATTGGTTGTAATGGGGATTTGAACAATGATGGTGGCTGGAATGTATTAGATATTGTTGCTTTGGCAAATTGTGTTCTAGCTGCAAATTGTAATTAATAATTAATTTAATTAATTGTGTCTGTCTAATAATAAAATACCATATGTTGTATTAATAAAAATATTTTTTTATTATTAAAAATCTTTTATATTTTTTATTTTCAATAACTTAGATTTTATAATTCAACATAAACTTAAAGTATTACATTAAATGTTTGCTTTTAATTCCATTAGGCTGTTAATATTCATTAGTCATTATAAATAATGATTATAATCAAACTTATCTATTTTTAAATGGAGGGATGATGAAAAAGGTTTCTAGAATAATTTGTGCTTTATTTACCATACCTATAATATCTACAGCCTCTGAAGCAATACATGCTAATAATACATTAACTAATAATCAATCTAATAATAGTTCCATTGAATATTATTCTTCAATATCACATCTCTACCAAAACATAAAGCCTATTCAAGGTTTAGTAAATGATGATAAAAAAATAAAAGTTATTCGTGATGTCAATGAAAATATAATTAGCATGGAATGGTTTTCTAATAGTAAATCAAATAAAGTAATAAAACGAGATTTTGTATATGACAAAAATAATCTCTTGAGAGAGATAACATATAAAGAAAATGAAACTATTAAAGAAATAACCATTATGGGAGAAAATGAAATTGGAAAAGTCTTTTTTACATATATCTTTTCTCCTGGTTTTTCTCCAAGACAATATAATTACTATACTAAAACAACTTTAAAAAATAAATTACCTATAAAGCATGAAATAATCTCCATGAATAATCAATCTATTGGTATAATATCAAAAAAATATGATGAAAATAATAATTTAATTAGAGAAACTTGGCATAGAGGAAAATCCAATGTAATTATTAGAGATTTTACTATTAAATTTAATCATCAATCTAAACATTATGAATTAATGGAAGTTGATAAAAATGGCAATGTCATACATAATCAAATCGCTTCAATAAAATAAATAATAACATGAAAAAAATATTCAATACTAAAATTACACTTATAATTATATTGCTTCAATTAAGCTGGGCTCAAATAGAACAGTCCTATCCTCCATTATATTTGGTTAGCATACCAACTGCAGGGACCCTTCCAAGAGGAACATTTACATTTGAAACATTACTAAGTAAAAATGGTGGTTTTACACCAAAACTATCTGTTGGATTTACAAACAACTTTAGTTTCGGCGTATCATTTGGCATACAAAAATTAATCGGTGATGAAAAAATGAAATACAACAAAACAACACCAGAAGTTCAAATAAAATATAGAATTTATGAAGAGTCCCAATCAATGCCAGCTTTAGTTTACGGCTTAGAAACTCAAGGAAGAGGCGATTATATTGAAACATATGCAAATGATGATGAAAATGAACAAACCATAAATAGATATGAACAAAAAGCATGGGGTATGTATTTGGTTTTAAGTAAAAATTGGTCATTATTAGGTAATTTGGGGCTCCATGGTGGAATTTGTAAAAGTATTTCTGAAAATGATGATGAAGATAAAGATCTCAATTTATTTTTTGGAATAGATAAAGAACTCAACAGGTCATTTTCATTATTAATTGAATATGATGCTGCTTTAAATGACAACGATGATAAGTATGGAGTAAATGATATTACTTTTGGTAAAGATAAAGGATTTTTAAATGCTGGCATTCGCTGGGCTATTGTTCCAAACATAATGATGGAAATCAATTTTAATGACATAAATAAAAAAACTGATGCAGAATATACAAGGAGAGAAATAAAAATAATGTATTCAGAATCTTTTTAACATATGAAAGTTCAAGCTCTAATAAGATTTTTATTACTTTTCTTCTGCCTTTCAATGATGATTGCATCTGCAAGAGCCAATATGCATATTGGAATTAAATTATATGAAAATCGTCATTTTGACATATTGAATGATTTTCAATCTGAACAAAATATTGATAAAGCCATTCTTTTTTTTTCAAATAAACTTAGTGATCCGCAACATGAAAAAGAAGCTGCATTATATCTTTTAAAATCATATTACTTTAAAGGTGAATTCATCCTTAAAGATATAGAACAAAAAAAAAAGATCTTTAATGAAGGTAAAAATCT
>MDTE01115726.1_pt1 | contig 13748 bp, 12 predicted proteins | sample 811231 | NCBI WGS metagenome assembly MDTE01 (sample SAMN05326651, study PRJNA326480) | marine metagenome | isolation source: seawater | place: Indian Ocean: Red Sea | collected 2010
CACACCAGAGGCGGAAGCCACACCAGAGGCGGAAGCCACACCAGAGGCGGAAGCCACACCAGAGGCGGAAGCCACACCAGAAGCGGAAAGCAATACGGAAACAGCAAACGCTTAGTATTCTGGTTGCTTAATTAACTGCGTGCCGCGCAACAGCGGTCGCATTCAAAAGGATATTGATATGGCTGCTATTACTGCAGGCTTAGTTAAGGAGCTGCGTGATAAGACCGGCGCTGGTATGATGGACTGTAAAAAAGCCTTGGTCGAAACGAACGGTGATATTGAAACTGCCGTCGATTTCTTGCGAAAGAACGGATTGGCCGCTGCCGCAAAGAAATCGAGCCGGGTTGCTTCAGAAGGTCTGATTGGTGTCGGGACCAACGGCAAAGCGGGGGCCGTTGTTGAAATCAATGCGGAAACAGATTTCGTTGGTCGCAATCAGGATTTTCAGAATTTTGTGAGCACTGTAGCAGGAATTATGCTGGAAAATGATTACAGCATGGAAGAGGTCATAAATGCGTCGTTTCCAAGTACTGAACGAAGCGTCGGAGAGCAGTTGACTCACAATATTGCGACGATTGGTGAAAATATGAGCATGCGCCGAGGTGAAACACTCTCGGTCGATGAGGGCGTTGTGGTTTCCTACGTGCACAACGCGCTTTCTGATGGATTGGGTAAAATCGGTGTGTTGGTCGCGTTAAATTCGGCTGGGCAAACTGCTTCACTTGAGGCGCTTGGTAAACAATTAGCGATGCATGTTGCGGCGGCACGACCGGAATCAGTTTCTATAGAAGATTTATCCCCAGAAGCGCTTGAGCGAGAGCGCAGTGTGCTAGTGGAACAGGCAAAGTCGAGTGGTAAACCAGATAATATTATCGAAAAAATGGTAGAAGGCCGTCTTCGAAAGTATTACGAAGAAGTGGTTCTTATGGAACAATCCTTTGTGATTGATACCGATCTGAAAGTATCTAAAGTAATTGAGAACACGAGTAACGAGATTGGGGCGCCAATTAAATTGGCAGGTTTTGTGCGCTACGAATTGGGCGAGGGCATCGAGAAGTCCGAAGCTGATTTTGCAGCTGAGGTCGCGGCAACGCTGAATACCTAACAATGGCAGATTTAACGACGCGAATAGAAGTGGATGAAGCGGGAAACCAGCCCCCGGCTTTGCGGTCTCGTCGCGTTCTGTTGAAGCTCTCCGGAGAAGCGTTAATGGGGAGTCAAGAATATGGGCTTGACGCAGAGATCGTTGACCGGATTGCTGCGGAAGTTGCCGTTGTAGCCGAGTTGAATGTTGAAATTTGCCTGGTGATTGGTGGCGGAAACATATTTCGTGGTGTTTCGGGTGCTGCAAAAGGTATGGACCGTGCTTCGGCGGACTATATGGGTATGCTCGCGACAGTTATAAATGCGTTGGCGATGCAGAACGCGCTAGAGAGAAATGGTGTTGATACGCGCGTTCTTTCAGCGATACCCATGCAGACCGTTTGCGAACCATACATTCGACGACGCGCAGTGCGACATATGGAGCGGGGACGGGTCGTTATTTTCGCTGCCGGCACAGGCAACCCATTTTTCACAACAGACACGGCTGCGGCGCTTAGGGCATCAGAGATGAGTTGTGACGCTCTTCTTAAAGCAACAAAGGTAGATGGCGTTTATAGTGAAGACCCTATAAAAAATCCCAATGCTCAACGCTATGAAACTCTTACTTACCACCAAGTCTTGGCGCGCGATCTTCGGGTCATGGATGCTTCGGCGATTTCGTTGGCGCGAGAGAACAACATACCGATCATCGTATTCTCTATATACGATAAAGGAGCCTTTGCCGACGTTGTTGGGGGGAAAGGTCTATTTACAGTCATTGACCATGGAGAGTGAATTATGGCCGAGATTGACCTTGATGATATCGAAAGACGTATGGGCGGTGCTATAGAGGTCCTCAGTCGAGAATTTAGTGGGCTAAGAACCGGGCGAGCTTCTTCAAGTTTGCTCGATCCTATCATGGTGGAGGCTTATGGATCGCAGATGCCTATGAACCAGGTGGGAACCGTTAGCACACCGGAGGCACGTTTACTTACGGTTCAGGTTTGGGATCAGGGACTGGTCAAGGCTGTCGAAAAATCGATTGTTGAATCTGAATTGGGTCTCAATCCACAAACAGAAGGAAATTTGATCCGAATACCAATTCCTGATTTGAGTGAAGAACGACGGATAGAACTTAAGAAGGTAGCAGGTAGATATGCCGAGCAAGCGAAAGTAGCAGTTCGAAATGTTCGTCGTGATGGGATGGACACTCTAAAACAGATGGAACGTGATGGGGAGATTTCGCAAGACGAACAGAAAATTCAGTCAGAAGATATTCAAAAGGTAACTGACGGTCATATTTCAAAAATTGATGAAGCTTTGGAACTAAAAGAAACGGAGATTATGCAGGTCTAACTATGGTTTCCGTGCCAGCGACAATGGGTAATGGACCGGTTCCAAATCATATTGCCATTATAATGGATGGCAATGGCCGTTGGGCCAATGCGCGTAGTTTGCCTCGCGCCGAAGGTCACCGTAAGGGAGCGGAAGCCGTCAGGCGGGTCGTTGAAACAGCCTCTAAGCTTGGTATTTCATATTTAACGCTCTTTGGTTTTTCTTCTGAAAATTGGAAACGACCCGAATACGAAATTGAAGAATTAATGCTGTTATTGCGGCTCTATTTGCGTTCTGAAATAGCAGAAATGCACCGAAATAATATTCGTTTCCGAATGATTGGTGATAGGACTACACTGCCATCCAACGTGGTGGAACTCATTGAACATGCGGAAATCGCGACTTCGGGGAATTCTGGTCTTAATCTCATACTCGCATTGAGTTATGGTGGTAGGCAGGAAATTGTTAATGCAGCGCGGGAATTGTCGAAGAAAGTTGTCGCTGGTGAGCTGTCTGCGGATGAGATTGACGAAGATAGATTTGAATCTCACCTGCTGACATTAAATATACCTGATCCAGACTTGCTCATTCGTACGAGCGGAGAGAAAAGAATTAGCAATTTTCTATTATGGCAAAACGCGTACAGTGAACTTGTATTCTTGGACGTGCTATGGCCTGACTTCGGTGAAGTTGAGCTGCGAAACGCTATTACGGAGTTTCAATCTCGTGAAAGACGCTTCGGTACGACTGCAAGTTCCTCATAGCATGTAGATCATTGCTTAAACTTCGCTTTCTCTCCGTTGTATTTATCGTACCGCCGGTTTTGGCGGCTGTGTCGTATGGCGGTTTGGTTTTTGGAATTCTTCTTGCCTTCATAGGCGGCGGTATTGGCTACGAACTATCGGGTATGGCGTCAATCAAATCTAAACGTCGCGTAGTGATTATGATTTTATTTGGCGCTGCGACACCGTTAATTTCTGTGTTTGCGGAAACTCAATTAGTATTAGTCGCGACAACTTTCGGAACGGTTATTTGGTGTTTTTTTATTTTTTTTAACGTATCTGACTTAAAAGACAGACTGGGTATTTGTACGGTCGGGTTCCTTTCACTACTGGCCATACTGTCTTTAATCGTTTTAAGAAATGCCGAATTTGGCGGAGTTGCTATTACCATATATCTAATAACGCTAATTGCGGGCATAGATACTGGAGCATACTTCGCTGGCCGAAGCGTCGGAGGACCTAAATTAGCACCATCAATCAGTCCAAATAAAACGTGGGCGGGCCTGATTGGGGGGACTATCGCCGCTGGTTTTGTAGGTCTTGTGTTTTTCTATATGCCTGTTCTAGGCGGCAACGACATAATTATATTTGGCACTTTTGGAAGTGGGGCTGTCGGGGCATTAGCTATTAGTTGTATTATTGCGCCGATTGCTCAGTTTGGTGATCTTATGGAATCTTGGATAAAGCGCCGGCGAGGATTGAAAGACAGCGGTAATTTAATTCCTGGGCATGGTGGTATTTTAGACCGGATCGATGGGTACTTGACCACGGCGCCTCTCGTCGCGCTAATTTCTTATTGTATAAATGGGGGTGCGTAGTTTGGCCGTATCCACGGGAAAACAGACTGTCGCTGGTCCAAAATCTGTTACGATTCTTGGCTCCACTGGGTCCGTTGGTTGTCAAACGATCGACCTATTGCAGCGCAATTCGTCAGAGTACGATATTGTTGCTTTAACCGCGAATACAAACGTCGAATTGCTATCAGAGCAAGCGCTTATGCTAAAGCCGCAGTTTGTTGTTATAGGTGATGAAAATTTTTATGGAGAGTTAAAGTTGCGCCTCTCCGGGACCGACATCGAAGTTGCCGCTGGTCCGAGAGCCATCGAAGATGCGGCTAATTTAGATGCGGAGTGGGTTATGGCTGCAATTGTCGGTGCCGCTGGACTTGCCCCAACGCTTCGTGCCACGCAACGCGGTGCCATTGTTGCGTTAGCAAACAAAGAATGCCTTGTTTGTGCTGGAGAACTTTTTATGCGCGAGGTCGTTCGGTGTGAAGCAACATTACTGCCTGTAGATTCAGAACATAATGCAATTTACCAAGTTTTCGATTTTGAACAGATTGAGGCCATCGAAAAACTTATTTTAACAGCTTCCGGCGGCCCGTTTAGAGATTGGGAAATTGAAGAAATGCGTTCTGTAACGCCGTCTCAGGCTGTCGCGCATCCGAATTGGGACATGGGTGCGAAGATTTCGGTTGATTCGGCAACAATGATGAACAAAGGACTTGAAGTCATTGAAGCGCATCATATTTTTGGAATGCCCAGTAGTAGAATTGATGTTCTAGTACACCCGCAATCAGTCATTCACAGCATGGTTTCGTATGTCGATGGATCGGTATTAGCGCAGTTAGGATCACCAGATATGCGTACTCCCATCGCATATACTTTGGCATGGCCATCACGGATTGAGACGCCGAGTAAAAGACTAGATCTAGGTACGATTTCGACATTGCAATTTGAGGCCCCAGATGAGAGAAGATTCCCCGCATTGCGTCTAGCCCGGGAAGCACTTCAAACAGGCGGCGCTGCAGCAACTATTCTAAATGCCGCTAACGAAGTGGCGGTGGATGCATTTTTAGCAGAGCAAATAGGTTTTCTAGAAATCACCAATATTGTTGAAGAAACGATGGGAAACGTCAATTTTGATCGATTAGAATCGATTGATGATGTCTTCCATCTAGATGCGACGGCTCGCAATGTCGCCTGTGTTGAAACTGAAAAACGCGCCTATTAAGGGGCGGCCTCCAACGGACTGATTTAAAGTGATTGATTACATTCTTACGAATTCCATCATTATCCTGATCTTTTTAGCTGTACTAACCATTTTAGTTTTCTTTCACGAATTGGGACACTACCTCGTGGCGCGTTGGAATCGGGTTCGTGTCGAAGTTTTTTCTGTAGGATTTGGTCCAGAGGTTTTTGGATATACCGATAGTGCTGGGACACGGTGGAAATTTAGTGCAATCCCGTTGGGCGGCTATGTAAAGATGTTCGGTGAGAACACGACCCCGGGTTCTGTTGATGGTATTGAAACGCTTAGTCAAAATGAGAAGGAAGCAGCTTTTCACCTTAAGTCGGTTTGGCAGCGGTCTGCCATCGTTTTTGCGGGTCCAGCGGCGAATTTCATTTTATCGATTATTCTTTTTTCATTCTTGTTCGTATTTGTTGGCCAACCCTTCACGTCCCCACAAATCGGTAAAATCGTTCCGGATAGTGCAGCTGCCGAAGCTGGGCTGGTAGCTGGAGATGTATTTCTGGAAGTTGATGGTCGCAAAATAGAGAGGTTCCAGGACGTTCAGCAAATTGTCTTTCTCAATTTAGGACAGCCGATTAAAATTATCGTCGATCGTGGTGGTGTAAAAATAGATCTGATAGCTGTTCCCAAAATTGGTGAACGGAAAGACAGATCGGGCAATGTTCATCGTTTCGGCCTCTTAGGCGTACAAAGTATTGGCATAGATCAAATTCGGCACGACCCGTTTACAGCACTATGGCGATCCGTTGTTGAAACGGGCCAACTGACTGTCGGAACATTAAAGGCCTTAGGTCAAATAATCGCCGGTGATCGTGATGTAAAAGAATTGGGTGGCCCCATTAAAATTGCTAAAATTTCGCACGAATTTGCTCTTATGGGAATAGATAGTCTAATTTGGTTGATTGCTCTTCTCTCTATAAATCTAGGTCTCTTAAATCTTTTTCCGATTCCAATGTTAGATGGGGGTCACCTCTTATTTTACGCCGTTGAGGCATTGACTGGTAGACCGTTAGGTGAGCGAGCTCAGGAAATTGGCTTGAGAATTGGGCTGGCACTAGTTATTTCACTTATGGTATTCGTCACAATAAATGATTTGGTTCAACTTTAATTCATAGGGTTTTATTAGTATTATGGTTGCCCTTAATTTTGGATTGATTTGGGGGATTGTTTGCGTTTTCTGAGAATTATTCTTTTTGGTATAGCCTTCGCGGCGGTCGGTATAAGTTCCGACGTAGGTGCTCAAAATAGGACCTCTCCAATTATTGTGCCGCCGACGCCTCGTGCCGGAACCGTACCGATCCCCATGCCCAGAAGCGCTGGACCTAGGGTCGATAATAATGCCCTGAAGGTTAGTGATATTTTGGTAGAAGGAACCCAGCGCATAGAACCCGATACCGTGCGCTCTTATATGACGCTTAAACATGGGGACCCCTTCAGCAGTCGTGAAGTTAATGAATCACTAAAGGCGCTTTTTGCGACTGGTCTTTTTGCCGATGTTACAATTCGTCGGCAAGGAACGTCTGTTATCGTTCAGGTTGTCGAAAACCCAGTCGTCAACCGTATCGCGTTCGAAGGAAATAAAGAAATTGAGGATGAGTCCCTTTCATCTGAAGTGCAACTGCGTCCGAGAATTGTCTTTACTCGTAAACGGGTTCAGGGTGATGTGAAGCGATTGTTAGAGATATATCGACGTGATGGGTATTTTTCGGCGAAGATTGAGCCAAAGATAATTCAACTCCCTCAAAATAGAGTGGACTTGGTGTTTGAGATTGATGAAGGTAAAGAAACACTGGTCAGTCGTATAACGTTTCTAGGTAATCGTTACTTTACTGATGATGCTCTAAGAAGTGTTATTCAGACCAAAGAGGATCGTTGGTACCGAATTTTCTCAAGTGCAGACACTTACGATCCCGACCGGTTGACTTTTGATCGGGAGTTATTGCGGCGGTTTTACCTTGAAAAAGGTTTCGCTGATTTCAGGGTGGTATCTGCAGTCGCGGAGTTGACGGCGGATCAGGACAATTTTTTTGTGACATTCACAATCGAAGAGGGCGAGAGGTACAAGTTTGGTAAAATCGAAGCTACTTCTCAGATTAAAGAAATTAAGTCAGGAAATTTGACTCCTCTAATACAAACCGAGCCGGAAGCTTGGTACAGTGCCACAAAAGTCGATGATATTTTGCTATCACTTACAAATTATGCTGGTGATCGCGGGTTTGCTTTTGTGGAAGCTCGGCCGCTGGTTGATCGGGATCGTAAGAATAAAATTATAAGTGTAACCTTTGAATTACGAGAAGCCCCAAAAGTTTTCGTTGAACGAATTGATATAGGCGGCAATGTTCGAACATTGGATCCGGTAATTCGGAGGGAATTCCGACTAGTTGAAGGCGATGCTTTTAATGCCGCCAAATTGCGGAGATCACGACAAAGAATTCAAAATTTAGGATATTTTGGAAAAGTCGATTTCAGCAAACGTCGCGGCTCGGATAATTCCAAGACTGTAATTGATGTGAAATTGGAAGAGCAATCAACTGGTGAAATCAACCTTGGCCTAGGCTTTTCGTCGACCGAAGGTGGATTGGTTAATGCAGGAATTACGGAACGCAATTTTCTTGGTAAAGGCCAGGATGTTAGAGCCAAATTTACTTTATCGCAGCGAACGCAGAATTTTGACCTTGGTTTCACGGAACCGTATTTTTTGGATAAGGATATTTCCGCTGGCGTAGACCTTTTTAATTCAGAACGTGATAACACTGACGAAAGTTCGTTCACGAGTAAACGTTTAGGGCTCGGCTTACGGTTAGGATATGAAATAAATGAACAATGGAGCCAAACATTACGCTATCTAATTCGTCGGGATGAGATTACGGAAGTTTCGAGCGATGGATCTGTGTTTATTCGGCAGCAGGATGGCGATACTGTAACGTCGCTTATTGGACAAGATATCGTGCTGGATACGAGAAATAGTAAATTTTCGCCCACCGATGGTTTTATAGTGAGAGGTGCAACAGACATTGCGGGGCTAGGCGGGGATGCAAAATATTTCCGAGCCAAACTGTCTTCAGCGGTCCATTATAAAATTAAAGAGAATTGGGTTTTAAATTTTGGTGGCGAGGTTAACCATATTCAGGATTTGGGCGAGGAACTTCGCATCAATGATCTGTTTTTCCTTGGTGGGGATAATTTACGAGGCTTTGCGGTTGCCGGTGTTGGACCAAGAGATTCGTCGACTGATGATGCGCTCGGTGGCAGAACGCTTTTGACGAGTACAGCAGAGTTACATTTCCCGCTTGGTACTCCTGAAGAACTTGGTTTCTCCGGGGCGTTATTCACAGATATTGGAACATTAATAAATCCCATTGCAGAGGGCGCTCAACTTTTAGATGAAGCGGGGCCAAGAGTAGCGGCAGGCGTTGGTGTCAGGTGGCGTTCTCCCTTTGGTCCTATTCGTATTGATTTGGCGTATCCAATACTTAAGGAGTCTTTTGACAAGGAAGAGCTAATTTCCTTTAATTTTGGAACCAGATTCTAAACATACGCAGCCTGGATAGGCACTATGTGAAATTATTAGTAGCGCAAAGGTGCACGCGCTCCGGCCGGTTAGAATAGAAGGGCATGTAAAGAGAGAGCGAACGTCGGTCTTGGCAGTTTTGCCATCAAATTAATGCCACAAATTCGTTGTCTGGGGAAATTTGACTAAAATAGATGAATTTTTGGTATTTGATCTATCAAAACGAAATACCGAATTTGCAAGCCCAAATTCATAGTAAAACTGTAGATATCGCGTATACATAGGGATCTCATACAAGCACTTAACTCAATGACACTTTTAAGATGTTTAAATCAATCCAATTGCTTGCGAGCTCCCATTCGAGCAAAGCACAAACTCGATAAAATTTATAGAGAATATTTACGTCGGATGAAATTTGTCTTCGCAAACTTGATATTTAAGATTAAGACAAAGTTAAGAACAAAATTAATTGTTAATTCAGCGTGCGGTCGAGTAAGCGTTCTAAATGGAGATCAATCAGTCATTAGGGATGTTAGGCAAAGTAGCGCGGAATCCAGCTAATACTATCTAACTATTTTGGACCTGCTATCGATGGTGCTGGATAACCTGCAATACCGTTATGAGTCTTGAAAGACCAAAGGATTAATTAAGTGTCCGATACTGTAAAAAATTCAGAGCTGCCTGAGCTTGGTGTTGTCGATATCAATGGGATCATGGAAATGCTTCCGCATCGATATCCATTTCTTATGATTGATAAGGTAATCGATATTATACCTTCAAAAAGCGCAACTGGTATCAAATGTGTTAGTATGGCGGAGCCACACTTTCAGGGCCATTTTCCGGTTCAGCCGATCATGCCAGGAGTGCTGATCATTGAAGCGATGGCGCAGACCGCTGCAGTTCTGGTCGTTCATACTAAGGGAATAGAAGCGCGAGGTAAGGTCGTTTATTTTATGTCCATTGACAACGCCCGATTTCGGAAACCGGTCGTGCCAGGGGATGTTATTCACTTGGAGGTAGAGACACTGCGCCAAAGAGGAGATGTCTGGAAATTGAAAGGCAAAGCGATGGTTGACGAAACCATAGTATCGGAAGCGACCTTTGCCGCGATGATAGCAGATGCACAATGAATGAAATTCATCCGACATCTATAATTGAGAGCGGTGCTGAAATAGGCAATGGAGCCAAAATTGGGCCTTTTTGTTGCATTGGGCCTAATGTAAAAATCGGAGCGCGGGTAGAATTAAAGTCCCATGTAGTTATTGGGGGACGAACAACAATCGGTGATGATTGCAAAGTATTTCCGTTTGCCTCTATCGGCCTCCAACCCCAAGACCTAAAGTTTGATGGCGAAATATCGACGCTAAACATTGGCGACCGTAATACCTTACGTGAGTATGTAACCATGAACCCTGGTACACAGGGTGGCGGTTTAATGACCAAAGTTGGTAGTGATAATCTCTTTATGATTGGGTCACATGTCGCACATGACTGTATTGTTGGCAGTCATGTCGTAATGGCGAATAACGCCACATTGGCAGGGCATGTGATTGTTGAGGACTATGCGATCATAGGTGGTTTAGCGGCGATCCATCAATTTTGCCGTATCGGGCGTCACGCAATGATCGGTGGGATGTCTGGGGTCGAGAATGATATCATTCCCTACGGCTCCGTTATGGGTGGGCGTGCTTGGCTCTCAGGACTCAATTTGATTGGATTGAAGCGCCGTGGGTTCTCGAAAGAGGAAATCCAAAGTCTGAGAGTAGCATATCGCCAACTGTTTGCTGAGGAAGGGCTATTGAGCGAGCGTATAGAGGATGTAGCGGATCAATTTCCCAATGTGGATGCGGTAATGGAAATTGTGAAATTTATGCGTGCGGAATCACAACGTGGGTTAACCCAGCCTAAATCGGCGAATGGATAACAAGCTAGGAATTCTGGCGGGAGGCGGCGAACTGCCGGGCCGCTTAATTCAAATTTGTCGAGAAAGCGGTCGGCCATATCATGTGATTGCAATCGAAGGTCAAGCTGACCCTAAAATCATAGGAGCTTGCCCTCACACTTGGATACGTCTTGGTGCGGCACAAAAAGCACTCGACGTCGCGCGGCAAGAACAATTCGACGAAGTTGTAATGGTAGGTCCCGTTAAACGCCCTTCAATTTTTGCGCTTCGTCCAGATGCTTTGGCTGCACGTGTGCTGGCTAAGGCAAGTGCTTCTTCTGTCATGGGTGACGACGGGCTACTTAAAGCTATTATAATACAAATTGAAGCCTTCGGCTTTAAGGTGGTTGGGCCGGACGAAATACTGGGCATTAGTGTAAATATCGAAGGTAAACTGGGCTATTACGGACCCGATGACGTTGCAATGCAAGATATCCGTCGGGGTACATTGGTTCTTACTGCTTTAGGCCCAGCAGACGTCGGGCAATCTGTTGTCATACAAGACAATATCGTTATTGCAATTGAAGCGGTTGAGGGAACGGATGCGATGATTAAACGATGCGGACCGCTTCACCGAGAAGGACTTGGCGGGGTTCTAGTTAAATTACCCAAGCCAGGGCAGGAAAAGCGAGCAGATTTACCAACAATTGGGCCCCAGACAATTGAAAATGCAAACAAGGTTGGCATTCGGGGTATTGCCATACATGCAAATGAAACGCTCTTCGTGGATCGTGACAAAACAATAGAACTAGCTAATTCTCTGGGATTGTTCATTTTTTCTTTTAATCCGGACAAATGGCGCGAAAACGCCTAATATACGTTATTGCCGGGGAACCTTCGGGTGACGCCATTGGTGAGAAACTCATTACGGCAATCCGGAAACAATATGGTAGTGATGTTCAATTTGTTGGACTTGGCGGCTCTGCGATGGAGACCGTCGGCTTTAAAAGCAAATTCCCAATTTCAGAATTGAGTGTGATGGGGCTTGTAGAAATCTTGCCGCATATGCAGAGAATTTTTGCTCGGATCAAGGAAACCGCCGACGATATAGTAATACACAAACCGGATGTTGTGGTTACCATCGATTCACCGTCATTCGCGGTGAGGGTAGTTAAGCAACTCGCAGGACGTTACAAAGGCCATAGAATTCACGTGGTGGCACCTACGGTTTGGGCGTGGCGTCCAGGAAGAGTTCATAAGTTTAACAAGTATTTTGATCATCTGCTTACAATCCTTCCATTTGAGCCACCATATTTTCAACGTGTTGGATTGGCCTCGAAATTTATCGGACATCCCGTCTTGGAGTATGGGATTCAGGAAGCAGATGGTTGTCAGTTCCGGACTGATCATGGGATCGGCAAAGGCAAAAGACTTATTTGTGTATTGCCGGGAAGCCGCAAAGGAGAAATTGCTCGGCACTTAAGTATATTTCGGGATGCATTGTCGCTATTACGATTGGATCAAGATCAGTTTTCTGTTGTAATTCCGACGGTATCGCCTGTTCGGCAGATTGTCGAAGAAAGCGTATTGGACTGGCCCAGTTCGCCTATTATCGTTTCAACCTCATTTGAGAAATATCAAGCAATGCAGGCTAGTAACCTGGCTCTTGTAGCATCGGGGACCGTTGCATTGGAAACAGCGATTGCGGGTATCCCAAGTGTTGTCGCTTACAAAGTAAGTCCTATAACTGCTTTTATTATTCGTCGACTTATTAAAGTGGATTATGTAAATATTATCAATTTATTAGCAGATAACGAAATTATACCCGAATATCTGCAAGAAAGATGTACAGCGGAAAATCTAGCCTATGCGCTTGATGAACTCACTGGTAGTTCCGGTGAAGCTCAAATTCGTAATGCTAAGTCTTATATCGGGCAATTGTCGTTGTCCGAGGGGAAACCATCTGATGTCGCGGCACGCTACATTCTAAATGTCATGGCTGCCGAAGGGCAGGCAGGGTAGTAATAAATCAGACCGCCTAATGACAGGCAGCCTGATTTAAGTTTGAGACAAAAATTTAACGCTTGTCGAGCATCACATACTCGCGATCGTACTCACCCGTGTAAAGTTGACGAGGACGGCCAATTTTCTGGCTCGGGTCCTCTACCATTTCCTGCCATTGGGCGATCCAGCCCACAGTACGTGCGAGAGCAAACAATACAGTAAACATCGAAACGGGGAAGCCCATTGCCCGCAGTATGATACCCGAATAGAAATCAACATTCGGAAATAGTTTTCGTTTGACGAAGTAATCGTCTTCCAAAGCGATTTTTTCGAGTTCCATAGCTAATTTCAATAACGGTTCATCACGAATGCCCAAAGCATCCAGAACGCTATGCGCATGTGATTGAAGGACTTTGGCGCGTGGGTCGAAATTTTTATAGACGCGATGGCCAAATCCCATAAGGCGGAAACTGTCTTGTGGGTCTTTGGCTTTTTCTAAAAACTCCGGGATTTTATCTGCGGAACCAATCTCATGAAGCATATTGAGAACAGCTTCATTAGCGCCTCCGTGTGAAGGCCCCCAAAGCGACGATATACCAGCTGCAATGCACGCGAAAGGATTTGCACCAGACGATCCGGCAAGACGGACTGTTGAAGTCGAGGCGTTCTGCTCATGGTCGGCATGTAAAATAAAGATCTTATCCATCGCAGCGGCTAAAACTGAATTTACTTTGTAGTCTTCGCATGGAACTGAAAACATCATCTGCAAAAAGTTTTCTGCGTAAGACAAATCATTGCGTGGATACATAAACGGCTGGCCAATGGAGTATTTATAAGCCCATGCCGCGATGGTTGGCATTTTCGCAACCAAACGGTGCGAAGCAATCATCCTTTGTTCCGGATCATTAATGTCTGTGGAGTCATGGTAGAACGCAGACAAAGCGCCAACGACACCGACCATGATTGCCATTGGATGGGCATCTCGTCTGAACCCGCGGTAAAGGTTGTTCAGCTGCTCGTGCAACATCGAATGATAGGTAATAGTTGTCTCAAACTCTTTTTTTGCCGCTGCATCTGGCAATTCGCCATTGAGCAGTAAGTAGCAAACTTCCATAAA
>MDTE01060888.1_pt1 | contig 13746 bp, 11 predicted proteins | sample 811231 | NCBI WGS metagenome assembly MDTE01 (sample SAMN05326651, study PRJNA326480) | marine metagenome | isolation source: seawater | place: Indian Ocean: Red Sea | collected 2010
AATAATAAATTTAGAGGGATTGTATGTGATTGGAACAGAAAGACATGAAGCTAGAAGAATTGACAATCAATTAAGAGGGCGATCTGGCAGGCAAGGAGATCCGGGCAGTACGAGATTCTATGTTTCATTAGAAGATGAATTAATGACAAGATTTGGCGGTGAAAGAATTAAAAACTTTATGGAATGGGCCGGATTAGAAGATGATATCCCAATAGAAAACAAAATGATAACAAAAACAATTGAAAATGCTCAGGTAAAAATAGAATCATATAACTTTGACATAAGAAAACACTTAGTACAATTTGACGATGTTACTAACACACAAAGAGACATAGTTTACAAACTAAGAACAGATTTAATTAAAAAAGATAATATCTCACAAATAATCAAATCTATATCTGAACAAATAATTCAACTATTTCTATCAGATATTCAAATTGATGAAGATAGATCTGTCACAAGTTTATTTGATTTCATTAATCAAGAATTTGCAAATAAATTTGGTATTACAATACTTGCATCTAATGACACAGAATTAGAAAAAATGAAATATGATGAATTAGAAACATTATTATCTAATAAATTAATAGATATCTATAATGGAAACAAAAATTCTTTTTCTAATGAAAATGAGTATTTAAATATAATATCAGCTTTCTCTATTAGAATAATTGATTATTATTGGATAAATCATCTGACAAGCATTGAAAACTTAAGGCAAGGTATTGGACTACAATCCTATGGTCAAAAAGACCCCTTAATGGCATTTAAAAAAGAAAGTTTGACATTATTCGAAGACTTAATTGAAAATATTCAATTAGGGATAATAAAAAATGTAATACATGCCAAAACTACCGACCATAAAGAAAATCAATTAATTAATCCAAAAAATAGTTCCATATCAACTAAAAAACTTTCGCAAAATAACACAAAAAAACTTAAACGAAATGATCCTTGTCCTTGTGGATGTGGTTTGAAAATTAAAAAATGTCCTAATGGTCAATTAATGCTCAAAACCTAATAAATTTTATGAATCATTTAATTAAAGATTTGAAAAGTAAAATTGAAAATGGCATCAATTGGGAAATCGCTGTTGTTGAATGTATATCTGAATGGAATATAAAAGAAGAATTCTATAGAGGTTACAAATATAAATATTGGATAAATAACGAAGCATTTGATTGGATGACATTAACAGAAAGATTAGGATCGGCGATAAAATCATATATCAATAAAAAAAAGTATCAAGAATTAATTTTCACCGGATTATTGCCAAATAAAAGCAGTTATGAATATATGATAAAAATCATTTCCAGAAATAAACTGAGTCAAATGCGCAATTTTTATTATGGCATAATAATCGAAGACTTAATTTATGTACAAAAATCACAACAATATCTAAAAAAATCCCTATATAACGCTAATACTTATGATGGATACGAAGAAATTTATGGAAAAAATATAAATTTCTTATTCAAACAATTTGCCAAAAATATAAAATATGCAAAAAAAAACACAATTAATCTTTATACCTATAAGGAATTCATATATTGGCTCTTTAAATACAGGATAAGAAATTCAGATAAAACTAAAGTGGCAAGTGATACAAATTTATCTATAAAATTAGCAAAAGATATATTAAACGAAAAAATAACTATGCTATTTTAATTCCACTCTACTTTCTCAGTAACAAATTAATAATTCTTATTGATATATACTCTAAATACACATATAAATAGTAAAATTTTAAATAAATATGAATAATCAAACAAAAACTTAACAGAAGGGTTGACAGATTTCCTTCAGACCAATATTATTTATCAACATATATTGTAATCAACTTTATCAGATTTTAGTTATCTTTATAGATATACATAAATATATTTCTATAATTAGCCTACTAAATTTAGAGGGGGAAATAATGAAAATAATTTTAAAAAATACTAAGATGTCCACTCTTATAGCAATATCACTATTGCTTAGCATTGGATTAATAGCTTGTGCAGGTCCAGCTGGTGCAGCTGGAGAACCTGGTCTTCCTGGTCTTCCTGGATTGCAAGGAAACGAAGGTCCTCCTGGAGAACCTGGTCTTCCTGGTCTTCCTGGTGTACAAGGGATACAAGGTAAACCTGGTCTTCCTGGTCTTCCTGGTCTTCCTGGATTGCAAGGTGCAAAAGGTGATACCGGTCCAGCCGGTCCTCCTGGCCCACCTACCTACTTAGTAGCTGACGCAACAACTGCTGGTGGTTCCACTAGTATTTATGGCGCTGGTTTCAAAGCTAACGGACAAGTTGCCGTAACAGCTATAGCAGCTAAAGGCGGATTAGACAAATTCTTGGTTGGCGCAAAAGCTAATGCAAGCGGAGCTGTTTCTATGACAGTAAGTATTGCAGATGACTGGCCAGAAGGTGTTTATACTTTAATTGCCGAGGGTGAAGGTGGCGGAAAAGCTGCTGCAGCTCTTAAAGTTACTGCATCTAAATAATATTATTTAGACATTTAAAATAAAAAAGGGAACTGAGACTAACTCTCAGTTCCCTTTTTTATTTTAAAAACCATGAAATATATACTTAAAACAAATTCCAAATAATATATTAAATCAATAATATTGTATTATTATATTAATTTAAGTAACGCAATGTTTATGATCAAAGCCAAAACTATAATATTTTTCGTGTTAATTTTTTCTTTAACAATTTCATGTGCAGGAGATATAGGGCCTTCTGGCCCGCCAGGTGGAAAAGGAGAAAAAGGATTACAGGGAGAAAAAGGTGACCCAGGAGTACCTGGAATTCAAGGAGTAAGCGGTCCTCCAGGACCAATGGGTTCTCCTGGGCCAAAAGGTCAAGATGCTCCTCAACCTCAAGCTACTATAATTACAATAAACAATACAGTATTTACAATTCAAGAAGAAATTGAAATATGGGGATCTGGATTTAATTCAGAAGAAACAATAACTTTATATATTAAAATTTCTGATACATTAGAATCTATTATTGGGACTGCAGTAGCTACAAAAAGTGGCTCTTTTACTACAAAAACAAAACCATTATTCAATAATTCTAAAATTAGTTCACAAATTGTCAATCAAACTGTTTATACAATTTTAGCTAAGGGATCAGAAAATAGTAAATCAAGTACAGCAATCCAGATTATCCCAAAACAAATTATACCTAAACATCTTATTTCTCCCGACGCAAATTTAATAGTATCTGCTGCTGTGCCTAACGGTTCTACAGTTGCTTATGGATCTGGATTTAATTCAAACGAAAATTTTATTTTAGCTATTAAACTAAATGAAAATACAACAAAAATACTTGGGTCTGGAACTTCTAATAACTCAGGAGCATTTAAATTAGAATCCACTCTTGATTTAGGGACAGGAATTTATACAATTATAGCTGAAGGTAGCCAAGGCTCTTCGGCAAGTGCCCCTCTTCTAATTTCTCTAGATAAATAATTAACTTAATTCTCTAATTTTCTTAGCTGGGACACCGTAAACTAAAGAATTTTTATCAACATCCTTAGTTAGCACTGAGCCAGCACCAATTTTAGCTCCTTCATTAATAGTAATAGGCGCAACTATCATTGTACCTGACCCAATAAAAGCTTTTGCTTTTATATTTGTTTTATGCTTCTTGTATCCATCATAATTACAAGTTACAGTGCCTGCGCCAATATTAACCAACTCTCCTATAACACTATCTCCAATATAACAATAATGCCCTAATTTAGCTTTAGATTTTATAATCGAATTTTTAATTTCAACATTTGTTCCAATAAAAACATTATCTTTTATTTCTGTAAATTGCCTAATATAACTAAATGGTCCAATATGTACTTTTTTCCCTAATTTTGATTTTTTAATAACTGAATTATTTATAATTGAATTATTACCTACAAGAGAATCATGTAATTCAGCGTTAGGTCCAATCTCACAATCTTTTCCTATAATACTTTGCTCCTTTATATGTGTCCCCGGATGAATAATAGTGCCTTCACCAACATGAGACTTGTAATCTATATAAGTTGAAAGAGGATCAACAATAGTTACACCATTCATAATTAATTGCTTATTTTTTCTCATTCTTGCTATATTATTAGCTAAATTCAATTCATAGTTATCATTTATCCCAATAGATTCATCTGCATTTTTGGGATAATAAGTATCAATATTAAGTCCTTGCTGATAAGCTATTTCAACTAAATCAGTAATATATTTCTCTCCATTGGAATGAGTTTTTAAATTTGGAAGAAATTCTCGTAGCCACTGAACATCAAAGCAATAAACTCCTACATTAAATTGAAGTGCGTTGGCATTAGCAGATTCAAACTGTGTTCTAGATTTCTCATTTATTGATTTAATTTTGCCATCATTTGATTTTAAAACTATACCAAAATCTCCTGGTATAGTATCACTAAGGTTATCTTGAATAAATGACAAAGTTAAATTATTTTTTTCGTGGTTATTCATTAAATTTAAATATGTAGGCTGAGTAATTAATGGAACATCAGAATTAACGACTAAAACATACTTAGATTTTAAATTTGTCAAAGCATGAAATAAAGCATCACCGGTGCCTTTCGGTTTATTTTGAACTACATATACGAATTCATTATCAACATCATTGATTTTTGATTTAATATTTTCATAGTTCGCAGGAACAACAGCAATTTTATTATTCAGATTTTTTAAAGGTAAATTTAATAACAAATATTCTATTAATGTTACTCCATTTAAAAGATGCATAGGCTTACTCAAAGTTCTAGATTTCATTCTGGAACCTTTACCAGCAGCTAGCACTACAATATCAAATGTGTTTAAAAAAGAATTTATCTTAGTCATTATTTATAATTAAATCATAATTATTAAAGAATTATGAAGTATAATCATTAAAATTAATGAATAAAAAATGAATAAACTTAAATTTATCCCTATTACTGGTATTCCTGAAATAAAATCAGGAGATAATATTCCGAAAATAATAAATAAAGCGTTATATAGTAATAAATTAAAGTTGAAAAATAACGATATTTTGGTATTAACACAAAAAATAATATCAAAATCTGAAAATAGAATAATAAATCTTGAATCTGTAAATCCAAAATCAAAAGCAATAAAACTAGGGAAAGAATTAAATAAAAACCCAAAACTTGTTCAATTGATAATTGATGAAAGTAAATCAATAATAAAAATTGATAAAAATAGAGGCATCATAATTACAGAAACTAAATTAGGGCATATTTGTGCAAATTCAGGGATAGACTCATCAAATATTTACGGAAGTAATAATGTTTCTTTACTTCCTGAAAATCCTGACAAATCAGCAAAATTGATTTTCAAAAATTTAATTAAAGAACTTAATATAAAACATTTAGGAATTATTATTAGTGATACATTTGGAAGGCCTTGGAGAGTAGGACAAACTAATATTTCAATAGGGAGTTATGGGATTAATCCTTTCATTGATTATCAAAATAATACTGATGCATTTGGTAAAAAACTAAATACCACCAAAATATGTATTGTGGATGAATTATCCGGAGGGGCTGAAATATTAATGGAAAAGTCCCTACAAATACCAATTGTGCTAATAAGAGGAGTTAGATTTCAATTTTCAAATAAAGGAAGTAAGGAAATACTCAGAGAGAAAAAATTAGATTTATTTAGATAACTAAATAGTTTCGTCGTTATCATAATTATATTCAGATGACCAAACAGAAGTATCAGTATAATTATAAAATTCTTTAGTTTTGCCACACTTTTTGCATCTGCCAATACTTTTTGATCCAGCAGGTTCTTCAATTACCCAATAACAAATACAATTTTCCACTTTAACATCACTATTAACATCCATAAACTAAAATTCTCCAACTTGTGAAATATTTAACATGTGAAAATTATAACATATTCATTCATAAATGTCATAAATTTATGTTAAATTCGATAAAATAACATATAATAACAAAAATATTTGTGAATTATGAATTATTGGTTATTTAAATCTGAACCTTCCGACTATTCTTTTGATGATTTCATTGCAGATAAAGAGACTTGTTGGGAAGGAATAAGAAATTATCAAGCAAGAAATTTCATTAGAGATGATATAAAGAAAAATGATGAAATATTATTTTATCATTCAAATATATCTGAACCTCATTTAATTGGATTTGGAAAAGTTGTTCGTGAAGCATATCCAGATCATTATTCTTGGAATAAATCACACAAATATTATGATCCGAAAAGTTTACCTGAAAATCCTAGGTGGTTTATGGTAGATATTAAAGCTACTGGAAAATTAAAAAAAATAGTTTATCTCAAAGAAATAAAAAAAGAACCAAAATTATCTAAAATGGTTTTATTAAATAATTCTAGGCTATCTATTCAACCTATTAAAAAAAATGAATGGGATCTGATAATAAAAATGTCAAACAGTTGATCTTATTTGAGAAGCAATAGTATCACCCATTTCAGAAGTTTTGCACCATTGGGATCCATGCGCAATATCTTTTGTTCTTAACCCAGAATTAATTACATTCTCAACTGTTTTAACAATCAAGTCTGAAATATCTTTATTTTCAAAAGCAAATTCAAACATCATAGCTGTACTCAAGATCATACCTATTGGATTAGCAATAGATTTACCTGCTATATCAGGAGCGCTACCATGAATAGGTTCATATAAACTTTTTAAATTATTAAAATTTTCTCCAGGCAAAAATGACAATGAAGCCGACGGTAACATTCCTAAAGAAGAAGATAAAATAGAAGCCTCATCAGTTAATATGTCTCCAAAAGTATTTTCTGAAACCACAACATCAAATTGCGAAGGATGTAAAATAAGTTGCATCGCAGCATTATCTACTAAAATATGTTGCAATTTTACGTCCGGGTAATCTAAAGAGACTTCATCAACAATTTTTCTCCATAATTTTGAAGTTTCAAGAACATTTGATTTGTCTACTGAAGTTAATTTTTTCGTTCTTGATTGTGCAATTTTAAATGACATTCTTACAATTCTTTCAATCTCATATTCATCATAATACATAGTATCTACAGCAGATCTTTTAGAATTTTCTTCAATCTGTTTTTTTGGTTCTCCAAAATACAACCCGCTTGTTAATTCTCTTATAATTAAAATATCTACATTTTTTAATATAGATGATTTTACTGGTGATGAGTCTTTTAAAGCTTCAAACACTTTAACCGGGCGTAAATTTGCATATAAATCTAGTCTTTTTCTTATATTTAAAATACCTAATTCTGGGCGAAGATTACTTTCTAAATTATCCCATTTCGGTCCACCCACTGCTCCAAATAATATGGCTTTGCTATTTTCAATTAATTTAATAGTATCTTCTGGAAGCGGAATACCATATTTATCAATTGATTCTCCGCCTACTATTCCAAATTTCAAATCAAATTTATTCGCAGTAAGATCTTCAACAGATTTAATAACCTTAATCGCTTCATTAATTACTTCAGGGCCTATCCCATCTCCGGGTAAAACAGCTATATAACTCATAATTATTCCTTTATTTAACCACTAAATTAAGTAATTTGTTTTCAATATATATGTATTTCAAGATTTGTTTATTCTCTATATGTTTTTTTATATTTTCAGACTTCAAAGCCAATTGTTTTATATCATCTTCATTCAATTCAGCTGATATATTTAAAGTATCTCTAAGTTTACCATTAACCTGAAGCACTATTGTATGAGTATTAGTCATAATTAATTTTTCTTCATAAGTAGGTAATAACTGTTGATGTATTGAAAAATTATAACCAGCAACTTTCCACAACTCTTCTGCAATATGCGGAGCCAAAGGTGCGAGATGTAAAAGTAATCTTTCTAATACAGTTCTCCATAATTTTTTTGATATTTGTAAATTCTCGTATCCACGTAATAATTCAGTTGAATATTCCATTAATGATGAAATAGCAGTATTAAATTTAAACGCTTTCATATCAGATATTACTTTTTTGGTTGTTAGATGAGAAATTCTTATAAAATCCTTCTCTATATCTTCATCTACATTATCATCAAGAACTGATATATCTTTATGAACTAAATCCCAAATTCTCAGTAACCATCTTCTAATACCATTCATTCCTGAATCAGACCAATCTCCACCTTGATCCCAAGGGCCAAGGAACATTAAATAACATCTCAATGTATCTGCTCCAACATTTTTTACTATAGGATCAGGAGTTAGAGGATTAGATCTCTTTGAAATTTTCTTATGTTCTTTGATCAACATACCTTGATTAGTTAATTTAGAATAAGGTTCATCAAAATCAATAAAACCTAAATCTCTTAATGCTTTGTTGAAAAATCTTGCATATAACAAATGCATTACAGCGTGTTCAGCACCACCCATATAATGTGTTACAGGTAACCATGATGAAAGCTTTTTAATATCAAAAGGTTTGCCATCAATACTAGGACTTGCAAATCTTAAATGATACCAAGCAGAACAAACAAAAGTATCCAAAGTATCAGTTTCTCTCTGAGCAGGTTTGGTACAGTTTGGGCAACTAGTATTTAAAAATTCTGGCAATTTAGTTAATGGCGATTTTCCATCAGATTCAAATTTCACCTTTTCAGGTAACAAAACAGGTAAATCTGATTCAGGAACCGGAACTGTACCACAATCATCACAATAAACTATTGGTATTGGAGTCCCCCAATACCTTTGGCGTGAAACTAACCAATCTCTTATATGATATGTAACAGTTTTATACCCCCAATGATTTTTTTCCACTTTATCTGCTATTAAATTTTTTGCATCCAGGTTAGAGAGTCCATTAAATTCAGCTGAATTTACTTGTAGGCCTTCAAAAGTCCATGCCTTTGAAAGTTCTTTACCATCCCAATTTTGAGGAGATACAACAACCCTGATTTCCAAATCATATTTTCTTGCAAATTCAAAATCTCTTTGATCATGAGCAGGAACTCCCATTACTACACCCGTACCATATGTAGAAAGAACATAATCTCCTATAAATACAGGTATTCTTTCATTATTTAATGGATTGATACAATATGCCCCGGTTTTTACTCCTGTCTTTTGCCTGTCTGTTGAAGTTCTATCTATTTCAGTCTGTTTACTCGCATTTTCAATATATTTATTAACTTCTTTTTCATAACCTGGCTGTACAATTTTTTTCGCTAATGGATGCTCAGGTGCTAAAACAACAAAGGTAACACCAAAAACTGTATCAATCCTTGTAGTAAAAGTTTCGAGTTTTACATTTGGTAAAAATTCACTTATATCAAAAGATAATGTCACGCCATTAGACTTACCAATCCAATTTTTTTGCATAATTTTTATTTTTTCCGGCCATTCAATTGAATCCATATTTAATAACTCTTCTGCATATTTTGTAATAGCAAAAAACCATTGAGGTAAAGCTTTTTTTGATACAACTGATTCACATCTTTCGCATGCTCCGTCCTTTACTTGTTCATTTGCTAAAGTGGTTTGGCATTTTGGGCACCAATTCGCTTGAGCGTGCTCTCTATACGCCAATCCTTTTTTATAAAATTGAAGGAAAAAATATTGATTCCATTTATAATATTCTGAATCTGAAGTAATTAACTCTCTATCCCAATCATAAGAAGTACCCATTTCTTTGAATTGTTTACGAAAATTCACAATATTCTTATAAGTCCACTCTCTTGCATCCACCTCTCTTTCTATTGCCGCATTTTCCGCAGGAAGACCGAATGAATCAAATCCCTGAGGATGCATAACATTATAACCCTCCATTCTCATAAATCTAGCATGAGCATCAGCAGGAGCAAATGCATACCAATGCCCCATATGCAAATCTCCTGATGGGTAGGGAAACATTGTTAAAGCATAATAATTTTTTTTACCTTCAACATTGTCTAAAGCTTTATAGATCCCTTTACTATGCCATTCCAGTTGCCATTTTTTTTCTATTTCTAAATGATTATAATTTTTTTCCAATTCACTCAATTCCTATACAATTAAATCATTAAGTTTGATTCTACATTATTAATAACTTCATCTGTAAAATTATTCCCACCCATATCTTTTGTAATAATATTTTCATTGATAGTTTTTTGTACTGCTTCTCTAATTATAGATTCAATCTTAGGGTATCCTAAATAAGTTGCCATCATTGATCCTGACAAAATTGCTGCCAACGGATTTGCTATACCTGCACCTGTTATATCAGGTGCACTACCATGAACCGGTTCAAACATAGAGGGAAATTCTTTTACAGGATTTATATTTGAACTTGGAGCTGTGCCCATACCTCCTGTAATACCAGCACCTAAATCACTTAAAATATCTCCAAAAAGATTACTAGCTACTATAACATCAAAATCTTTTGGCCTTCTAACTAAATCCATGCATGCAGCATCAACTAATAAAGATTCAGTTTTAATATTGGGGTATTTTTTGGCAACTGTATTAAAACAATTATCCCACATGACCATTCCATATGCTTGAGCATTAGATTTTGTTACAGAAGTAACTTTTAATTTATTGTTTCTTTTAACCGCATGCTCAAAAGCATATTCAATGATCCTCATACAACCCATACGTGTAAAAACTGATGTTTGTATAGAAGTATCATATTCATTACTAGTATGTAAAAAGCCTCCAATATTTGCATATTCTCCTTCAGAATTTTCTCTAATAATCACGAAATCAAGATCTGAAACATTCTTTAATACACTCTCTGTATTTTTCCATAAATAACAAGGTCTAATAGAAACATACTGATCAAATCTTCTTCTAATTGGAAGCAATAAGCCATTTAAAGTAATATGGTCTGGAACATTTGGATGACCAACAGCACCTAATAATATTGAATCAAATTCAGACAAGAGATCTAAAGCATTCTTTGGCATCATCCTATTATTTTTCAAATAATAATCTGTACCCCAATCAAAATAATGAAAATCAAACATAGTTTTACCAAACAAAATATCTTCCGATTTTTTTAATATTTTAACAGCACCTTCTATGACTTCTATTCCAATACCATCTCCAGGGATAACCGCAATTTTTTTCATTTCTTACCTTCAGTAATAATAAATAATTCTATACATAAATCAATCAATTCATCAGTTAGATATACATCTGATGATTGATTATAGCTTTGATCATTATGATTTAATATCTCTTTTTTATTAAACCATCTCCATGATTCATCTTTTAATTTACCTCCAATAATTTCACATAAATATATCATATCAATATGCTCGTGAAAGCCTTCTTTTGTATCATTAATAGGCTCAATAAAGATAGTATGTGGAGGAATAATAGAAATAACATTTTTAAATTTTTTTGCATTTGTATTTGAAGTATTAATTATTTTTACCCGAAAACCAGTTTCTTCAAAAACTTCACGTTTTACTGTTTCTATCGGATCTTCATTGGGTTCAACATGTCCTCCGGGAGGAAGCCATAAATTTATTTTAGGATGTAAATGAAGAAGAATTGAATTTTTTTCAATTATTAAGCCTGTAGCTGTAAAATGTCTTTTCATAAAATTCATAAAGGGTGGCGACCCCGACCAGGTTCGAACTGGCGATCTCCGCCTTGACAGGGCGGCGTGTTAACCGCTACACCACGGGGCCGAATAAAATTGGGCGGTACTGGATTCGAACCAATGACCTCTGCGATGTCAACGCAGCACTCTAACCACTGAGCTAACCGCCCAATGCAATTTAATTAAAAAAATTTTAACAAATTCAATAATACTATGCAAATTAGTTTTAATTAAAAATTACAATTTTAATCTAAAACATCATCATTAATATTTTCTTGATTAGAATCTAAATCATTTATATTTAACCCATTTTCAGAATTCATAGTCTCAAAATCAGGATTATCCAATAAATTTAATTCATTATCTAATTTATCTAATCCTAATTTTTCTCTTCCTGCTTCCGTTTCGTCAAATCTGGCAGGTATTAATCTTCCAATGATTACATTTTCTTTCAATCCTCTTAATTCATCTATCTGTCCATTTGTAGCTGCTTCAGTTAAAACTCTTGTAGTTTCTTGGAAAGAAGCTGCTGCTAAGAAACTGTCCATATTTAATGAGGCTCTTGTTATCCCTAATAAAACAGGAGTAGCTGTAGAAGGCTCTCCTCCTTCAGCCATAATTTCTTCATTTTTATTATTAAAATCATTAATAACAACAAGCTCTCCAGGTATATAATCAGTATCACCTTGTGATGTGATTCGTACTTTTCTAAGCATTTGAGAAACTATAACTTCAATATGTTTATCGTTTATAGAAACACCCTGAGATAAATATACATTTTGCACCTCTTCAATCAGATATTCTTGGACATTATTTATCCCTTGTATAACCAAAATCTGTTGCGGACTTTTCGGGCCAGAAGTTAAAGGGTCTCCGGCTTTGACAGGATCTCCCTCCGAAACAATCAAGTTTGAAGCAGCGGGAATTAAATATTCTCGTGTCTCTTCATTTTCCCAAGTAATCGTAATTTTTTGTTTAGTTACCTTTAATTTTCCTGATACTCCGGCATATGAGGATTCTGATGCTACTATTTTACTCGGATTTGATTTCGTATCTTTGGGAGTTATTGATTGATCTTTTGGAGATATAAGTTCTGTCCCAACTATAACATTGTCGCCATCCTTAACCTTAATTTCCCAACCTTTAGGAACAGCTATTTCTTGTTGCATTGTTTCTCGATCGCTAACTTGTACTACCAAGCCTTCAGTAGTTTCTAACAAATCAACTATACCATCAATATCGCTTAATATTGCTTGTCCTTTAGGAGTTCTAGCTTCAAACAATTCTTCTACTCTTGGCAAACCGCTTGTTATGTCAGCAACTGATGCTATTCCTCCGGTGTGAAAGGTTCTCATAGTAAGCTGTGTACCGGGTTCTCCTATACTCTGAGCAGCTATAATACCGACTGCCTCGCCTATCATCACAGGGTCCCAGTTAGCTAAAGATCCGCCATAACATTTTATGCATAACCCTCTTTCGGTCTTACAGGTCAAAGGAGAATATACAGAAGCTGAATCTATTTTCTCTTCTAATTCAATAAGATCATTAATGATCAAATCATCAATATATGTATCTTTTTCGACCAATATCTCACCAGTTTCACTATGAACTATAGGTTGGGCTAAATATCTACCTTTAATTTTTGCTATTATTGATCTTTTAAACTGATCTTCAGGTTGATTTTTATATACAGTCCTAAATTCATCAGTTCCGCACTCGTCGTTAATAATTGTCATCTCTTGAGCAACGTCAATTAGTCTTCTAGTTAAATATCCGCTATCAGCTGTTCTTAAAGCTGTATCAGCCAAGCCTTTTCTTGCTCCGTGAGTTGATATAAAATATTCCAAAACTGTCAAACCTTCTCGAAAGTTAGATTTAATTGGCCTATCAATAATTTTACCTTTTGGATCTGACATTAAACCTCTCATCCCGGCCATTTGTTTTATTTGTGCTATATTTCCTTTTGCACCAGATGAAGCCATAAAATACAAACCGCCATAAATTGATAAAGAATTTTCAATTGTATCTGTAACTTCTTCGTTTGCATCTGTCCAAATTTTAACAGCAGATTGATATTTTTCATCTTCTGTAATAAAGCCTTGATCAAATTTTTCTTCTAATAATTTAATTTGATTTTCTGCTTTTTGAACAATTTCATATTTCGATTCAGGTACTTTTATATCATTAATAGCCATAGTTATTCCAGA
>MDTE01127837.1_pt1 | contig 13746 bp, 16 predicted proteins | sample 811231 | NCBI WGS metagenome assembly MDTE01 (sample SAMN05326651, study PRJNA326480) | marine metagenome | isolation source: seawater | place: Indian Ocean: Red Sea | collected 2010
AACTCCCCATGGCTGTGGTGGTGTAGGGGTTAGCACGGCAGATTGTGGTTCTGCCAGCCCGGGTTCAATTCCCGGCCACGGCCCCATTTACTCCAATTTGCTTGAATCGATGGTATGACCCATACGTTCAACCTTCGTTTGCAAGTATTGCAAATTGTCCTGGCCAACTCCCGCAACCAACGCAACGGTTTTCGATACCTGGATACCATGCTCTTCGAGTTGTTTCACTTTGTCTGGATTGTTGGTTAGTAGTGCCACTTCTTCAATTCCCAAATCGTTCAACATCGTCGCTGCTATTTGATAATCTCGTCCATCTGCAGGATGGCCAAGAAGAAGGTTTGCATCAAGTGTGTCAGCACCTTTGTCCTGAAGATGATAGGCCTGAATCTTAGCATGCAAGCCGATACCTCGTCCTTCTTGTCGAAGATACAACAAACAGCCCCAACCGTTGTCAACAATAGCCTTCATTGCTGCATCAAGTTGTGGTCCACAATCACAACGGAGTGAAGAAAATGCATCACCGGTCAAACACTCTGAGTGGACACGTAAGAGAACTGGATCCGGTCCTGACATCGAACCAAGCATCAAAGCAACGTGATCAAGACCTGTCTCTTCTTCATGATAGACATGGATATCGAATTCACCCCATGCTGTTGGTAGTCGTGCAATACTTGGAACCTCATCCGCCATGCGCCCTCACCTCGATTAGGAACGAATACTCGCCTTCATTTGAATCTACGGAAATCAGTTCATGAGGTGTTCGGCCTAGCATTAATGGAATATCATGCAACGTCTCAGGATCGCTTGCAACTACTTTCAGAACCGAACCTGTTTCCATTGAGGAAAGTGCTTGTCTTGCTTCTGCAACAGGAACTGGACAGAAAAATCCGAGAACATCGAGCAAATGCGTCGCTTCTCGACTCCCCTCCATGCGATGTTGTCCAACCACTGCTTATTGAACACATCCACTCGAAGGAATCATTTGACGCAACATCTTGAAGAAGAGCGAACTCAAGCATTAGCCAATGGGTGAGTCGGCCTCGGCAAAAGCGAGTGATGACATGAGTTGGGGCGAAGTTGCTCAACTCGGTCTTCGCTATGGGAAAATCCCACTTGCTCTTCTCGCAGTCGAAGCCTTGTATTGGTTCATTACCCAACCGTCGGACACACTTGCATTGATTCAAATCACTGAAGCGTACATTTGGAACGAAGTGACTCAACTCATGTTTGGAGAAGGCGCATCAACATTGAGCACACACAACGGTTGGATGACTCGAATTGACTTCTACCATGAAGCATTTCCTGGAGCATTCGACTCGGTCGGACTCTACGTTTCTGATGAGTGTGCAGGTGTTCATGAGATGATTTTTCTTTCAACGTTGGTGCTGATGACGGATGGAGTAACACAGCGTGAGAAGTTCAAAGCTGTAGCCGTTATGTGTGGAATTGTCTATGTTCTAAACATCGTGCGACTTGTTGCGTTCTATCCTATCGCTGTTGAGGGTTGTCTTGCTAATCCAAACCAACCGGAATGCTTGAACAACATGTGGAATTTCCACACCTTTGTCTATCAATGGGGTTTCTTGATTGTCCTGTTAATGATGTGGCTTGTTTGGTTCAAGTATGTCGGGGGCGCATCTAAGGCGATGAGAGCATCTCAAGAAGAAAAGGAACAGTGGCGCATCGTTCTTCGTAAGCGTTGGAATCAGAAGCATTTTGCTCTAATTGGTACCATGATTGCATTCTTTGCAATCGCATGGTTCTGGGTCAATGGGAACTCAACGGCGATGGATGCGAAAAGCGTGATTGACTTTTGCGCATTTAGTGATTTGACAACAGCAAACTGTTATGAGGCCCAAAACACCTGGGATAACGCTATTCAAGGCGCATGGTCGTTCGCAGTTCTAGGACTTGTGATTGGTACATTTGGGTTGTATGAAATTGAGCGGAAGGATGCTGAGGGCAACTGGCCACTCTTGGCTTCTCAAGATCATACAACGGAAGAGATTGCAAACAAGATCAAAAAAGAAAAACCTAAGGTTTCATGGAGAAATCGTTCGTCTTCTAGCGAAGAAGAATGATTAGAGAACTTCTGCATCCAGTTTGAGAGAACCAAATGGATGCATTTGAATGGCCTTCATGGCCAATCCTAACTTACTGCTATGAATTGCAACGACCGTTGAATCTCCTTCAAATTGAACGTCTCCTATAGCAAGGGAATCGCATCGAAGATGCTGTTCAAACCAAGAGGCAATTTGCAATGGAGAGCCGAGTTGATCTGTTCCAGCAGCAAGACGGATGCGAACAAAACCGTAAACATCAGCATTCTCTCCAAAGTCATCTTGTTTCTTGACTGGATCCCGATTGACACCTTCTGGCAAATCTGGTGCTTCAGAATCCTGAACATCAAGATTGTATGTTGCAATAATTTTGCCCATCTGAGGAGCATCATCTTTTGAAACTAAACTCCAAGCCTCACCATGACGTCCAATACGACCTGTTCGGCCAATTCTGTGGATGAAAGAATCGATGTCTGATGGCACATCATAATTGACTACGAGAGTAATTCCATCGATGTCAATTCCTCTAGCAGCCACATCTGTTGCTGCAACAATTCGGACATCTCCTTCTCGGAAACGATCAAGAATTCGCTCTCGTTGATTCTGTTTCAAGTCACCATGCAATCCTGCTACATCGAATCGATGCTTTTGCAATCGTTGAACTGCAAGGTCAACCATGCGCTTTGTGTTGCAAAAAATGATGCATTGGTCATCATCGCCCATTCGAACGAGGAGACGGCCTAAAGCCCACAATTTGTTTGCACGACCGATCGAAATCTTGTACAAATCGATTGGTGGTACATCGAGCTCTTCTTCATTTGTCATGACAAATTCAGGATTGTTTGTAAACTCATTTGCAGCATCCAATATCTCTTGTGGAAAAGTTGCAGAAAACAACAACGTTTGTTCCCGTGACGACGTACGTTCAAGTATCCACATAATGTCTGGAAGGAAACCCATATCCAGCATTCGGTCGGCTTCATCGAGACAAAAGATCTCAACCTTACCAAGGTCGATATGGCCACGTTCAGACATGTCCATAACACGTCCAGGGGTCCCGACGATGAGATCAACACCTTCACCGAGACCTTTTGCTTGCTTCTCGAGATCGGTCCCCCCGTAAACGGTCATAATGGAGAGCCCAACATTACCCTGCAACTGATTCATTTCCTCAGCAACTTGTTGAGCAAGTTCACGCGTTGGTGCTAGAACCAAGCCTTGAAGGCTTCCAGTTGGCTGACAACGCTCGATGATTGGTATACCAAACGCAGCGGTCTTACCAGAACCGGTTCGAGCTTGGCCAATAACATCTCTTCCAGAGCGAGCCAATGGAATCGTGTCCCGCTGGACTTCTGTCAAGCATTCCCATCCAAGAGATGAGATGCCTTGCATAATACCATCAGGAAGTTGAAGAGAATCGAATCGTGTCTTTGTGAACATGTGCGCTCCTTCCGTCTCCTTTGTTCAGGCCACCGAGACGGAGGTGGCCCCCACGCACATCAAAAGTTGTCTCGATCCTTAATTTCAGCCTGAAGTTGGCCTAACCAGTACTTCTTAGCGTTATCACGGTTGAGCGGACGACGCATTTGTCGAACGTGCTCAAGGATGTATTGTCGGAATTTCAATGCCTTGGTTCGGTTCACACCTTTTGGCGTAATTCCTTCCCATAGTCGGTCGAACTGGAGTTCTTTGTCGTCCATCATGTGATGACCTCGATGAACCACCGACCAAACACCCCCTCATAACCATGTCGTTACGAGTCAAGTTGTTCATTGTCGACAGGCGCATCAAGAAGAGGCATTTCAATTGGAGCATTTTCCAAGCCTACAGATTTCCCTTGGGCGTGGGCAACCTCACGCTCCAATGCAGGGACAGGTAATGCTGGGGAAAGAAACGCATTCTTTTCGTCTTCACTCCCCTCTATCGAAGCATCATAGGTCATTTCAGTCAACAATTTCTTCAATTCTTGATGAGTTTCACTTTGCAATAGTTCGGTTGCAACAATGCGTAATTTGTCCTCAACCAAGAGCATTGGAAGCATTTCTATGCACGAACGGCGAACAACAACATTGGGATGTCGTGCTCCGTTCATGATGAGGTTTCGAGCACGTGAATCATCGGTATCCATCGATCGAATAGCACGAAGCGCATTGTTTCGAACTTTCTCATCGGTATCGAGAATCGCTCGTTCTGTGAGCATGATGGCGATACGTGGTTCCTTCTTTGAGAGAGATGCAAGTGTTTGTGAAGCATTTCTTCGAACTTCAGCATCAGCATCGTTTAATCCCCAGGAAATCAAATCCCAACCCATTGCTCCTGCTTTCTGAACGATGTTCCGGAGGAGTTTCGAAGCTTTCCGTCGAAGACGTACATCATCAATTAAGAGCAGTTCATCAATATGATCACAGACAACCTCTGGCCACGTCTCAGTTAACGCCTTCAATCCACGCCAAGCAGGTTCGCTTCGAGCAGGTATCGACGAGCGTAATTCTTGTGCCAAAGAGCTATCAACCCCAGATGGAAATGTTGGAGCGGCTTGTTCAAGACAGGAACTTGCAGCCTTACGAACACCTAAATCGTCATCATCCAAGAGTACTGAAAGCCAGTCGAATAATTCATCAGATCGCTGTTCAGCAACAATGGGCAAAACCTCAAGGCCAGCAATTCGGATTTTCGCATCCTCAGATTCAAGTGCAAGGAGGAGGCTATTATGCGCTCGGTCAGCCCAAACCCCTTTCAATCGTCCAAGACCAAGAACACCATCAACTCGAGAAAGAGCAACCCTCTGTCCATCCCAGTTGACCATGACTTCGTTTATATCTCCAGTTGATAGATCTAGAATCTCTTGTCGTGTGCACTCAAGCCAAGGCCCAGTGCGCTCTTTCTTGGTGGATTTTCGAGCCTTACGACCTCCCGTTGCAATAGGAAGACCCGTTCTAGGGTCACGGGCGATGTACTCACGAACCATACTACCAGTCAAGGGTGGCAGTCTTCCAGTGATTAAGAACCTTCACTTCAGGTTCTCTGAACATTGATTGGGAAGTCTCAAGAGTTACCATCATGAGCATTAAATGACGCTGAACTCTGACTGGACATGTCTTTGTTGAATGTCTTGGAACGGAAGACCAATTTGAATGAAATTAAGGAAGTGATTTGCTGACAGAAGATGATGCAGAAGACATACGCAGAGTTCTTGCAATATGCTATCGAGGTGAAACAGAACTCGATGCTCTGGATATCGAACGAATTTTATCACTTGATATGGGATGGCTCAAACCAGATGAAGCTGTAGAAGCCGTTCAAGCACTGATCAAGTCAGGATGGTTAACAGGAGGACAAGAAAATCTGTCACCTGTTGCTGACTTTTCATCATCTTCTACCCCCCTTGGTTGGTATCCTCGGCCACAGAGATTGCTCCGTCCTGTAGAATTTGATTTGTCAACAAAAGAGAGTGAAGAAGAAAGAGAATCACACCAAGGAGAACCCACAACAGAAAAGAAGAATGTTGTAGCTCAAATCAAAGAAGAAGTAAACGATCCTCGGGCTTCAACATCTCGACGATTGCTCAAGTATATTGCTCGAAACTCTGGGCTTGAAGCAGATGAAGTACAACGAAGAGCTGCTCGAAAACAACGAGCGCTTGTTCACGTGACTGGGTGGATGTCGCTCGCATTGGTTGCAAGGGATCAAGGCCTCGACATGGAAAGTGTCATCGAAGCGCTCAGTTAAGCCCCACTATCAGCTGCTTCCTGGGCTCTTGCCGCTAATTCAAGAAGAACAGGAAGCAACACGAGCGCCAGTACCAGTGAAAAGAACACGGTTACAGCAGTAATGAGTCCGAAATCCTGGATCACAGGCATTGGTGATAGCATGAGAACAAGGAATCCTGCCGCAGTTGTAGCCGCTGAAAGCATTAACGCAACACCGGTCGTTTCAAGCGAGGTGCGAAGGGCATCCCAGTGGTCGTCCTGGCGTTGCAATTCCCATTCGATTCTTCTCCACATATGAATCGTATAATCGATACCAATTCCTAGGGTAAGGGCTGTGACCAGTACTGTCAATACGTTCCACTTGATTCCAAGTACTGCCATTGAACCAACCACCCAAAGTGAAGCCATACCAACCGGTAACAAGACAATGAACGCAGGGAGAATACGTCGGGTCAAGAGGAGAAGAACTGCAAAGGAAACAATCAATGAGATCGCTGTCGATTTAAGTTGAGATGAAGATAAACCATCGAGAACTTGTTGCAAGACTACGAGGTCACCAGTCACATGGATGACAGCATAATCCTTCAATGAAGCACGCAAAGTTCCATCATCATCACTTTGACCAATCATTGATTCAAACTTTTCAACTACTCGCTTGGATTCCGTTGATGTTGTCGCTTCAACACGGACCTCAGTGCGAAGATGAGCGATGTTGCTACCGTCAAGATGAACGGTTGCGTTGACACGATCACTCCACGTCTTTCCTGATAAGGGGTCTGCGACAGTGTAATTGTTCTGAAGGGCGGCAAACACTACGCCTAAATCGATGTCTTCTCTCGACGGATCATCCCAAACATCGTTCTTGTCGACCTCGAGACCATGATTTTCACCAAATGTTGGATTACGCAAAATCGCATCTCGTAAAACAACGTAAGGACCTTCATACGATGGAGAAGGGAATCGTTCATCCGTTCCAACAACATCGTGATTGTTTCTTAAATCCGAATGAAGGTCACGCAAATTATCGAGAAGTGTAACATCATCAGGAATGACTCCTCCTCCAACTGGCTCCATGAGAACATAGACATATTTCCATCCTGCACTATCGTAATTTGAATTGATATCATCACGCACGGACATGATTTCCATATCCTCGTTTACGAAGTCTGATAAATCGAAATCAGTCTCTAGTTGCATAGCGCCGATGACCGATGCACCCGAGATAGCGATAGCAACCAAGAGGACTGCAACCTGTTGTTTTCGATGGAGTTGCAGCAAAGGTTGAGTCAAATTCGTTAACTTTAGTGGCTTACGCTCGGTTGATTTCGTTTCACCACTAAATGTCACATGAAGAGCTCCAATCAAGAGAGTTGAGGTTAGGAAGGCACAGATCACACCAAATGCCAATGCAACACCAAACGTGGCAAGTGGTGGCAATGGTGACACGACATTCGCCAAAAATGCAGCAACAGTAGTGACAACTGCAAGAGAAAGCGGTACGCTTAGTTTACCACATGCCCGCATCCAAGCTTCAGCAACATCCTCAGTGTTGTTGCGATGATATGCAAAGGCTCTTTGCAGGTGAATGGCATAGTCAATGCCCAATCCAAGGACGAGAGGAGCGACGGCGACTTCAAGTGCAGTGAACTGTATACCTGCAAGATTCAAGAATCCATATGTGAAAACGAGTGCCACATTCAGACTTACAACAGGGAACAAAACGCCTTTGACGTTTCGAAACGCTACAAATAATAATGCAATAACAACCATCGTTGCAAAAAGAATCAGCAACGCAAGATTATCGAATGTTCCTTGGTCGATATCATACGACATCAGATCAAGAGATGCAACAGAATACGTCAGATTTGAAGAATCGCTAACAGCATGGAAAGCAAGCCTGATACGATGCTGAACTTCTCTGCGTTCTTCTTCCTCCAATTCAGGATCTATTTCGAGAACCCATGCAGTTGAGTCAGCAGCAGGAACTGCATCGCCATTCCCATTGCTCATGTACGAACATGTATTGGAAATGTCGAGATTCTTGTTGATCAACGCTGAACCTACAAAATTAACCGTACTGAGCAATGCATCTTCCGGATTGATTGCACAGGTTGTATCGTCATCGATTACGGCATCCACAAGTGATGGCCAGTCCTGATAATCAGTGAGGGTTGTACCTGGCGATTGTTCATCCAATGCAATTTGTATCATGCCCGGAGATGTTGTCCACGATTCAACAGCCGTCAGTTGAACACGTTCATCTGATTTCAATTGAGAGAGATCGGAATCCATCTCAATTAAGGAATCCATACTCAATATATTGCCGCCATTGTCACGAGTTACATGGACAAACATCGGTCGAGATTCATCAGGGAAAAATTTGTGAATGTCTTCATGAGCCCGATTCGAATCCGATTGGGGAGCAAAGTCGTTCAAATCCGTCCTAAATTCAGGAGGAGAAACTGCCAAATGAGTACCTAATGCAACGGTTAACAAACCCGAAACAATGAGTATAGGTAGAGAAAATCGTTGGAACAAACCAGAATATTCTGCCATCTGGTCCTCATAATTCGAGGTGTCCATGAGCAATGCGAGGACAAGAGGGTGTTTAAGTGACAGGGTAAAATGACCTCAGTTGAGACAAATCCCGCTCCGTTAACAACGGCAAGGTTCAAGACGGGGAGGTTGGTCGGTGGAACGATAACATGCCAGTTAAGGTCCTCATTCATGAGAAAAATGAACTTCGACTACGAATTACTGGAGAGTCACACACAGCTCTTCAAATTCTTCGTGACCGATTAAACAACCATTCGTCTGTTGAATATGCAAATTACTTCCCTGGCCATCCGGACCTTGACCCTCCTGAATTCTACATTCGAACGACTGGAAAAGCCAAGCCAGATGCAATTCTCAACGAGATTGTTATCAGCCTGTCCAACGATTTTGAAAGTCTAACGCTATGAGGTGGCTGCCATGCAGCCGAACGATTCGCTGGCTGATGCCATCGGTCTCATTGGATATGCTACAAGCGATAATGGCATAGGAGGCGTCTTGAAATCACGAGTTGCAGACTTCCGTGTTGATGAGATTGCCACCACGGTTGCATTAAACCCAAAAGGGAGGTTTACTGTTGCAAAAATTACGCTCACAAATTGGGAAACGAATCGATTTTGCAACAATCTCGCTAAGAAGTTAAGCATCTCAAGAAACCGTATCTTCTTTGCAGGAACCAAGGACAAACGTGCGGTTACATCACAACTGTTTGTGATTGATGCTCCTCAATTCAAAGTTGCTGAAATTAATATTCCTGACGCAACGATCGAAGTTCTTGGTCGAACGCATCAAAAGATAGGCTTTGGGAACCATCGCGGAAATCGCTTCACAATTGTCGTCCGAGGTTGTGCCCATGAAGACGGAACTCCGATGACTGAAGAGGAAGCTATGGACGAAGTTAGTCGAATCAAAACCAACATGGAAGAGAAACTTGGTGCTGGGCGATTTCCAAACTGGATAGGACCACAACGATTTGGTAGTGGACGAGCAGTGACTGCAGAAGTTGGCCACTGTATCGTTCAACACAAATGGGAGGATGCGGCATTAACATACATCAGCAAGGAAGGCGAATTCGAAAGCCCAGATGTTGCTGAATTCCGTAAGCACATTCGCGAAAATGGAATTACTCAGGAAGGACTTGACCTTGCACCAGATTGGCTCGGATATGAACGAAGAATGACAGAACATTTGCTCAACAATCCTGACGACCATATTGGAGCGATCAGAAAATTACCAAACAACCTTCAGCTCATGACAATCCACGCACTTCAATCTGTCGTTTTTAATCGAACGTTGCGGAAGCGACTCGAGCAGGGAATGAGCATTACAACACCTGAAGCAGGAGATCTAGTTGGACGGCTCGATGAGCGAGGGCAACTCTCTGCCAACAATTGTGTAACGGTTGAAGAGCGAACTGCTCCGAGAATCGGAAGAAATTGTCAACTTGGCCGATTGTCGTTAACTGGCCCTTTACCCGGAAGAGACATCCGAACATGCGATGGAAAACCCGGAGAATTGGAAGAATCCGTGCTCGCAGAAATGGGATTATCTGAAATTGATTGGGAGATTGAGGACATACCTCGTCTTACAACGAGCGGAACACGTCGTTCGATGACAACGTCTTTTGGTGAATTTACCGTAGAGGTCGCACCAAAGGCATCCAACGATTCACTCGGAGAAAAATGGAGTCAAGGCCCTGTTGAGGGAAGTCGATGGCATCCTGATGGTGCTTGTTTGAAGTTCAGATTCACACTTTCAAGCGGATCGTATGCAACAATACTGCTTCGAGAGTTTATGCGAACACCACTGAATCAGCTTTGATTCAGAGCAGACCCATTGAGATAACTTCAATCTCGCCAACGCCAGAAATAGAAGCCATCTTTTCTTCAAATGCATCAGCCAGACCTTCACCGTCGTTCATAACAACGTGGACTTGAACAAATTTGAGACCAAAAGCAAGAGGTTTGACTTCAACGCTTTGAACGTCGTAATTGTCGTCACCAAATGTTGAGATTGTGGAGGAAATCATGTCAGTGTCAACACTTTCCATTTCTGCATCAGGGTTTACTTTGTATGTCATTGCTACCATGCCCATATCATCACCTCAGGGTCCAACGAATCCGCACGCTGAGCAAGTGTAGGAAACTCCTTGATCACGACATCGTGGGCTGCGACCTATCGAATTGCCACAATTTGGACAAGGGAAAGCTGTAGAGCCAGTTTCGGTTAATGGAACGCCGGACGATGTGCAGTTTTTTGCTCGCTCTGTCATAATGGTGCCTCAGTTGGTAATTGGCCCACGACCTCCCCTTCTTTATGCTTGCGTGCAAATCTTGAGCTCTGAATGGATGCCTAAGGAAAGGTGTAACATCCCATCGCGGTTAAAGCAAAAGGTCTTCTGTAACTGAATTTCCTGACCTCGAAGCAGTTCTGTAGCACGCGACCCCCAGACTTTGACCAGAACCGAACCACTTTCGTCAGCAACAAGGATTTGCCGAAATGGAAGCCAACGACCTCGAGCAAATATCATCGATAATGGGTAAGAGCGGACAATGAAGCCAGATATTGACCGAATTGTTCGATTGGCTTTGAGATCATGAATACATGTTGTTAACATGGTCTGAACATAATCTGCAACGATTATCAAAGTTTCAATTCTTTTTCTTGCGTCGAACTGTGAAACTTGTCTTGGTTGCTGCAACATCATCTTGAATTTCATCGCCTCCAAGGATTTTGTTTACTGCTTCTTCGTATCTGTCAAGTACGGATGTTGATGTTGCATTCCAAGGCGTGTGATTTCTACAAATAAGATAAACTTCTGAGGAAGAATTTCTCGAAGCTTCTGGAGAAAAACGTCTGACGTAGGAAAAGTGTGGTTTGACTGCTTCAATCAATTCTTCCACACCAACACCCTGAAACAATTTCGTTACAAACCAACCACCACTGCAAAGCAATGGCAATGCAAAATCAAATACTTTCGCAACAAGAGTCATGGCTACTGCTTGGTCAACATCCCATTTTCCAGTGATATGAGGGGAGATATCAGATACGACAGAATTGACCTGTCGATCACCCACTTCTTTCACAATACGTTCCTGAGTCATCGGATCGGTGATATCTCCAACCATCAAAAGGGCACCTTCAACAGGTTGACAAGGTTCAAGATCAACTCCGATGACGATGCCTGAATCACCGACTTCTTCGACCGCTACTTGAGCCCAGCCACCAGGATGACAGCCAACATCAAGAACCACATCACCTTCTCGCATTAACTCAAATTTTGCTTGGATTTGCTTCAATTTGAATGCTGAACGAGCACGGTAGCCGCTGGCTTTGGCTTGACGACGCCATGAATCACGCTTGTGATTCTCTATCCAATGGTCTGCCATAGCGCTTCCCCGATTGTTGTTGCGAGAGGAGGTCACCATAACTCCTTCCGTACAATCTGGGTTCAAACGATGAGATGAAGGAGGTCAAATGACTGGACCAACCATGAGCGCAGCCAGAAAGGCCATACTCTTATGTTGCATTCTGCTGATGATGCCTCATGCAAATGCTCGCTCGATCGAGCCAGATGAGTGGGATGGATGGTTGGTTTCAGAAGGGGGATACACCATACTTGTCGAAGAACTCACAGCAACATGGTGTGCAAGATGCGCTGAAATCGACCCTGACCTAGGTATTGTAGCACAAGAGCATGGGAAACGAATTGCCATGGTATCCTATCATCCGGAGGATGGAGTGGACGCATTCGGCCCTGAAGCAGCTCAACACCGCATTGAACGCCTCGAGATACAGCATGGGAAAACACCAGGCTATCCATCATTCGTAGTAAACAACGGCGAACTACGTCAGGATGTAACCTCATGGCCTGATGTCCAAAGTGACATCCTTCGAGCAGAATCAAATCAGCGAGACTATACCGAACTAACCGTAACAGCCCAAACCAATGAGACCCATCTGACAGTAACCGTCATGCCACCCAAGGAATCCGATATTGTCAATAATACACAATACAGCATCCTTTTCATCGAACACAAAAAATCGGTTCCTGCTGGTTTTGATAATCCTGGAGAGAGCTACCGTGATAGAGTGCTTGTTGGTCTTGCTGAGTTTCCATTGCAAGGCCAGATGCTCGGCATAGGAGCGACAGTTGAAGCACCATACGCTGCATCGTATCCAATCCAAGGTGTGGATGAATGGTCAGTTATCGTCGTGCATGAATATACCGAAGAAGCTTTGGCAAATCGAAGTATTACAAATTCACAACCACTGGGTGTGGTTGAAATTGCCGTTCAATCCTCACCCATTGAGGATGGAGCCAGCGTCCCTATTTTGCTGCCAATCATGATCTTTGTTGCCATTGGAATTCTCGGTCTTGTGTCTGTGAAAACGAAAGAAAAGGTACAAGAAGAGGAGTAAAGATAACAAATTACTGCTGATTATGGTAATTTTTTACATTATTCCGGAAAATGACGACGCAAATGACCCATTCATTGATAAGGTATCACGTCTATGTCATATCATGGAAGAAACATTTGGCGCCAGCAACCGAGAAGACCACGTAAAAGAATGGATGGTTGAATTTATTGCAATGGTCAACGGCGAGAAGCACCACCATCTCTCAGTTTTGTATGGTACGGATCAAGAAGACGTTCAGAGGGCAATGCTTCACGAACTCAGGCGAATCTACACTGATACGGACCGCATCGATGTGACCATCGTTCGCTTGGAAGAAATTGAGTCCGAAGGGGAGGGAACGTATTTCGAAGGAATTTACATTCCCTAATCTCTGGGCCCATAGTCAATAAAAATCTCTTGACCATCGAGAAGAATGAAACGATCGTAGCTATCAACGACAGTGACATTACCATCAATATCACGAACACTCATGATCATGTTGTGTGTTTCATTGACACGATAGTCGAAGATACCAGTTTCATCAAAATGATGTCCCCAAATATCAAAGAAGACACCGAGTTCAACGGATTCATTTGTCTGCATTTCAAGGTGAAGGTATCCGTCTGATGAATGCGTATGTACAACGTGCATGTTTGCACCAGATTGATTGCATTTGTCTGTGTTGATTCCAGTGTTCTCAGGAATTGTAATGAAATCCCCATTAACACGTATGGTGAGATACATGTGATCGTGACGTGTCAAACCTCCATGAGAGAGGCAAGTCGATGCAAGCGGATGAATCTCATCCAGTGAGGATGGAGGCGATTCAACAGATGTCTCTTCATCGTTCTCTGAAACATCTTGGTCATCATTACCAATCGACAGATAGCCTGATTGATAGGAAACTAAAACTAACGCAGCAATCGAAATGACCACAATTGCAGCGTCACGATTCACTTTATTCACTTCCTGGACTTCTTGATGTCAGGAGCCCAGTTATCGGATTCTTCCAATCTGAAGAG
>MDTE01135008.1_pt1 | contig 13745 bp, 6 predicted proteins | sample 811231 | NCBI WGS metagenome assembly MDTE01 (sample SAMN05326651, study PRJNA326480) | marine metagenome | isolation source: seawater | place: Indian Ocean: Red Sea | collected 2010
TCGTCCGTGTCGAAGGACGAGTCGAGCTCGAGGCACGCCGTGGACGGCATCGCGCGCTCGGATCCCTTTCGTTTAGCGGGCGACGCCCCGGGCACCGCGGTCGACGCGGACGCGAACCCGCTGAACGTAGCGACGCGTCCCCTTCCTCCTCCATCGTCCCCGTCGCCGCCATAATCGTCGTCGTCGTCATCCGAGTCGGGCTCGTGCGCGCGGCGGAAGCGGACGTGTTCCTCGAAGAGCTGCTTCCGCGCGCGTCCCAGCGCGACGGCCTCGAGGGAGCGACGCGTGTGCTGCCCCTCGTGACCGCCTTCTCCTCCGTCCGACGTGGACGCCGGCGGCGCGCGTTCGTCCGCGGCGGCGGTGTCGAACGTGAAGCTCGCCTCCCGCGCCATTGCCGAGCCCATCGCCGAGCCCATCGCCGAGCCGGCGCGCTGTTGCCGGCGTCGCGCGGCCTGCTTGGGCTTGGGCGCCCTGCCGTCGTGGAGCGGGATCGCGCGGTACACGACGCATCCCGGGGTGGTCTCCGCGACGGTCTTCTGCGCGGGCGCGGGGGTGTGCCACTCGTCGAGCGCGGACGTCGTCGTCGTCGCCGTCCGCGCGTGGAGACCGTGATCGGGATGCGCGGGGGGCCTCAGGCGCTCCATCACCGGCGTGCATCCCCGCACGACGGGCGTGATGCACGCGTCATGGTCGAGGGGAACGAACGCGGGCGTCGAGAACATCGTCGCTCCGTGGCTCGTCGCGCGCGTCTCGACGCCGGTCCTCGATGGGCACCCCAGCCCGCAACGGTCAGATGCCAAATCGAACCGAGGCGGAAGCGGATTCGACGAGGACCGGAGCCGCGCCGATATCGAGGGCGTCGACTGCGATACGAACGCGGGAGGATACCGTGGGTGAGCGACGATCCTTTCTCGCCTCCCCCGCGGTGCTCGTCGTGCGCTCCGTTGTGGACCTCGTGTAGCACCGGGTCCCAGAAACGGTCCAGGTGGGGGGTTCGGCATTTGAAGGTCTGGTGTGATCCTTTTTGACTACCTTCCCATAGAAGCACTGCATTTGAAATGTGATTTAAGAAAATGTTGGATATATTTTGACATGAAATCGCCGTTGTCTCGTGTTTTCAATATGCATTATCGGATCTCGCCAGACCAAAGCCCTGGATGGCGGCTGGTCTCCGGGCGAGAGCGCGAAAACGCGACGATGCCGGTCGAGGCGGGGCCGATCGGGACAGAACGAGCGCGCGCCAGGTGCGACGCGTGACGCCACGAACGTTTCGACCGTTCGTGTTCCACCCACCAGTCGCGCGGAAGCGTCGACGAAACGAGCTAACCCGCCTCAGCTCCTCTCGAGACGCTCGCGGCGCTCGTGGCAGAAGAGCGTACACGCAGCGCAGAGCGTGCCGGTGACAGTCACAGGACCAAAACTCTCGACATGGGCTACGTCGTCGGAGAGGACGGACTGTCAATCCAGGACGCGGCCTCGCTCGATGCGTCCACCCTTACCCCGCTCACCCCGGAAGTCATCAGCCGCCAGGCCACCATCAACATCGGTGCGTCCCTCGCGGAGATCGAACCCGTCGCCCCCAAGAGCACCTTTGGCTTTCAGGGCCTAGGGTTAAAAAGCGCCACTCCCACCGCGCCTTCGTTTGCCTCGCGCCCCGTCCTTCGCTGACCCGCGCGTCCCTCCCCGATCCACCGTCCGCCCCCAGGTACCATCGGCCACGTCGCGCACGGCAAGTCCACCGTCGTCAAGGCCATCTCCGGCGTCCAGACCGTCCGCTTCAAGAACGAGCTCGAGCGCAACATCACAATCAAGCTCGGCTACGCCAACGCGAAGATCTACAAGTGCGAGGACGACGCGTGCCCTCGGCCGGACTGCTACCGCGCCTACGGCAGCACCATGACCGACTCCCCCGCGTGCACCGTGCCGGGATTCGAGGACAAGAAGATGCAGCTCGTGCGCCACGTGTCGTTCGTGGACTGCCCCGGCCACGATATTCTCATGGCCACCATGCTCAACGGCGCCGCCGTCATGGACGGCGCGCTCCTCCTCATCGCGGGCAACGAGTCGTGCCCTCAGCCGCAGACCTCCGAGCACCTCGCCGCCGTGGAGATCATGAGGCTCCAGCACATCATCATCCTCCAGAACAAGATCGACCTGGTCCAGGAGAACGCGGCGGCGAACCAGTACGACACCATCTGCAAGTTCATCCAGGGCACAATCGCGGATGGCGCGCCCGTGATTCCCATCTCCGCGCAGCTCAAGTACAACATCGACGTCGTCTGCGAGTACATCTGCAAGAAGATCCCCGTGCCCGTGCGCGACTTCACGGCTCCCGCGAACATGATCGTGATCCGATCCTTCGACGTGAACAAGCCCGGCGCGGAGGTTGACGACATCCAGGGCGGCGTCGCCGGCGGGTCCATCCTCCAGGGCGTCCTGAAGGTTGGCCAGGAGATCGAGGTCAGGCCCGGGATCGTGTCCAAGGATGCGGAGGGCAAGATCAAGTGCACGCCGATCAGCTCCCGCATCGTGTCGCTGTTCGCGGAGCAGAACCAGCTTCAGTACGCGGTGCCCGGAGGTCTGATCGGCGTGGGGACCACGGTCGATCCCACTCTCACCCGCGCGGACAGGCTCGTCGGGCAGGTGCTCGGCGAGGTTGGCAAGCTGCCCCGCGTCTTCACCGAGTTGGAGGTGAACTTCTTCCTCCTCCGCCGCCTTCTCGGCGTCAGGACGCAGGGCAGCGAGAAGCAGGGCAAGGTGGCCAAGCTGAGCAAGGCGGAGGTGCTCATGCTCAACATCGGCTCCATGTGCACGGGCGCGAGGGTGGTTGCGGTCAAGTCGGATCTCGCCAAGCTGCAGCTCACGTCGCCGGTGTGCACCAAGGAGGGCGAGAAGGTGGCGCTCTCCAGGCGCGTGGAGAAGCACTGGCGTCTCATCGGATGGGGCCAGATCCAGGCGGGTGTCCAGCTCATGGACTGAGGGGGTGTCGAGTTATTAGCGACGAAGGGCGAACCCGCTCCCATCGTACCCGTGGGGGCGCGGTGAACACTCACCTTCGTAATATTCACGTCAGGTCTGATCTCAATGGTGTGCCAGCTTTTGCGGAACTCCACCGCGGATAATACGTCAAAATGCACGTTCCCGGAATGGGGGTTGCCCACTGTCGCACCACCGCGCCCCAGTAACCACGCGGACAGACGAGGTGTATCTTTCGAGATTGGGCGACTTCCCTCGTTTCCAGCGTAAGCGCTTCGACGTCAGCACGCGCGCAGCGACTGGATACGCACGGCCGCTGCCGGAAGCTGCCGGGAAATTTAGGAACGTAGCCGTGTAAAGTGTGCCAAGCCCAAGGGTTTTTGGGCTGTCGAATCTGCCCTGCGGCTGCGGACGGACTTGACGCGCGCCGGCCGGAATCGTCATGCTGGTCATTCCCAAACAACGCCGAACCTCTGCCGCGAGCGGCGCGCGGAAGGAATCCTCCCCGCCGGAGGAGGGCGCGCCACGAACGTCCTCGCCCGATGAAAATGCGGACGCCGGGAACGCCGGAACCTCTCCCGCGGTGAAGGGACCCCCTCCCAAGCGCGCGCGCTCCGCCGCAGCCCCGGTAAAGTCCTTCGACGGCGCCAAGAATTTCATCGCGCAGCTCCAGGCCTCAGATGCGGACCCAAAGCCCAAGGCGCGCGCGAACACGTCGTCTCGGAAGGCTCCCGGATCCGGTGACGCATCGCAGAATAGAGGCGGGCCCGCGGGGGGTTCCAATCGCCTGGACGAACTCGAGGAGGACGCCATGCACGCGCTCAGCGACCTTCTCTCTCAGGACCCCGAAGACAGCTTCGCGCTGGGTGGGTCGGACGCCGGGACCGCGCCGACCGTGCTCGCCGCGCGCGCCCCAAAGCGCGTCCGCTCCAACGTCGTCGTGGCCAAGCCTGGCGGGGCAAAGGCCAGGCGAACCTCCGCGGGCGGCTCGGCGGGGGGCGCCGCGCGGGGCGGCAAGCAGCAGAGCGGGAGCGACAGCGGCACCCAGGGAACCACGACGCAGCCTGCGAACGCGCAGCAGCAGCTCGACGGACCGTCAGCCTCGCGCAAGGCTGCGGACCACCGCCGGCTCCTCAAGTCCTATATGAAGGCGCTCTTCCGGCACCTCAAGCTTCCCGTCGAGTACAAATCCGCGCCGTCGGCAACCTACCGCGACCGCATCAACAACGCCCTCGCGTACTGGTTCGGAGACTCCTTCGCACCCGGTAAGACCACCAGGGAGTGCCACGCCCCGAAGGTGGTGTGCTGCCTGGTCAGAATCGCGACCAGCGGCCGAGTGGTGATCCGCCCCGAGGACGTGTCCGAGATTCTGGTAAAGGGGCTGCAGGCTAAGAACGCCAACTACGCCGTGAGCGCCGCGGCGCTCCGTAAGCACAAGATCGCCGACGCCGAACTCAGGGCCATGTTCGACGGCGAGACCCGGACGATGGACGGATGGCCGAGGGGCCTGCCTCTGAACCTTCCAGATCGCGACGAGGCTCTGCCCGACTTTGACTCGAAAGCCGCGAAGGTCGCCGCCGCGCTGTCGCCGGTCAAGGAGGAGCCGAACCCCGCCGAGGCCGACGAGGGCGGCGGTGAGATCGAAGGCGCGATCAAACCCGGGGCGGCGGTGAAGGGCGCGAGGTCCAAGCGAGGCGGAGGCGCGAAGAGACCCGACGTCACCCGGACACCCGCTCCCCCCGCCGCCGTGGGTCTCGACGGCGCGACAGTCGTCGGAGACTCGCCGCTGTTCTCGCCGGTGGGCCACGTCGCCGCCGCGTTCGCCGCCGCGGCGCTCATGCCCGAACCCTCGGAACGGAGCGAAGCGGCGCGGGAGTTCACGCGGTCCGTGGTGGACCCGCTCATCGCCAGCGTGAGGGCGCAGGCGGACCCGGCTACTCGGATGGAGATGATAAACTGCGCGCAGGGCGAGCTGGCTCGGCTGGCGACGGAGATGGCGAGGGAGCAACACGAGGCGTCGCGCGCGGCGTTGGTGGCGGCCGAGGCGGACCAGCCGTACTCGCCTCCGGACGCGGCGAGCCCGTCGCGGCCGAGTAAGAGGCGCTGATTTCGGGGGGGGGAGCGCGACGGGGGAGAAAGAACGGCCAGGGGTTGGGCACGACGACACGCGACGGGATGTGATGTATCGGCGGCGCGGGCGCGTCGCGCGGACGCGCGCACACGAGCGGACGAAGCCGTCCTCGGCATTCCGCGGGCGGGGCTCGTGTTTAAAGTTTTGTAGCGATGCGAGCCGTCTCGGCTCGCCTGTAACGACCTTTCTTCACGTTTGCCATATTTTCCCCCGCGGCGATGCAGAGAGTCCCTCTCACACGTGACTGCCACGGAAAGTGCCGAGCGCGCCGCCGCTGGTAACTTTTCCGAGAGGCGGCGGCCACTTCGTCGCGCGCTCGGCGTGTATCACCCCGCGCGCCATCATGAGCGGCTGGCTGAACGCGATCAAAACGGACGCCCCCGAGGCTTCCGTCGAGCCCAACGCGCCCTCCGCGCCGACAGCCTCGTCCTCGGTCACCAAAGTCGTCGTCGACACCAACGCCATCGTGAAGGGATTTCGACTCGAGCGCTTCGCCGACGAGGCGGTGACCATCCCGGAGGTGCTCGCCGAGGTTCGCGACAGGCAGGCGCGTCACACGCTCGCGACCCTCCCCTTCGAGCTGAAGGTTCAGGACCCCGACGCCGATTCCATCGCGGCGGTGCGGCGCTTCGCGAAGCTCACCGGCGACATTGGCGCGCTCTCCGAGCCGGACGTGCGATGCATCGCGCTCGCGTACATGCTCGAGCGGGACGCGCACGGCACCGCGCACCTGCGCACGTCCCCCGCGCCCGTCGTCCTGTCCAAACACAAGCACAACAAGGCGTCGAAGATGGCGGGTTGGGACTTCGTGCCGAACCAGGACGACTGGGCGGAGCTGGACGAGATGAACGCCGAGGCGGAGGCGGCGGCCGAGGCGGTGGCTAAAAGGATGGCCGCCGTCTCCGTGTCGGACGAGCCGAGGAACGAGCCGAATCTCCCGAAGAGCGCGAGGATCGCCGCGGAGGTGGCCGCGGAGGTGGCCGCGGAGAGGGGCGCGGGTTCGATTCCGGACGCGGCCGGCTCCGAACGCGGGGATGCCGACGCCGACGACGGGTGGGAGCGCAACGTATCGAGGACGACCCGCGTTAAGCACGCCAAGCGCGAGCAACGACGGCGAGAGGCGGAGGAGGAGGCGAGACGTTTGGCGGAGGAGGAGGCGATGCGTTTGGCGGAGGAGGAGGCTATGCGTTTGGCGGAGAACGCGGAGAGACGGAGGGAGCTGGACGCTGCGGCGGATGAGTCGGCGGCGTTTTTTAAGTCCGCGCCGGGAGCAGTCCCGGAGGGGGCGGAGGAGGATGACGAGGAGGATGAGGAGGGGGAGGGAGATGGGGAGGGGGAGGAGGGAGACGGCTCGGATGATGACATCGTGCCGTTCGAGACCACGATCTCCAGCGTCACCGCGGACTACGCCATGCAGAACGTCATCCTCCAGATGAACATGAAGCTTCTCACGCCGGATGGAATGCGAATCACCAACCTCCGACGATGGGTGCTCCGGTGCCACGCGTGCCAGGAGGTGACGCGGAACACCGAGCGGGTCTTCTGCCCCAAGTGCGGCAACGCGTCCCTGAACAAGGTGGAACACACCGTCACCGCGGACGGCGTGGAGCAGTTTGGCGTGAGGCGCAAACACGTGCTCAAGGGAACGCGGTTCACGCTGCCGATGCCCAAGGGCGGCCGCCGCGAGAAGGCGCCCATCCTTCGCGAGGATCAGCTCATCGGGATGCGCGCTCGCAGGAACAAGGACGCCGACGTGGACGTGTTCGCCGCCGAGTATAACGAGGAATCCTTCGCGGGCGGGCGCGCGGTGAACGCGGGGGCGGCGCATCTCTACGCGCAAAAGGAGCTGCTGGAGAACGCGAGCGGCGGTAACCTGAAGAAGAATCCAAACGAGAGGCGGTTCGTGCGCACTAACCGCCGACGAAAGTGATTTTAGTAAGGGTTTTAGTAGATCACAGCTGAAAGTATCAGTCCACGATGAACTGGTGGCACACGCAGTCACGCATCCGTCTCGTCCTTCGTCGCCTTCGCGGCTCTTCCCGCCAGGGCGTCGTCCACGCGTTGGCCGTATTTGAACAAACCCTTGCTCGTCTCCGGCGGCGGCTTTGTTTCCGCCACGTCCCTGATCTTCAACAGGTGGTACAGCGACGAAAACGCGCGCCCCTTACCCTCCGGGTTGTTGATGTGCTCGTCGCCGGCGGGGATGTAGACGCGCTCGTGCCGTTCCCCCTTGGGCGCGGATAACTTCGCCTCGATCGCCCGAAGCTCCTCCTTGCTCTTGCCCCGAAGGTCGTTCGCCTTGCTCGAGTCCATCTTCTGAATGCGCCGATACGTCGCGCCGGCTTCGAACGACGACGGCACGTCCGCGGTCCACCTCGGTCGAAAATCGTTCGGTTGCACCGCCTTGTACCCCGGTCTCGTCGGGTACTTCGCGTCCAACGCCGACTCGGAGGGCGTGGGCGACGGGGGCCGAGGCGCGGGCGGCTCGGGGGGCGTCGGGCACCGTAGGTCCTCGAGCCGACCGTACTTGGCCTCGGCGCGTTCGACGGCGAGCGCGCGGAACGACTCGGGGTCGGGCATCGTCGGCACGACGAAGACCGCGGACGGCGGCGCGGGCGATTCCTCCCCCTCCTCCCCCTCCCCTTCCTCCCCTTCCTCTGCGTCTTCCCTGTACTCGACTGGCGTGGTTTCCTCGACGACGACGGCGGGCGCCTCTTCCTTCTCCGCGTCCACCTCCTTCTTCGACTCGTCGCGCGGCGCGTCCGCGTCGCCGGTACCGTCCTCGTCCGTCGTCGTCCTCGGGAAGTCCCCGTCTGGCGGGAACTCCGTGTTCGCCCACGTTCGCGTGTCCTCCAACGTCCAACGGTGCGGGCCAAACTCTCCGACGTGCTGGCCGTCCCTGGACCACAAGTGCACCGCGCAGTCGTCTCCCGCCGTGGTGAAGAAGACGCCGATGCCCTCCACCTCCAGCCATCGCGCCGCGTTGACGCACTTCCCGCTCGAGTGCGCCTGCCAGTACCCGAGGAGCTCGACGTCGGACCTTCCAAACGGCGGCTCGTCCTCGCCCGCCGCCGCGGATTGCGAGTGTATCCTCCGCACCAGGCCTGCGACGTCCCAGAGCCGGCACCGGCCGGCGGAGTCGGCAGTGACCATCCTGGTCGCCCGCGGGTCGGTCGCGACGCATAACACGCTCTCGCCCAGTCCGTGGCCGGCGTGAAAGTTGCAGAGCAGCGCCCCCGAGCTCGGTATCGCGTTCCACATGCGAACGCGCCCGTCCGCGTGCGCCACGCACAGCACCACCGGGTCTAACTTGAACTCGCTCAGCGCGTTCATCGAAGTCCGCGGCGGACCGCCGCCCTCGATGAAGTGCACGCACTCCGCCGCGCGGGAAACCGGCAAAGAAGATTCGTTCGCATCCGCTTCGCTCGGCGGCGGCGGGATCAGCTTGTGTCGCTTGCCGCCGTTGTCCACGTTCCACACGATGACGACGCCGTCGAAATCACCGCTCGCGACGGTGCCCGGGTGGTGCTCCGCGACGCAGAGCACGTCGGACTCGTGTCCTCTCATCTGCCGCCGCGGCTCCTGCTTTGACGATATTCCGCCCAAATCCTCCCACACGGTGACCAGCCCGTTCCAGCCCGAGGACACCACCCTCTTGCTGTCGCCGCTCTCGTTCACCGCGTGCACGAGGCCCGTGACGTCGTCTATCGTCGGTGTGGTCATCTCCTTCAGCATAACGCCGTTGGCAAAGTTCCAAAGCCGAACATTCCCGTCGGACGACCCTGTCATCAGACGGCGCTGCGCGTGATCAAAACAGGCGCAAGTCAGCCTGTTCCGCCTGTGCGGAGCCATGTCCTCGTCGTCGCCCTCGTCCACCGCCCTGTCCGCGACCATGGGCCGGTACGTGTCCGTCAGGCGTTCGTCGTCGTCGGGCCTTCGCGTGCCCTCGGCGCCCTCGAACCTGAACGAGATCTTCCCGGTGAAGACGTCCCAGACCCGAACCCCGCCGGCTTCGTCGCAGCTGACAACCTGATAGAATCGCCGGTTCCAGAGCGCGGCGACGCACCTGCGCTTGTGCCCCGCGTGCGTCTCCGCTAATCGCTTGACGAGGGCGTAGCACTTGGGCGCGGGAGCCCCGGTGACGAGTCGGTTTCGCTTGGCGTCGTATCCGAGCGCTCCGAGCATGTTCGTGGGGTGGTAGCTCTCCTTGTCGTGAATCACCTGAACGCACCGCGCCGATCGAAGGTCCCAGACGTGCATGCGCTTGCCGACGTCCAGCGTGACAATCTGATGCACGTCGTCCAGCACGAGGCACTTGACGATCGGCTCCTCGTGGCCGACGAAGATCTGCTGCGGCTTGGCGCTGAGAGGGTTCCACAGGTTTATCAGCTTATCCTCGCCGCAGCTGACGAGCTTCTTGTACCGAGCCGTCCAGCTCACCGCGTTGACCGACTTGCCGTTGTGCCCGTCGTACCGCCGCGTGGGATCCGCCAGGGGGTACCCCTTGCGTTCGAGGTCGGTGATGCACGCCAGCCCGTCGCCGCCCCCCGAAGCCACGGAGTTGAGCTCACCGAGGTGGCGCACCGAGTTGACCCAACCGTCGTGTACCTTCATCCGCCACATCGTCTCGTAACGCACGCGGTCGCCACCCCCCGCCGCGGCGGCCTCCCCGTCGGTCATGTCGATCACCCGCCCGACGGTCACCGCGCCCTTATCGTCCCCCACGGCGAAGTAATCGCAGTCCTGATTGTTGACGATCCTCACGCCGCCCTCCCACGCCGTGGCGCACAGGGGCGCGTCGGGCAAGCCGCCGTACGTGCCCACGCAGACCCATCCCTTGGGGTCGTAGACCTTGACCTTGCGATCGGCGCACGCGATGAGCATGCGCTGCGACGCGGGGAGCTGGGCGGCGTCCACGATGTAGGCCCCGCCGGTCTTGGCTGTCTTGCGATGGGTCATGATTCCACCCTTGGAGTCGTCGTGCGCCCAGACGCGAATGGTGCCGTCTCGCGACGCGGTGGCGTAGGAATCGCCCTTCTGGAAGCGCATGACGGCCGTGCACATGTCCTTGTGCTTGTCCACGGGGGCGCCGACGACGCCTTTGGGGCCGTCTTCGCACAGGACGTACTCGGTTCCGTCCATGGCTTCGCGCGCCTTCTCCTCCGCGATTCCCTCCAGCAGGATGAAGGACGAGAACTCGTCCCAGTCGACGGTGTTGTCCGCGTTGGCGTCGATGCGCGTGAAGAGGTGCCGGAGCCTCGCCTCATCGACCTCAGGGATCACCATCTGAAAGGCTTGGACGAACTCGTCGACGCAGAGGTCGCCGCCTCCGTCGGCGTCTGCCTCGTCGAATGCCGCCTTGAGCTTCTGAAACGTCTTGAGGTCGATCACGGAGTCGTCGCTACCGAGGGCCTGCGCGATATCGACGCTGGCGCGGACTGCCTCGACGCGCTCGCGGACCGCCTGGGCGGCGGACGCGGAGGTCCGGTCCGCGCCTTCGACCTCGTCGGCACCCATAACTCCTCCCCTTCCGACGAGATTGTGCAGAATCTGCTTTTGGCTTTCCGAGGGAAATGGTGCCGGCGAAAGACCGAGATTTCAACGTGTTGTTCGGAGATCGGATCGTTCAGGCCGAATGTTTCATTACAGAGCTACTGCGATGCGACCTCGACCCCGTAATATGCGGTTGTTTCTCCTCGATAAAGCCTAAGTCTCATAAGTTTCCCAGCCGTCCCGTCCCCCCCAGGGCGACGGCACGGTTCGCCTGTTCATGAACTTACTTGCGGTTCACCTTGTCGAAGGTGGACACACCGATGACCGCGGCGGCGATGGCGCCGAGGACGAGGCCACCCGCCACGACGGAGAGGAGGGTGTTCTTGAGGGAGGGGGTGACGGCAGCCTCGGCGACGAGGGGGTTGGCGAGCGCGGCGGCGGTGCCAACGGTCACGGCGGCGGAGAGCTTCTCGACCTTGGAGCTGTTCGGGGCGGGCGCGGGCGGAGGAGGAGAGGGTGGGTCAGAAAAATATTCTGCGCGTGGCAAACGTCCTGCCAACTGGCACGGTTGCGTGGAGGATCGGGGCGCGGTGATCGACGAGCGCTTCCTCGCCGATCGATCTCGCGGAGGCGCATCCACGGACGGCGGGCGCGATATCGATCCGAGGGATCTTCCGCGGGCGTTCCGTGACGTATCCGGGGACGCGCCGGAGAGATCGCGCCCGCGGTTCGCCCGCCTGGTCAATCGCCCCTCACCCACAAATCTCTCGGCTAATTCCACGGATCATCAATCGGGGGGGGACCTCTAAGAGGCGTTGGCGCGATTCTCACCTGGCGACAGCCTTCACAGACACAGCCTTCACCGCCTGGACACGCTTGACTGTGGTTTCAAGGACGGGAGGGTCGGGTAGGTCAGTCGGATGATCGTCGACGGGCACGTTTTCTCGCGTCACGATCCCAGGGACTCCAGGGTTTAGACGGTCCGAGGCCCGCGGGTGAAGTTTACAACAAAAATCGCCCGCAGAGGTTGCGCTCGTTCGCGGAACGCACCGGGAAGCGCGGCCTTCTTGGAGGAAAGCTTGCGGGCCACGGTGGGGCGGGCAGCGACGGCGAAGTTGGAGGCGGCGATGGCGGCCATTTTACTCGTTGGGTTGCGTTGAGTTGCGTAGGAAGGGTGCAGGAATGATGGGCGCGACGGGCTCTTCCGCAGTTTTATCTCGAATCCGCATCACGGGCTCAGCCAATAGGGGTCAGGGACCAATTTCAGGGTGACCAATCAGGAGCCAGTCTCGACCCATTTCTAACTCGTCATTTAACTCGTCGATTCCTCGACTTTTTTTTGTTGAAGGTGGCCGATACCAGCCAGACAGGCGGTGAAGCGCCTCACGTCGGTCGTGGCTTTTTTCAAACCTCCGCGGTCCAGACGAGGGGAGCGCTCGGACCGGACCGGGCAGCTCTCACCCTCGGAGGTCATGGCGCAGCCGTCGCCCTCGACGGATGAAGCGCGACCGTCCGCCACCGAAGGGCCCGATGACCCCGCGCCCTCCACGGCCCTCCAGAAGGAGGCTCCCTCCATACGCCCCATCGGGGCGTCCTCCATCCATCGCATCTGCTCGGGGCAGGTGGTGCTGGACCTGGCGGGCGCGGTGAAGGAGCTCGTCGAGAACGCGCTCGACGCGGGCGCCACGAACATCGAGGTCCGGCTGCGCGATCACGGACAGGAGTCCGTCGAGGTGGTGGACAACGGATGCGGGGTCAAGTCGGACGACCTGGCGATGATGACCAAGAAGTACGCCACGTCCAAGATCCGAGACTTTGGGGACCTGGACGGGCTGGCGTCCTTCGGGTTCAGGGGCGAGGCGCTCTCGTCGCTCTGCGCGCTCAGCGACCTCTCGGTCGCCACGCGCACCGCCGACGACGACGCGGGTACCAGGGTGGAGTACGACGCCGAGGGAAACGTGCGATCCCGCGGCGTCGTCGCGCGCGCGGTGGGCACCACGGTGACGGTACAAAACGTCTTCGTCAGACTGCCCGTCCGACGTAAAGAGCTCGCGCGGAACGTCAAGCGGGAGTACGGAAAGCTCCTCAACGTGCTGCAGGCGTACGCGCTGGTCGCCCCGGAGACGAGGATCGTGTGCTCCCACCAGGGTCGCGGCAAAAACGCGCCTCGACAGACGGCGCTCAACACGCAGGGCGGCGGGTCGCTTCGCGCCGCGGTCGCCACAGTCTTCGGCCACAAGACGTCGAGCGCGATGCTGGAGGTGCGCGAGGACCTGGGCGAGGGATGCGGCGCGAGGCTCGCGGGGATGGTGTCCAAGGCGTCCCCCGGGTGCGGCAGAGGCGCCGGCGACAGGCAGTTTTTCTTCGTCAACGGTCGACCGGTGGACCTTCCCAAAGCCGCGCGGGTGTGCAACGAGACGTACAGGCAGTACAATCAGACGACGTCGGGGACGCCGTTCCCGTGCGTCGTGCTCGACTTTCGGCTCCCCACGGACGCGTACGACGTCAACGTCACGCCGGATAAGCGCAAGGTTCTGTTGCACGGCGAGTCGAAAGTGTTGGCGGGTTTCCGCGCGGCGCTGGAAAAGATCTGGTCCCCGAGCAGGTACACGTACGCGGTGGCCGCGGCGGGGGCCGCGGACGGTTCCGAGACGACGCGAGACGACGCGATCGGAGCTCGGGACACGATCGCGGGCGGACCGAGCGCGGCGACCCCGGCGCTTCTTCCGTCTTTGGCGAGGGTGAAGCGGGAGAGGGAGGAGGACGACGACGGGATGGTCGTCGCGCAACCGGTTGACGTTAAGCGGGAGCCCGCTGAGGACCGAGTCCGCGGGTCCGCGGCTGCGAGCGCGTGGGAGTCCTTCGGGATGGGCGCGCCGTCGACGACGAATTTGCCGACGAATTTGCCGACGAACACGACGACGAATTTGACGACGAATTTGCCGACGAATTTGACGACGAATACGACGACCGCGGCGCGCGGACGACGGAGGGGTCGCGACGAGGTGTCGCGACAAAGAGGGTTGGCGTCGTTTGGTTTCACCCGCGAGTTGGACGAGGTGGGCATCGGCGGCGGTTGGAGGTTCCGCGCGCGACGGAGGATAAACGGCGGCGAGGACGGCCGCGACGGCGAGGACGGCGACGA
>MDTE01198447.1_pt1 | contig 13745 bp, 13 predicted proteins | sample 811231 | NCBI WGS metagenome assembly MDTE01 (sample SAMN05326651, study PRJNA326480) | marine metagenome | isolation source: seawater | place: Indian Ocean: Red Sea | collected 2010
AGTTGAGTTTTGTTGAGACTTTTTTATAATTTCTGGATTAACAAAAAACATTGGTTTCTTAGGTTCATCTTTTCTGGCTATATCAAGAACTATGACTCTTTTTGGAATCCCAATTTGTATTGCGGCTAAACCAATGCCTGGAGCTGCATACATAGTTTCAAGCATATCATCCATTAACTTTTGAATATCTTCGTTTACAATATCAACTTTTAATGATTTCTGTCTTAAAACTTTATTTGGTTCTGTTAATATTTCTCTTAACGCCATTTAAATATGAATAAATTATAAGATAATTTTAGTCAAGCGATAGGAACATTAGAAATTTAAAAATAACTTACACTTTTGCCGGAAGTGCTTCGCTTAAAATGTTATTTCTAATTTTCTTTAAATTTAAATCATTTAATATTTTATTTAAAAAATACAAAGTTTCAGGATCTAGATCGCTAATATTATCTTCTCCAATTATTTCCACAATTTTAAGCATAACCAAACCTATTTGATTTTGGTTTGCTAAATTTTGCAAATTTTCAGGTACCGTTAACTGGGATGATAGCTCTTTATAATCTAAATCATTTGGTAAGGAAATTCCATCACTTAAAAGTGACTCTAAAACAATAATATCTTTTATTGAAATAAAATATTTTTTATTTTTCTTTATTTTTTTATAAACGCTTTTAAAATCTTTCTCTGTTTTAGCAAGGTTTATATTGTTATCGAAAAAATGCTTTATAACTTTTGATCTATGCAATATATCATTATCAAATTTTATTCTTTTAATTGAATTTATATTTTGGTTATTTTTGACTAATTCTTGATAATCTTTGGGAATTTCATTTGGGTCAATAGATTTTAAAATATTTGCTAGCTCATCACTATAAACATCTAAAAGCTTATCTTTGATAAACAATTTTTTAAGCAAAAATAACAAATCTATTTTTTTTTCTACATCGTTGCTTAATAGTATACTTTGATAGATTAAAGCTCTCGCTTTATAATTAGGTAAATTTTTATAAATTTCCTCCGCATTTATTAGCTGGTTAAAATTAAAATTTATTTTTAGATAAATTTTAAAAATTTCATCATTATCAAAAGAATTTTTTGCAGCGGCTTTTTCGAAAGTTTCTATAATTTCTTCATTTTCAAAATTATCTAGCTGAATTAAATTTGCGGACGAAAGATATCTCCAGATATATTTATCAGTTTTATCTCCAGGTTCGTATTGAAGATCATTAATAGTAATATGGGACAAGTAAAAATTAAAAAGATTGTTATCTACAATTTTTTGATCAGTGCTATTTGTGAAGCCTAACAAAAAATTAATTTTATCTTCAAAAAATTTATCTTCAAAGCCTCTTTCTTTTATTAAATCAAAATACAATTGCGCCTCTTCTTTTCTATCGTTGTGTATCAAACAATAAATTGTAAATTTTTCTAAATAAGAATTTTGAAGTTCTCGATCTATAAAATTTATTTTTTCACAAGCTGATTTAATATTTGCTGACGAAAGATATTCATCTACTAGAAACTTTATAGCTTGAAAATTTTGACCAACTTCAGGATTTGTTTTCAGTAAAATTTCTAAATCTTCAATTCTATTTTTTTCAATTAACCAATTAATCTTTATTTTTAAGAATTCCTCTGAATCTAAATTTTTTTTAGGAGAATATGCGTTAGTAAATAGAATTTGAAAAAGTAAATCTTCAGATAGTTTTGATAATTTTATTTTATTTATCCTTCTTAAAATTTTTTTAATATCATTTCCGTCGGAGTCTGACCACATATTTAAATTAAAATTATTTTCTTCAGGATCAAATATTCCAATTACAGATAGTTTCTGATTTTCAATCTCATCTTCATCAATTTTTATTACTATTTTATTTATATCTTCTGATAAAATAGAACTTTCTAAATTAATTTCTTTTTCATTATTATTGCTTTGCTCAACGGGATCTTTTTTTTCTTTCCATATATCTTCTGGTTCATCTTCAGCAAATGCAGTGCCGAAAATTAAAATTATGTAAAAAATTATAAAAAAAAATAATTTATTTAAGCGTAATAAGCTTATCATTGGTTATTTCTTGCTTGATAAGTTTTGTAGGTACTGGAAAATCGATTCTATCAATTAAAATTATTGCTAAAAAGAAAACTATTAGCGCCAAAACTGTTTTGATTATTAGACCTCTGCTAAATAAATTTGTATTTCTTCTAGGTGTTAATCTAAGTTGCATAATTGTTAAATTGTATTTAAACTCGAAAATTAAGACATAATTGTGAAAAATCAAATTTAAAAATTCAGGTAAGTGTGAAAAAAAACCTAGTTTTATTAGGAATGATGGGTGTCGGCAAAACTACCTTGGGCAAAATTGTCGCCAAAAATGCAGGTTTAAAGTTTATAGATACTGATGCAAATATTGAGAAAAGTTGTTCAATGAAAATTTCAGAAATTTTTAAAGAAAAAGGAGAAAAATATTTTAGATTAGAGGAAAGTAAAGAAGTGCTAAAATCCCTTAAAGAAAGTAATGCAGTAATAGCTTTAGGGGGAGGAGCATTTTTAAACAAAACTATTAGAAATAATGTGTTAAAAAATGCAATATCAATTTGGCTAGATGCTGATCTGAAAGAATTATATAAGAGAACAAAATGGAATCATAAAAGACCCTTATTAGATAAACAAGATAATAAAGACAAGATTCACAAATTATATAATGAAAGAAAAAATATTTATAAATTAGCAAATCATAAAATTATTTGTAAAAAAATGGACAAAAATAGTATTGCCAAAAAAATTATATCTTTTTATGAAAAACAATAAACTTGTAATAAAAACTAAAAGCAAAAAATACCCGGTTTATTTCGGTAACAATATTTTAAATAGAACAGGTGGATTAATAAAAAAAAAATTACCTGGTGTAAAAAAAATATGTATTATTGCAGATAATAAAGTACCAAAAATATATTTAAAAAAATTAATTAAATCGCTGAAAAAATATGAAATTAAAATTTATAAATTAATAGCAAATGAAAAAACTAAAAGTCTTAAAATTGCAAACAAAATAATTGAAGAACTATTAAAAGATAATTTCAATAGATCAGATTGTATAATTGCTGTTGGCGGTGGAATCGTTGGTGACTTATCAGGCTTTGTATCTAGCCTTACTAAAAGAGGAGTAAAATTTATTAATATTCCTACTACCTTACTAGCTCAAGTTGATGCATCTATAGGAGGAAAAACTGGAATCAATTCAAACAAAGGAAAAAATCTTATAGGAACTTTTTATCAACCTGAATTTATTGTAAGTGACGTATCGGTATTAAAAAGTTTACCGCAAAGAGAAATAATTTCTGGATATGGTGAAATACTAAAACATTCAATAATTTTTAATAAAAATTTTTTTTATTGGCTTTCTGAACATGGTAAAAAAATAGTTTATAAAAGAGATAACATTTTTTTAAAAAAAGCAATTTATGAAAGCTGCAAAATTAAATGCAAAATTGTTAGTAAGGATGAAAAAGAAAAAGATTTAAGAATGATTTTAAATTTTGGACATACTTTTGCCCATGGCTTCGAAAGTGCAAAAAATTTTTCTAAAAAATTAAATCATGGGGAAGCAGTGTTGCTAGGCATGATGATGGCTAGCAAACTTTCTAATATAAAAAAAAAATTATCTCAAAAAGATTTAACCTTAATAAAAAAGCATTACATAGATTTAAAACTTCCTATGCATTTTAGAAAAATTTTTAGAAAAAACGAAGTTAAAAAAATTATTTATTTTATGAAAAAAGATAAAAAAAATATAAGTAAAAGAATTAATTTAATTTTGCTAAGTAAAATTGGAAAAACAACTATACCTGGAAAATTTTCACTAAAAACCAATGAAATGAGAAATTTTTTAAATTCTCATTTTTAATAAATATTATTGAATTTCAATCTCAAGTGCATGAATTTTGTTTTTCATTTCATCTTTTAAAACTGAATAAATTTTTTTGTGAACCATAATTCTATTCATGACTTTTAATTTTTGAGATTTAATTATAATTTTAATATGAAACTTGTTTGAGTCAAAAGATTTATGCGTAGTATGAAGATGCGAATTATCTATTAAAACTATACTTTCAGGATTAATTTCTTCTTTGATCTTTTTCTTAACTGTGTCAATAAAATCCATTATTCTACTTTTAAAACTTTAAAACATATACTAGTTTTAAACAATGGAAAATATTTGCGAATGGAAAAATTGTGAAGAAAGTGGGAAATATAAAGCCCCAATAGAAAAAGATAATAGCAAAAACTATAAGTGGTTGTGTGAAGAACATATCAAATTATTTAATAAAAGCTGGAATTACTTTGAGGGTATGTCTCAAAATGAAATTGAAAATTTTTTAAAATCTGATCTTACTTGGCATCGTCCTACACAGAAATTTTCATCTTCAGATAATTTCTTTAATATTCTGTGGAATAATGCTCTAAGTGATAAGTTTAATTTTTTTGATAAGGATAAAATTACAAATAACTTTAATAATAGACATTTGAACGAAAAAGATAAAGATGCTTTAAAAATTATGGAACTCGAATTAAGTGCTACCTGGCCAATTATACAAAAAAAATTTAAAACCCTTGTAAAAAAACTGCACCCTGATAGAAACGCAGGTAACAAGCAGTATGAAGATAAATTAAAAAAAATAACATTGGCCTACAGCCATTTAAAATTAATAATGACGAGAAAGTAGTATATTAAAATTATGACAAGTTTATCTGAATTAACTCCCGATATTAAAATTTCAGTAAATCAAATTTTTGGAATAGATACAGAAATGAAAGTTAATGCCTTTTCAAAAAAAAGTGAATATGTTCCGGAAATTGATAGCAATTACAAATTTGATAGAGATACAACTTTAGCAATTATTTCGGGTTTTGCTTTTAATAAGCGTGTACTAATACAAGGCTATCATGGTACAGGAAAATCAACTCATATTGATCAAGTGGCAGCTAGGTTAAATTGGCCTTGCTTAAGAGTAAATTTAGATAGTCATGTAAGTCGTATAGATTTAATAGGTAAAGACGCAATAGTAATTAAAAATGGAAAACAAATTACTGAATTTAAAGAAGGAATACTTCCCTGGTCAATTCAAAATCCTGTGGCTTTAGTATTTGATGAGTACGATGCAGGTCGTCCGGATGTAATGTTTGTTATTCAGAAAGTTCTTGAAAAAGAGGGTACTTTCACATTATTAGATCAAAGTAAAGTTTTAAAACAACATCCATTGTTTAGATTGTTCGCAACAACAAATACTATAGGATTAGGTGATACAACTGGGCTATATCAAGGAACTCAGCAATTAAACCAAGGTCAACTTGATAGATGGAACATCATAACAACTTTAAATTATTTAAGTTTTGAAAAAGAATTAGAAATAATTCTAGCTAAATCAAAAAATTTTAATAATAAAGAGGGAAAAGAAATTGTCTCAAACATGATTAAGGTTGCAGACTTAACAAGAAAAGGATTTGTTAATGGTGATATTTCTACTGTAATGAGTCCTAGAACGGTTTTGCACTGGGCGGAAAATTCTGAAATATTTAAAGACATAGGTTATGCATTTAGAGTAACATTTTTAAACAAATGTGAAGATTTAGAAAAAAATATAATTGCAGAATACTATCAAAGATGTTTTGGGGAAGACTTGCCAGAGTCTACAATTAATATCAAAATATAATATTTAAAAATGGATGAACATGAGCTTATAAAAGAAAAATTTAAAGCTGCAGTTTCTTCAACTGTCAAAGCTATTTCTGGAAATTTCGATCTTGAAATTAAATTTGATAACAGGGCATCTTCTAAAAAAAATTCATTAAATTTACCCGAAATAATAAATTTAAAAAAATTACAGGATTTTACAAATTTAAGAGCTTTTGCTGACTCTGAAGCTTTGAAGTTAAAATATACTAACGAAAAAATTTACCTCGAAAATGAACCTAGCGGCACAACAGCTAAAGCTCTATATGCTATTGCTGAAAAAATTAGATATGAAAAAATAGGATCTGATAAGTTAAAAGGTGTAAAAAATAACATAACTCAATGTTATGAAAATAAATTTAAAGGTAAAAAAATTAGTGAAATCAAAACTGAGGCTGATGTACCCATTACTGAAGCTTTTGAGTTATATCTAAGAAATCACTTTTTTAAAATAAAAGAAAATAAGATTACAGAAAAAGTACTAGAATATTGGAAAGATCTATTTAATAAAAATTTAAAACATAAATTAAAAGAGCTAGATAATTGCACCAACAATCAAAATAAATTTAGTAAGTTGATCGCCGATTTAATTGATAATATTGATTTTGAAGATTCTGATGCAAAAAAAGAAGAGGAAAGAAAAAATGCAAAAAAAGAAGACTCGCCAGACCCAGAAAAAAATAATGAAGAAAATGATTCAAATAAAAAAGAAGAGGATCAAAATGCTCAGGCTGACTTAAGCGCTCATGATGTAAGTTTTGATACTTTTGATGAAAATCAAGATTCGGCTGATAAAGAATTGAATGCAGAAGCTAGCCTATCAAAAAGTGTTCAAAAAAATTTTGCTAAAGGTAAATATAAAATATATACCAGCGAGTACGATGAAGTAATAAATGCAGAAGACTTGGAAAAGGATGAAGAAATTATAAGACTTAGAAAAAATTTAGATCAACAACTTACAAATTTACAGAGTTTAATTGCAAAACTTGCAAATAAACTTCAAAGGCAATTATTAGCAAAACAAAACCGGTCTTGGGAATTTAACTTAGAGGAAGGTTTGCTAGATACTTCAAAATTATCAAGAGCAATTATTAATCCCTTGCATCCATTGTCCTATAAAATGGAAAAAGAAATAGAGTTTAAAGATACTGTGGTTACCCTCCTTATCGATAATTCGGGTTCTATGCGGGGAAGACCAATTTCTGTTGCTGCAATTTGTGCTGATATTTTATCAAGAACTTTAGAAAGATGTTCAGTCAAAGTCGAAGTTTTAGGATTTACAACAAAAAATTGGAAAGGTGGAAAAAGCAGAGAAAAATGGAACTTAGAAAATAAGCCTAAAAACCCAGGAAGATTAAATGATTTAAGGCACATAGTTTATAAATCTGCGGATAGACCATGGAGATTATCAAAAAAAAATCTTGGTTTAATGCTTAAAGAAGGTCTATTAAAAGAAAATATCGATGGCGAAGCTCTCAGTTGGGCTTTTAAAAGAATTTCTTCGCGAAAAGAAGAAAGAAAAATATTAATGATTATCTCTGATGGAGCTCCAGTTGATGATTCAACTTTATCTGTAAATTCTGGAGATTATTTAGAAAAACATTTAAAAGAAACTGTTAAACAAATAGAAGAGAATTCAAATATTGAAATTTTAGCAGTTGGCATAGGACACGATGTAACAAGATATTATAAAAAAGCTATTAAAATATCTGATGTGCAAGAACTTGGTGAAGTTATGATAAATCAGTTAACTAAATTATTTTCGGATAAAAATAAAAAAACTATACACTAAGCTTAGAGAATAATTTCATTTATTACATAATTTGGTCTATTTTTAACTTCAAAATAAATCCGACCAACATATTCACCGATAATTCCTAAAGTAAACATTACTAAACCTAGTATTAAAGTTAAAATTGAATTAGTAAATGTCAAACCTCTTGGCAGTTGTAAAGATGTAAAGTCAAAAATTCCTAAAATATGTAATATTTTTATTGAAAATAAAAATAAAAAAAACATAAATGAAAGAAAAGAAATAACAGTACCTGTAATTAAAATAAATCTCAAAGGTATTAAAGAAAAAGATACAAAACCATCTAATGCTAACGCTGTAGCTCCAAAAAATGAAAAATTAGTTTTTCCTCCATATCTAGCATCTCTTTCATATTCAACTCCTGTTTGTTTAAATCCTACCCACGATCTTAGCCCTCGCATAAATAAGTTTTTTTCACTTAAATTATTTAAATTTTTCACAACTTTTTTACTCATTAAACAATAGTCACCACCTTTTTTTGGTACATCAATTTCACTTAATCTTGAATATATCTCGTAAAATAAATTATAAAATAATCTTTTAATAAAATTCGCTTTTCGTTTAATTCTAATACCATAAACTACATCGTAACCTTCTAAAATTTTTTCAACAAATTTTGAAATAATTTCAGGAGGATCTTGTAAATCACCATCCATTACACATACATAATCATTTTCAGCATATTTTAAACCAACTGCTATTGCAGATTGGTAACCAAAATTTCTTGAAAGTGAGATTATTTTTATAGATTTATTTTCTGAATTAATTTTTTTAAGCAACTCAAGACTATTGTCTTTTGAACCATTTTCTACAAAAATTAATTCATATTTTTTTATATTCATTTTTTTTATAACATCTAGAGTTCTTCTATAAACTTCATTGATGTTTTCTGATTCATTGTATGAAGGTATAACTATTGAAATACTATCGATCATAAAATTATTTTTATCTAATTGTTTTATAATAGTTAATTGTTTTTGTAAGTCCCTGAATTAAATTAGTTTTGGGCGTCCAACCTAAAACTTTCTTAATTTTTTTAATTGATGGATACAATTTTAAATTTTCATTTTTTCTAAATGGGATTTTGTTAAATTGAGGCTTTCCTTTTTTTATTATATTACTAATTTTATTTATTATAAATTTTACAGAAACTGGTTTTCCAGATCCTACGTTGAATACTTTTCCCAAGGCTCTTTTATTAGTAAGTGTTAAAATAATTGCATTAACCACATCATCAACGTAACAAAAATCTCTTAATTGTATACCTTTGGAAACAGGAAATTTTTTTTTTTTCAAGCATCCATTAATTACTTGGGGTATTAAACGATCATTTTTTTGATATGGACCATACACTAAAAATAGTCTTATTGCGGTAGCAGGAAAATTTTCTGTTTTATTTAACATAATTAATAAATTAATACTTGCCAACTTAGCTAGTGCATAGGATGTTATGGGATCTTCTTTAAAACTTTCCTTTATAGGAGACTTGTTTTCACCATATTCATCACATGTTCCTACATGTAAATACCTTTTTAAATTGTCTCTTTTTAAAGATAATAACAAATTCATTGTTGATAAAAAATGATTATCTATTACTTTTCTACCCTGGCCAAAAAATTTACTGTGATCTATATAACCACCTAAATTTACAACATATTTAAATGGTTTTTTTACTTTTTTCTTTAAAATATCAAGTTTTGTATAGTCACATTGTAAATATTTTAAATTTCTATGTGCTAATTTATTATGTTTTCCTTTAAGCGAAAGACAAGTAACTTTTGCTCCCAGTTTTAAAAACTTTTTTGTTAGATTTGCGCCAATAAATCCGGTTCCACCTACAATAAGAATAGAGCTGTTTTTAAATTGAGACATTAATCAAAAGATTTATTAGTAATATTTTTTTTCCAGTCATATGGTATTTCTTTATCAATTGGTGATTTACGTTTTATTTCCTTATCATCGTAGGGTAAATCTGCACAATTAGCTACGATTGATGTCCCTTTGCCTATACCCATGAAACCATTCCATATTAGCGGTGGTACTGAAACTAATTTATAATTTTTTTGCGATAAAAAAAATTCTTGTATTTGTCCTTTTGTTTTGCTGTTAGGTCTTACATCATATAATACCAGTTTTATTTCTCCCAAAACTACTGCGTAATTTAATGTCATTTTTGTATGTAAGTGCCAACCTTTTATTTTGTTTGGATGAACAGTTGAAAAGTAAATTTCTCCGAATTTTTTAAAATTTTCAGAATCGTTACGCAACATATGCATAACTTTACCTCTGTCGTCTTCAATTTGTTTTAATATAGTTGTTTTTATTCCTTCAATCATACTTAACTTATAAATTTTTTGATTTGATTTGTCACAAAATCCAATTCTTTATGACTCAAACCTGGATATAAACCAATCCAGAACATATTATTCATTACGGTCTTAGTATTATTTAAATTTCCTACTACGCGAAATTTTTTTTCAAGCATATATGGTTGTTTTGTTACATCTCCAGCGAAAAGTAAACGAAATCCTATTTTTTTTTCATCAAGATACCTGAGCAATTCATTACGCGTAATTGATAAATTATCTCTAAGGGTAATTGGAAAACCGAACCAAGCGGGATCTGAATTTTCTGTCGCCTTAGGTAAAATTAAAAACTTTTCATGTGACTTTAAACTATCATAAATATATTTAAAATTTCTCTTTCTTATTTTAATAAATTCTTTTAATCGACTAACTTGTGCTAAACCACACGCTGCCTGCATATCAGTAATTTTCATATTATAACCTGTGTGAGAAAATATATATTTATGATCATATCCCTTGCTTAGTTTTCCCATTTCCCTGTCAAAACGCATCCCGCAAGTGTTTTCTTTTCCAGGTTCACAATAACAATCTCTACCCCAGTCTCTAAAGGATTGAGCAATCATTTTAAGTTTTATGCTATTTGTAAATACCGCTCCTCCTTCACCCATTGTAATAGTGTGTGCTGGATAAAAACTTAACGTAGCAATATCTCCAAAAGTTCCAACAGTTTTTCCATCATATTTTGATCCTAGTGCATCGCAACTATCTTCTATTAGCCAAAGATTATTTTTTTCACAAATAGATTTTATTACTTTTAAATTAAAAGGATTTCCTAAAGTATGTGCTACCATAATAGCTTTAGTTTTGGGTGTGATCGCTTCTTCAATAAGACTCTCGTCTATATTGTAAGTTGGAATTTTTACATCAACAAATACTGGAACAGCTCCACATTGAATTATTGGATTTATGGTGGTTGGAAATCCTGCTGCAACAGTTATTACTTCATCCAAAGGTTTAATTGCTCTATCTTTAAGTCTTGATGAAGTAAGAGTTGAAAAAGCAATTAAATTTGCTGAAGAACCTGAGTTAACAGTTATTAAATTTTTAACTCCAATAAATTTAGCAAGTTTTTTTTCAAAATTTTTATTAAATCTTCCAGCGGTAAGCCACCCGTCTAACGAAGCTTCTACCATATTTTGAATTTCTGAATTTCCAATAACTTTTCCTGTTGGTGGAATTGTGGTTTTACCAGGAATAAATTCTCGTTTTTTAAATTGTATTTTGGAATATTTTTTTACTAAACCAGAAATTTTTTTTCTTAAGTTCTTATTTTGATTGAAATTCATATTATAAAATTATACTATATTTTTTTTGTTAAAATAATGCATTATTAATGAGATTACTTAACTTTGTATCACATCTATTCAAATTGTAAAATTCTTGGGCTGCAATTAATCTAATGATCAATATCTAATAAATTTATATGACAACAACAAAAGATATAATTTTTGAACCAACATATACTCCAAATCAAAATTGGGTTAAAGAGTTAGATCCAAGGCATATGGACTCAACTTTGAGCTCCTTTGCGGCACCAAAGAATGATAAAAGAATTATTACTTTATGTAGACCTTTTGCTGTTTTACCAAAAAATGGGTACACCACTCCAGTTACTTTGCCTTTGGGCTTAGCCTATCTAGGCGGAGTTCTTGAAAAAGCAGGTTACAATATTAAGATAATCGACTCGACTGGCGCCCAACCGCAAGTTCAAGTTAGAAGATCTAAAGATAATCTTTACAATATCCAAGGTTTAACAACTGAAGAAATTCTAGACAGCATTGATCCCAATACATTTATTTTTGGAATTTCGCTAATGTTTTCACAAGAATGGTTTGCTCATAGAACTCTTATTGAAAAAATAAAAAAAAAATTTCCAAAAATTTTGATTGTAGCTGGTGGAGAACATTGTTCGGGTATACCAGAATATGTTTTGAGAGATTGTCCCTCTATAGACTATGTTATAAGAGGTGAAGGTGAATTTTCTATGCTTGAATTTTCATTTAATATTTTTAACGGAAAAAGTGTTAAAGAAATACCTGGTATTTGTTTTATTGATGATAAAAAAAAATTTATAGACAATGGAGCAAGCAGAAGAATAGAACATATTGATACTTTACCAAGACCAGCATGGCATTTATTAAAGCCTGAAAATTATTTCTCTGATTCTTTTACTATAGGTTTGGCAAAACGAAGATACATGCCTATTTTAGCAACACGAGGTTGTCCGTATCAATGTACATTTTGTTCGAGCCCAACAATGTGGACTACAAGATATATAATGCGTGACCCCAAAGAAATAGTGGATGAGATAGAATGGTTAATGGATGAATATAAAGCTGATGATTTTGAATTTTTTGATTTAACAGCAATAATAAAAAAACAATGGATTCTAGAATTCTGTAATGAATTAAAAAAAAGAGAAATTAATAACATAACTTGGCAACTTCCGGTTGGAACAAGATCGGAGTCTTTAGATAAAGAAACCCTGCAAGCCCTTTATGATACTGGATGTGCCTACATATGTTATGCGCCAGAAAGTGGGAGTGAAAAAAGTCTTAACATGATAAAAAAAAGGATAAAACTTAGTAGACTTATAGAAAGTATTAAAACTGCTGCAAAAATAGGCCATACAACAAAATTAAATTTTATTTTGGGTTTTCCTCATGAAACTTTGTCCGATTGTTTAAAAACTGTTTTTTTTGGAACGTATTGTGCTCTCAGATTTGGAATTTATGATATTCAATATGGTATATTTACACCTTATCCAGGTTCAGAATTATTTGAAAAACTTAAAAAAGATAAAAAATTACATTTGGATGATAACTATTTTAAAAAGTTAATGGTATATATGGATTTAACTAAAATGGACACTTACTGCGATAATGTTTCTGGAAGAATGCTGGCATTTTTAAGACTGTTTGGTTTTTTGCTAACTTATTCAGTAATTTATATATCTAGACCAATTAGAATATATAGATTGCTAAAAAATATATTTAAAAAAGAGTTTTCTCCAAATAATTTATTCGAACAAAGAATTTATGATTTTTTCGTAAGATTAAAATTAAATAAAAAAGCAATATAATTAAACATCTAATATTTTTTAGTTTAAATCTTTTGAAAAATTTTATGAAAAAATGGTAAATATAGTTGGTGCATCAAAAATATGAGATTAAATAATTTGCAAAAAAATTTCTATATTTTTTCTTCAGTTATTTTTTCCATCTTAATTGCTACAATATTGTGGGAAAACATAAGCTTGCCATTAAACAATGTTAGTGGAACAGAGGGCTTTTTGGTGCAATTAGATTATAACCCTATTAATGATACCCTGAGGTATATTTTCTTTATATCCTTACCTCTTGTTGCTTATCTATTTTTAGATCAAAAGCTAAATAGAAAAACTCTGCCGATAAGTGAATTATTTTTTGAAAAGGAGAAAAAAATATCAAATTATCACCCTCCTATAATAATAATATCATCTATCTTTGTAATCTTTATTTTTTTTGAATTTTTTTCAATAAATTTTTCATTTAACAGTTATAAATTAGATCATTTCCACGATGGAAATTTTTTAACACCTTTTCAAAATTACTTATTTACTAAAAAAATTTGGACATCATCACAGTTAATACATGGTGGATCGGATGTATTTTATCCTTATTTGATGTGGAAAATTTTCGGAGCAAATTCAATTGGTGCTAGCAGGACTTTTCCTATTTTCCTAATCTTGCTTCTTAAACTTTTGTGCGTTTTGCTATCATATCAATTAACTAAAATTACAAATTTAAATAAAAATACTAAAATATTATTTTTTACAATATTTACCTCAAT
>MDTE01069373.1_pt1 | contig 13743 bp, 16 predicted proteins | sample 811231 | NCBI WGS metagenome assembly MDTE01 (sample SAMN05326651, study PRJNA326480) | marine metagenome | isolation source: seawater | place: Indian Ocean: Red Sea | collected 2010
CCGAGTGGCTGAAGGCGACGGTTTGCTAAATCGTTATACGGGTAACCCCGTATCGAGGGTTCGAATCCCTCTCCCTCCGCCATTTATCTCCGAATTCAGACGTTCGAATCCTCGAGCGAATGCTAACCCGTCTGGTAACGGCTTACCTCTTCTTGGGCGGCTGCGGGCGGGTGAAGACCAGCTCGGAATCCGTCGAGGCCTTCGCGTCCAGCTTGTAGCCGGCGGCATCGAAGTCCTTCAGACCTTTCGCTCGGTCCACCCGGTTCTCCATGATCCAGCGCGCCATCGCGCCGCGCGCATGCTTGGCGTAGTACATGAGGGAGCGGGCCTTGCCGTCCTTCACGTTCAGGAACTTCGCGCCGATCACAGTCTGCCCGAGCGCCTTGGTGTCCACGGCCTTGAAGTATTCATTCGAGGCGAGATTGACCACGGTTGGATCGTCATGATCGGCGAGGTCTTCGTTCAGCTGTTCGGCAATGCGCGTGCCCCAGAACTCATACAGGGATTTCCCGCGGCCATTCGCCATCTTGGTACCCATCTCGAGGCGATACGGCTGGATTGCATCCATTGGCCGCAAGACGCCGTAAAGGCCTGAGAGAATGCGCAAATGGTCCTGCGCATAGGACAGCGCCTCGTCGGGCAGGCTGTCCGTCTCCAGGCCCCAATAGACGTCGCCGTCGAAGGCCAGCCCGGCCGGCTTGGCGGTATTGCTCCGGTTATCCAGCTTGAACGCTTGGAACCGTTCGAAGTTAATGTCCGCGAGCTTGTCGCTGATATGCATCAGGCGTTTCAGATCTTCCGCCGTCTGGGATTTGGCGACGGTGGCGAGTTCGAACGTATCGTCGTGCAGCCGAGGTTGCGTGACCGGGACGGGCGTCTCGATCGGGTCCATATTCAGTTTTTTTGCAGGGGACAGCAGCGTCAGCATGTTTGGCCCTTTCCTCCTAACATCAACCCGGCCAATCCAGGTTCGTATGCGTGGGTTTGTGACCCGATGAAATTAGTTCCTCACCTTAGAAAATCAAGTCGGTACTGTCGGGCCGAACGGGGCGAAGGCAAGGGAACTGGTTCATGTATCGTGGCTTGCGCCCGGGCCGAGTGGCGTATAGCCCTGTTTGGGTCTCAAACCGGAGGATGCCATGACCGCGCCGAAAACTTTCCGCCAGCTTGCCGAGGAAAGCTCACCCCTCGTGATACCTGGCGCGCATGACGCGCTGACCGCTCGGATTATCGAGCAGACTGGCTTCGATGCCTTCATGATCGGCGGCTTCCAGATTGTCGGCGCGCGCTTCGGCGTCCCCGATATCGGCCTGCTGGGGCTGGGCGAGATTTCCGCCGGTGTGCACGACATCCTCTCGGTCACCGATCTACCCTGTCTGGTTGATGTTGATACGGGTTACGGCGACGTAAAGAACGCCGTCTACTCACTGAACCATTACGAGAAGCTCGGGGCGCAGGCGATCTTCATCGAGGACCAGCTTGCGCCGAAACGCTGCGGTCACATGGCCGGTAAGCGGATTGTCCCGGCCGAGGAGATGGAGGCAAAGCTCAGCGCATGTGCCGGGGAGCGACGCGATCCCGAGACCTACATCATTGCGCGCACCGATGCGATTGCCACCGACGGGATCGACGAGGCGCTGCGCCGAGGCGAGCGCTACATGAAGGCTGGCGCCGATGCGCTATTCGTCGAGGCGCCGACCACGGTCGAGGACATGCGGCGGATTTGTGAGGCGCTGCCCGTTCCCCAGCTGGCCAACATGATCGAGGGCGGCGTGACTCCTTTGTTGCCGCCAGCTGAGCTCGGTGAGATCGGCTACAGCATCGCGAGCTACGGCATCACGACCCTGATGCTGACGGCGCGCACGATCCGCGACACCCTGGCCGATATCAAGAGCGGCGAGCTGAAGCTCGCCAATACCGGGCTGACCTTTCCGGAGTATCTCGATATCGTCGAGATGCCCCGCTGGTCTGCCATCGAGGACCGTTACGAACATTGAGTGGATTTCCCGCCATGGACCCCTTGAGCACCGATATTTTGACTTTCTGGTTCGGTCACGCCGATCCGTCCCTCGAGATGGAGAAGCGGGAGGTTTGGTTTCGCTCCACGCCGGAATTCGATGCCGAACTGGTCACGCGTTATGCCGAATGCCAGGAACGGGCCGGCGGTGGTGCGTTTGATCACTTCGTCGACCACGAGGCTGATTGCCTGGCGCTCATCCTCATGCTCGACCAGTTCCCGCGGAACATTCACCGGGGTACGCCACGAGCCTTCGGGACGGACGCTAAGGCGCGCGAAATAGCCCGTGTGGCGCTGGAACGCAGTTATGATCGGGGCAAGGGCGTGTGGCAGCGAATTTTTCTATATCTGCCATTCGAGCACAGCGAGGATCTGGCTGATCAGGATCGGGCCTGTGCCTTGTATGAACCGCTGGGCGAGGAACGCTCCTACCAATCGGCACTTGATCATCGCGAGGCGATCCGCACATTCGGGCGCTTTCCACACCGCAACGCCGTTCTGGGCCGGGTGTCCACGCCCGAGGAGGAAGCCTATCTCGAGGATCCGCCCCTGTGGGGCAAGACGGCGGCCGAGGTGGCGGAAATCGAGCAGCGTAAAGCCGCTCGAGAAGCCGCGGGACAGAACTAGGTCCGGCGGTCCGCTAGGTGGACGGCCGGCGCAGGATGTAGAGCCCGCTTGCGGCCAGGATCATGCCGCCGATGATGGTCATGGCATCGGGCACATCGCCGAACACAGCCAGGCCGATGGCCGAAGCCCAGATCAGCTCGCTATAGGAGAAGGGTGCCACCAGCGAGGCGGGGGCCGCCTGGTAGGCCCGGATCAACAGAAAATGCGCCGCGGCACCAAGGCATGCTGCGGCCGCCAGATAGGCGATGGCGATGAGGCTGGGTGTCACCCAGAAGAACGGCAGGGCCATTGACGAGGCTGCAAGCCCGACAAGGGTTGCGGTATAGAGCAACGATGTCGATGATACCGCCTGGCTAATTGGCCGGGTCAGAGTCTGATAGGTCGCCGCGCAAATGGCCGCGGCGAGTGGCACGAGCGAGGCCGTGTCGAACACGCTGGTGCCTGGTCGGATGACGATCAAAACACCGCCAAAGCCGACCAGGATGGCCGCCCAATGCTTGGCTGTGACTCGTTCCTTGAGGAACAGCGCCGAGGCGCCCGCGATGATCAAGGGGGCAACAAAGCCGATCGCGATCGCTTCGGCCAGCGGCATCAGGCCGACGGCGACAAACATGAGGCTGACCGTCGCCATCAGGGTGAGCGCGCGCACGATCTGCAGGCCAAAGAGCTGTGTTGTGACAACGCGTGACAGGCGCGGTCCCAGTAGGGTCGTCAGGAGAATTGCCTGGAAGAGATATTGCGACCAGATGATCAACGCGATGGGGACGTCGCCGCGCACCGTCTTGATGAAGCCGTGCATGGCGATAAAGCACAGGGAGGCGAAACACATGGTCGCTATGGCGTCCAGGCGTGCGCGTGGTGTCAGCTCGTTGGAGGGGGCAACGGTCATCGCGGTCGACGGAAACCGGGTTTGGGTGAACGAAAGGACAATCCGGTTGATTGGCGTGCAGGAAAATCATTGGTACTCGTCCGCCGCACGCGGCGCAATCGGCCGTGCGCGCTTCCGAATGCTGTTCAGGCAGCGGCCGTTGCGCAGCGTGGCAGCGATACCCGGAAGAAGCTCGTCCCGTCGGGCTGGAACTGGACCGTCAGGGCCATGATGGCCAAGATGGCGAGCAAGGACATCCAGACCCGGGCGGTTCCCGCGGTCAGGGATCAGATGGGACGCGCCGGTTCCACGATCGGTACATCTTTCCTGCCCGCACGTTGCATTTACGATTTCAGCTTCAACAACTCGTGTAAAATATGTTTTCCACTTTGGCATCACAATAATTGACATTGCAAATTGTTCGCATTGGTGTGGTGTTCTCATCTTCGGCGCCTCGCGTCGAGCGGTTGGTAAATTCTGGGAGGATCAGATGAATAAACTGAAGTCAGTTGCGATTGCCGCTGGTTTCGCCGCGGCAGGTGCGTTTGCTACTTCGACGGCGTCGGCCGACGAATTGTCACTCGCCTATTTCATGGGCCCCAAACATCCGATGAATGCGGGTGTGATGGGTCCTTTCGGAGAAAAGCTGGCGGAACTTTCCGGCGGCAAGCTGATCGTGAAGCAGTTCCCGGGCGGCGCACTGAACAAGGTGCCGCCGAAGCAGTATTCGATCCTGCTGAACGGTGTCGCCGATATTATCTTCACGCTGCCGGGTTACACGGCCGATGTGTTCCCGAAGACGAACGTCATGGGTCTACCGGACCTGTGTGATTCGGCCTTCTCGTGCACCGAGGCCATGCAGCGTGTGCGCGGTGAGTTGGAGAAAGAGTACAACGCCAAGGTGATCGCCATCTGGGCCAACGCCCCGCCGGTCCTGATTACCAAGGACAAAGCGGTGCGCTCGCTCGAGGACCTTGCGGGCATGAAGATCCGTGTGACGTCTAAGTCCGATGTGCCGATTGTCGAGGCCTTGGGCGCCAGCGCGGTGGCTCAGCCAGTCACGGTGATCAACCAGAACCTCGCCAACGGCGTGATCGACGGAATCATGATCGATCCTTCGGCCATTGGCGCCTTCAAGCTGTTTGAGCCGGCCAACTATGTGACCACCTGGTTCCCGGGTTCGGGTTCCGCCTTCGTCCTTTTGATGAACAAGGATGTCTATAACGGCCTTTCGGACGAAGAGAAGGGCTGGGTCGATGCGGCGGCCAGCACCGAGCTTTCACTGGGGGCGGGCAAGGCCTATGACGCGGCATCAGCCCGCGGCATTGGTGCGGCGAAGAAAAACGGCAACGAGATGATCGAGCTGTCCGACGCCGAGAAGGCCAAGTTCCAGGCCAAAGTCGACGCGGTCATGGCCGAACTGGCGAAGAAGCCAGTCGGTGACACGACCATCGGTGCCATGATCAGCAAGATGAAAGGACAGGGCAGCTAAGCGTGCCCGCGCCGCAGAACAAGGTCCTGCACTGGGCCGACGAACAGCTCGGCCGTCTGGCCGGGCTGTTCGCCGTGCTCGGGGCGATCGGCGTGTGCGTCCTGATGGCGAACATCCTGATCGCCGTGTTCTGGCGTTATGCGCTCAACGATCCGATATTTGGCATCGACGATATCTCGGTGCTGGTGCTCGCTGTCGTCGCGGCCTGCTCGGTCGCCTATGGCGCGCGCAACAATTCCCACGTTGCTGTCGATGTGATCACCAAGTTCTTCGGCCGTTCGGCTACCCGCTACACCGATGCGGTGATGCGGCTGATGGCGCTGTCGATCACCGGCCTGGCGGCCTATGCCTTGTGGACCAAGGCCTGCGGGTTCGAGGAAGCGTGCATCACGGAAAACCTGAGTATCGAGCACACCTGGTTCTATCATTTCCTGGGGGTGGCACTGTTGTTCTACTCCCTCCACCTGCTGGTTCAGCTGTTTACCGGCGTTGTCCACTGGCGGGGTGAAGACCCCAACGAGATCGGCGACTGATGGATCGCGAAACGATAGCGTTAATCGGGTTTATCGCGCTTTTCATCCTCTTGTTCATCCGCATGCCGGTCGGCCTGACGATGATGCTGATCGGTACCGTCGGGATCTATGCCATTCGGCCGGTCGCCGCGATACCAACGCTGGCAGGGGAGATTTTTGCAGAAGCGGCCAACTTCCCGCTGATCATCATTCCGCTATTCGTGCTTATGGGGAACCTGGCCGGGGCCTCGGGCATGAGCCGCGATCTCTACAAGGCGGCCAATGTCTGGCTCGGCCATATGAAGGGTGGTCTCGCCTCGGCCACGGTCGTCGGGTGTGCTGGATTTTCGGCCCTATCGGGTTCGTCGCTGGCCGCGGCCTTGACCATGGGGCGTGTCTCGTTGCCAGAGATGCAGCGTTACAATTATGACAACGGCCTGGCGACGGGCGCCATTGCGGCGGGCGGCACCCTCGGCATCCTGATCCCGCCATCGGCGGGTTTCGTGATCTATGCCATCCTGACCGAGGAAAGCATCGGCCGCCTGTTTCTCGCCGGTGTATTCCCGGGAATCCTCTTGACCCTCCTGTTCGTGGTGGCGATCTGGATAGTCGTAACCCGCGACCCGGCAAAGGCACCCCAGGGCGCGGATGCCGTCCCGATGGGCGAACGCATGCGCGCGCTGGCCGGCGCGGGCTGGATCATCGGCATCGTCGTGCTGACCATCGGCGGTATCTATACCGGCATCTTTTCCGCCATCGAGGCGGCGGGGATCGGTGCGGCGCTGGCGTTCGTGGTTACGGTCATCCGCAAGGCCGTGTCATGGCCCAACATGAAGGAGGTCTTCACCTCCACATTGCGGGCGTCGGGCACGCTGTTCATGATTCTGTTCGGCGCCTTCGTCTTCAAGACCTTCGTCGGCTTCACCGGCATTACCTTCGCCCTCTCAACGTGGGTTGGCGAGCAGGGCTTCACCGGCATGGAGATCGTGATCGCTTTCCTGATCATGTTCATCGTGCTCGGCACCTTCCTGGAAGGCTTCGCCATCCTGGTGCTGACCGTGCCGCTGATTCAGCCGATCATCGAACCCCTCGGGGTCGATATGATCTGGTTTGGCGTCATGATGGTGATCGCGTTGGAGATGGGCCTGATCTCGCCGCCGGTGGGCGTCAACGTGTTCGTCGTGAAGGGGATTGCCGACGGTGTGCCGCTGAACACGATCTTCCGGGGAATCTGGCCGTTCTGGTTTGCCATGCTGCTCGGCGTGGTGATCCTGGTCGTGTTCCCGGAAATTGCCCTGATCCTACCCAACACCATGTTCGGCAGCTGACGCCCGGATTCCGTTTCAGGTGATGGACGTTTCGCGCGGCAACCGGCCGTAACCCTCGATCGGGTCGGTGATGCCGTGGGCGCGCAGCGCATACCAATAGGTCGTCTGGTTGATCGACAGGAACGGCTTTCCGAACTTCTGCTGCATATGCTCCATCATATGACCGATGCCGATCGAGGCGCCGATATGCACCAGCACGTCGATATCGTCGCCATCGATCTTCTCGAACGCCGATTCTACATCCGACATCTCGATGTTGATGGAGTGGACCGGATGTTCGACGCCGAGACAGACGGACTGGGAAACCTCGAACCCGGGTTCTTCGTAGTAGCCGAACGTATTTTTCAGGGTTTGTTCGTACAGCGGCACCCAGATCGCAATCCGCTTGGCATCCAGCTTGCGGAGCGCGGCCTCCATGGCGTCCGTTGCCGTAATGTACGGCACGTCATCGGCGCGGTCGCGGAATTCCTCGCGGTAGCGTGACTGCCGGTCGATCGACTAGGTGCGCATTTCAAGTGAGTTGGCGCCGATGATCATGTCGGGCCAGCAACCATGGGCGTCGGGAATGGAATCCAACACAGCCCCCGCCACATCGTCCCGGCTTTCCAGGACGAAGCGGTAGATCTGATGTGAGACGCCGTCGACGTGCATGGCGTCGTATTCCGGCTGCTGGGTGGACTTCTGCTACGGGATCAGGATGGCGAAAAACCCGCGGGGTCCAAAACGGTCTGGCACGCGGGCTCTACTTCCTGACGTTCAGGCAGATGGCATGAATGACGCCGGGGATGAAACCGAGGATGGTTAGCAGGATGTTGAGCCAGAAATGGCCGGCGACGCCGACCTTGAGGAAGGCACCGAGCGGTGGGATGAAGAGACAAATGATTATCCGAATAACGTCCATGATCACCTGTCCCTGTTCGTGTTGTTTTGCTTCTTGATGCGGAGTTCTACCACATGGATTCCTTGGCGTTGTCGGCCCAGCTGTTGTCATAGGCCTCACCGCCGAGCTCGTTGTTGCTGAGGGTGGCGAGAATCTGTCCCGGGGTGGGCAGAGAGGCCGGATCGATAAACCGGTCCGGGTTCCAGAGCTCCGAGCGGATGATGGCGCGCGCGCACTGGAAATAGATCGTCTCCACATCGATCACGATCACCGAGCGGGGCGACTTGCCGTCGACGGCAAAGCTGTCCAGCAGATTGGGTTCGACCGAAAGATATGCCTTCCCGTTGATCCGCAACGTGCTGCCGCTGCCGGGCAATAGAAACAGCAGGGCCACCCTCGGGTCACGCACGATGTTGCGCAGAGAATCGACCCGGTTGTTGCCGCGCCGGTCGGGGATCATGACGGTCGTCTCGTCTGCAATGCGCACGAACCCGGCCATGTCGCCGCGTGGCGAACAGTCGAGGCCTTCCGGGCCGCCCGTGGCAAGAGCGACGAACGGAGAGACCTCGATCAGCGCCCGATAGTGCGGGGTGATATGGTTGACCTCCTTGGCAAGCGAGGTCGGCACCGGCGTGCCGTAGATTTCTTCGAGGTCTTCGATGGTATTGATCGTGCTCATGCGGGCAGTTCCCGGTTTTGCTCAAGGGGATGTGTCGAGCGGGTTTATCACGCGCAATCGGAAGAGGATATTCGATCGGCTCGCAGCGCCACGCTCGCGGGTGTCGGTGGTCAGGTGAGGACCACCATGACGCTGGTCTCGGCGATGACGTCGGCAGAGGTATTGGCGGTCGACGTCTGGGTGGTGGTTAACGTAGTCAGCACGGAACTGGTGGATGTGGTGGTCGAATTGGTCGGCACCCCGGACGGCTGACCCTTGTTCTTGCCGCCCGCGATCGCGTTGAGCTGTTAGTCGGTCAATTCGCGTTCTGCCTGATCCTGCATGTAGTCACGGACCTCGATGGCCTCGATGTCATGGTTTTCGTCTTGGCGAAGCCGACGACCGAGTAGATGCCGGACACACTCGCCGCCATTTCTTCGCGAAGCGCAGAGTCCGTCTTGGGGTCTTCCACGAAGCGTTCGATTTCCTCTTTGCTGATTCTCGATTCTCCTCGGGCCTGAAGTCATTCACGCAAGGCACAAATCTGCAGCCCGTCAATTTGAGCGTACATCGATCGCGGATTCAATCGGGTTGCGGGATTGGGCCTACTGCCCTGGCACACCAACAGCTGTTTCGATGCGTTTACGAAGGTCCGGGTCCGCCTGCGCAGCCTCGGCAATCGCCCGGTAACCCTCGACGGTCATGCCGGTGTCGGTGATGGCGGATTGCATGAGAATGCGGGCTTCTTCGATCAGTGCCTGGGCCGCATCCTCTGACGCTGCAGCCCGCAGACGGGGCTCATATTGCGGCGCAGGGCGACGATGGCCTTGGCGGCGGTGACGAAGTTTCCCATATCCGCGGCCTCGATCTGGGTCGCGCCAGCCTGGGCAAGCTGTGTGGCCGGTGCCGCGGAGGCCGGCTGGATAGTGAGATCGGCGAAGAAGGCGATGAATGCGGCCGCCGCGAGACAGCGGGCGGTCCGTGAGGCCATGTTGGGCGTTGATTGCTCCCGAGCGTTCGAAACAGATGACATTGCCCGGCCTCTCTTGCGAGGTGCAGGCCCGAAATTCTCTACTCAGGTAGCTCCCATCCGATCCAGTTGCACAGCGCTTCACCCATCACGAGTTCGAGATCGCGTCCCGTCAGCCACGGCAATTCCTCGGTGAACAGGGTCACGCATTCCCGGTAGCTGCAATTCATGCGCGAGAGATCTGTGCCCCAGAAGCAACGGTCGGGCCCGAACGCGTCGAAAATGCGGTGTAGCGCGTCGTGGATGTTCGTGTGGGGGTAGGGTTCGGTCGAATTGCCGTTTGCGCCTGACATTTTGACAGCGACGTTCGGATGCTTTGCGAGCGCCACCAGGTCGGGCAGGGTCTCAAAGGATTCCATGTCCTTCTTGAACGGGCTGGCCCCCAGATGGTCGATCAGCATGGGCACGTCGGGATACTTTTCCGCGATCTCTCCCACCGTGGGCAGGAAATCGTGCGCCAGTAGCCCGACCGGCATTTTTTGTTCGTTCGCGATCGGCCAGATCCAGTCCATGGTGCCGTCCATCGGCCAGGTCTCACGGCCCGGAAAAATGAACAGGAACCGCAGGCCCGACATGCCCGGAATGTCGGTCCAGTCGGCGAGCTTGGCCTCGCCGATCTCGGGCTGGTCCATATGCACCCACCCGAGGACGCGGAAGCGGTCTGGATGGGCATTGGCCGCAGCGATCGCGGTTTCGTTGCCGTTCGGAACTGCGCCTGGCGGGTGAAGCACCACCCGGTCGACACTGGCCGCATCCATCTCGGCGATCAAATCCTCGGCTGAGAAGGTCGGGATCTGGCGGTGGATCGGCGGCAGCATCGTGTTAATCCAAATGTGAACCTGGGAATCGACGATCAGCATCTGCGTTCTCCGCTTGGTTTGGTGTTTGCCCTTACGCGGCGTCTTCCAGGATCATGTCGGATGCCTTCTCCCCGATCATGATCGCGGGTGCGTTTGTGTTACCCGAAATCAGCGTCGGCATGATCGAAGCGTCGGCCACCCGCAATCCCTCGAGCCCATGCACCCGGAGGCGCTCGTCGACCACGGCGCGCGGGTCGGAGCCCATGCGGCAGGTGCTGGTCGGATGATAGCTGGTCCGGCCGCGGCGGCGAAGATAGTCAAGCCACTCCTCGTCGGTAGTGACTCCGGCGCCGGGTTCGTGCTCCTCGGCGACAAAGGCCTGGAACATGGGCTGGGCGGTGATATTGCGCACCATCTTCATGGCGCCCACCAGGATGTCACGGTCCTTCTGGGCGGCCAGATAGTTGGGCTGAATATCCGGAGCGGTGTAGGGGTCGGGAGAGACGATATTGCAGTGGCCGCGGCTTTCGGGCCGTAGCAAGGCGGAAATGATGGTCGCACCCGGGAAGGGGTGCGGTGCGCCGCCAACATCGTGAGAGCTGAACAACATCAGCTGGATCTGCATGTCCGGTGAGACGGCAGCCGGGTCGACCTTGACGAAGCCACAGGCGAAAGATGCGCCCATGGCCAGGAATCCTGTTCGGTTCAGTGCGTATCGGGCGCCGGTCAGGATGCGCCGGCCGAGATTGTTCACCACATCGTTGACGCTGATATGGTCCTTGAGGCGAAACATTTGAGGACCGTTGTAGTGGTCCTGCAGGTCGGCGCCCACGCCGGGCATGTCGGCAACCACGTCGATACCGTGTTCGCGCAGCAATTCGGCCGGCCCGAGGCCCGAGAGCTGAAGCAGCTGCGGCGAATTGATGGCGCCGCCCGACACAATGATTTCACCGTCGGCGAAGGCCTGCAGGATTTCACCATTCTGCGCGTACTCGACGCCGGTCGCGCGCCGGCCTTCGAACAACAGGCGCAGCGTGTGGGCGCTCGTCGCGATTACCAGGTTCTGTCGTTTGCGCGCCGGTTTCAGATAACCGACGGCGGCGGAACAGCGTCGGCCGTTCCGCGTCGTCCACTGGGTGTAGCCGAAACCTTCCTGATCGGCGCCGTTGAAGTCGTCGTTGCGTATCTGGCCGGTGGCCAGGGCGGCCTCGATGAATGCCGTAGCGATCGGCGGCTTCTCATAGACATCCGATACCGCGAGGGGGCCTCCGACGCCGTGAAATTCATCCTCACCGCGCGCCTGGTCTTCGGACTTGCGGAAATAGGGAAGCACATCTTCGAAGCTCCAGCCGGTGTTGCCGAGTTGTCGCCAGTGATCGTAATCGGCGCGGTCGCCGCGGATATAGACCAGACCGTTGATAGAACTGGACCCACCCAGCACCTTGCCGCGAGGCTGGAGGATCGGCCGGTCGACCTGCTCGAGGTTCGGGGTGGTCGAATAGAGCCAGTTGATGGCCGTATTGCCGAAATGCTTGCCGTAGCCGAGCGGGATGTGAATCCAGGGGTTCTTGTCCTCGGGCCCAGCCTCGAGGAGCAGGACCTTGTGGCGTCCGCTTTCGCTCAGGCGGTTCGCCAGGACACAGCCGGCGCTTCCGGCGCCCACGATGATGTAGTCGAAACGCATTTCCTCGGACATGACCGGCCTCACTCTTCCTTGAAGTCGACGGTGCCGGGCGGGAACAGATCCTCGATGTCCGGCAAGTTCGCGATCAACCTCTGTTCGTATAAGTAGCGCAACAGTGTGCCCACATTGTTGCGGTTGGCGTCCGTCAGGCCCATGGGGAAGGGGTCGCCGTCGAAGATGGCCATGGTCTCGGCCCAGTATTCCTTGCCCCATGGCACGAAGGTCGTGCCGATACGCCGCGCAAGCGCCTTCTTCTTGCCGGCACAATAGGCGTCGAAGATGGCGCGGGGTGCATCGGGGAACTCGTCCAGCACCTCCTTGCGCATCACCACCGTGTGGTTGATGGGGTAAATCCCCGTGCGCTGGAAATAGTCGCGCTCGACCGTGGCGACGTCGCGGAAGATCGGCCGCAGCTGACGGTCCCCCAGCGGTTTTTGCAGATCGCGCGGCCGCGGAGAGATGAAGGCGTCCAGATCACCGGCCAGCAGCATTTCTTCAGGATCGCCGTCGCCCAGTTCCAGCGGTACGCCTTCCAGTGTCGGGAACCGCTGCTCGGCGTTCGCATACCAGTTGATGTCCCGCCAGTCGGTCGCGTACTCGTCGAGCAGGGTGCCGCGCAGCCATACCGCCGCGGTCATGGTGTAATCGCGGACCCCGACGCGCTTCCCTGCCAGTTGGTCGGCGGACTCCAACTCGCTTTCCCGTCGGACCCAGATGATGGAGTGCCGAAAGTCCCGGTTGGCGAAGACGGGGATGGCCGCCATCCAGTCGGCGCCCCGGTCGCGCATCATGGTGTAGTTGGACAGCGAGAACTCACAGGCCTGGAACGGCTGATTGTTCAGGACCTTGGCGTAAATCTCCTCGAGCACGCCCGGTTCGTAGCGGATGGGCGTGTCGTGATAGGTCCCTGACATTTCGAGCGTGAACTCATAGTCGTTGCCCTGCACGAGAATATCGTTCGAATCCGGCATGTATTGCTCCCCCGGAACCGGTCTTTGCCGGCCTTCTCTGGCGTTCAAACATAGCATCAACGGCGCCGTGCGACGATATGATGTTCCCCCGACCGGACGGCTGTTAGGCTATCGAAACACCGGATGGGTATCACAGAAGGAATACGAACATGCGTGCGGTCTTTGCATTCACACCTTGGGAATCGAAACGCCTGATCGGCAAGGCGGTGGCGGCCCTTCCGGAAGTCGCCTACGCCCTAGAAAACGCCCAGATCGTCGTCGCCCATGGCTCCACGAATGTCTATGTGGCCGAGGAGATCACCGGCGATTGTCCCGAGCGCGACCGCTATGTGTCGGGCCAGGTCATCAACGGCACGCTGTGCCAGACCCAGCCCGAGGAAAAACCGGCCCTGATGCGGTTGGTCAAGGGAAAGCCGGTGCCGCCGGTGCCGACCATGGAAGAAACGCTTGCGGGCTGGGACGACAAGTCCCTGTTCATCAAGGGTGCCAACGCGGTGGATTCCGAGTTCAACGCCGGCATTTTCAACGCTCATCATGCCGCCGGCACCATCGGTTGGGCCTATGGAGCGATCTGCGGAACGGGAATTCCCCTGATCGTGCCGGTCGGGTTGGAGAAACTGGTGCCGTCGATCCGGGCGGCGACCAACGAGCTGGGACACGCCAAGGCTGATTATTTCTACGGCACCAAGATCGGCATGCTGCCGCTGATGAACGCCAAGGTGATCACCGAGATCCAGGCCTTCGACATCCTGTTCGGGCTGCAGGCCGTGCATGTCGGCGGCGGTGGCGTGTCGGGCTCCGAGGGCACGGTGGTAATTTCGGTTACCGGGGAGGACGCCGACGTGCGCGCGGCGATCGAGCTGGTGGAATCCTTCA
>MDTE01078966.1_pt1 | contig 13742 bp, 11 predicted proteins | sample 811231 | NCBI WGS metagenome assembly MDTE01 (sample SAMN05326651, study PRJNA326480) | marine metagenome | isolation source: seawater | place: Indian Ocean: Red Sea | collected 2010
CGTGAAGAGCAGCAGCACATGTAAAAAAAGCATCCATGATACCCTCAGGAATTTCTTGTCCGTCTTCTAAAATAATAGACGGATTAGTCATAAGATGACCAACGTTTCTGATTAACAATAAGCTTCTCCCGTGAAGTTTTAAATTTTTTCCATCTTTTGATATATAGCTTCTGTCAGGATTAAGTTTTCTTTCTAAAGTTTTACCATTTTTTTCAAACTGAATTTTTAAATTACCTTTCATTAATCCTAACCAGTTTTTATAACAAATAATTTTATCAACTGAGTCTACAGCAGCTACACTGTCTTCATTGTCACATATCGTAGAGGTAGCTGCCTCGATAATTACATCACTTACTCCAGCAATGTCGTGTGCAGCACTAAACGCTTTAGGATTAATGATAATTTCAAAGTGAAGATTATTATTTTTTAATATGATGGCATTTGGTTTTTCAGCTTCCCCTCTATGGCCAATAAATTTATTTTTATTTTTTAATTTATATTCATAATCATCTTTACAAATTATTAAATCTTTATTTACAACTTTCAAAGATGAAATATTTTTCCAACTTGTACCATCAATAGGAATATGTTTGTCAAAAAATTCTCTAACATATCTAATTACCTCCATACCTCTTAGCGGATCATATCTTTCACTTCCTCCTTCTTCAGATTCAATAATATTGGTCCCATACAAACTATCATATAAACTCACCCATCTTGCATTAGCAGCATTAAGAGTATATCTAGCATTCATTATTGGAACTACTAACTGTGGACCAGCGATTTTAGCAATTTCTTCGTCAACATTTTCCGTCTCAATAGTAAAATTTTTACCCTCCTCTACAAGATAATTAATTTCCACTAAAAACTTTTTATATTTTTTTAAATTAATCTTTTTACCTTTATTTTTTAAATGCCAATCATTGATTTTTTTTTGAATTATTTCTCTTTTTTTAATAAGGTCCCTGTTTTTTTTGGCAAGATCGTGAACTGCTTCACTAAACTCTTTCCAAAATTTTTCTGGTTTAATACCTATATCTTTCAGTAGTTCTTTATTTACAAATTGCAAAAGATCTTCTGCAACTTTCAAATCATTTACATTTTTATAAGAAGTTTGCATAGCACAAAATTTAAAACTCAAGTATAACTAAGTCAAATAATTAATAGTAGCAAAACATTTTGTTGTCACTTTTAATTTTTATGACATATTTAAATAAGAATGAAAAATTATCTCAATTTTGAAGCTGACATTAAAAGCTTAGAAGATGAGCTAGACAAGCTCAAAGATCCTTATAATCAAGGTGGATTATCTGAAGTTGATACGAATAAGATTTCTAAAACACAAGAGGAATTAGACAATAAATTAAAAGAAATTTATTCTTCTCTTGATCCTTGGCAAACCACAATGGTTGCGAGGCATGAGGATAGACCTAAATCAAAGTTCTTCATTGATAATTTATTCGATGATTTTATTTTCTTAGAAGGAGATAGATACTATGGGGAAGACAAATCTGTAATTACAGGATTTGCTAAATTCAAAAGTAAATCAGTATTAGTTATCGGGCAAGAAAAAGGTGAGGACCTAGAGTCTAGAATTGAGCGAAATTTTGGAATGATGAGACCTGAAGGTTATAGAAAAACAATTCGTTTAATGAGATTGGCAGATAAATTTAATATTCCTATAATATCTTTTATAGATACACCAGGCGCATATCCAGGAGTTGGAGCCGAAGAAAGAGGTCAAGCAGAAGCAATCGCAAAATCCATAGAGTGTTGTATGAAACTAAAAGTTCCAACTTTAGCATTTATAATAGGTGAAGGTGGTTCTGGAGGTGCAATTGCCCTAGCCTCATCAAATAAGGTGATGATGTTAGAAAATGCAATTTATTCTGTAATTTCACCCGAGGGATGCGCTACAATTTTATGGAGAGATCCAAAAAAAATGCTTGATGCAGCAAAAGCAATGAAATTATCAGCTAACGATCTTTTAAACTTAAATGTTATCGACGAGATAATTCCAGAACCCTTGGGTGGAGCTCATAGAGATAGAAATCTAATATTGAGTAGCGTGAGAGACTCTATTTTGAGAAATTTAGATTTATTCCTGAATATGACTGCTGAAGAAATTATAGAGCAAAGAAAAAACAAATTTTTAAAGATTGGAAGAAACAAAGGTTTTATAAGTAATCCCGAAAATTTAAGCTCACTACAAATAAAAAATAATACTATTGAAAAGTTTATTCACAGGTATAAAAATAGAATTCTTTATTCAGCGGGAATTTTATTTCTATTAGCTACATTGAGTATTTTAATTTTATAAAGCTCCACAACAATTTTTAAACTTTTTACCTGTAGCTTCACATCTATCATTTCTAGATATTTTTTGATTTTTTTTTAATAACAAAAGACATTTTGGGTTATTGATTATATTAGCATCTTTTTCTTTTGATTTTTCTTCAACAATTTTTAAATTCATTAGTATAGTTATATAGTCTATTTTCAATTTATCTAATAAAGATGAAAACAATTCAAAAGCCTCTTTTTTATATTCAATCAAAGGATCTCTTTGTCCATAAGATCTTAATCCTATAACTTGTCTTAGTTGTTCCAAATATTGAATATGGGATTTCCAATTTAAATCTATAGATTGTAAAAGAATTCTTTTTTCTATTTCTTTAGCTTGTTTTTCACCCAATACTTTAATTCTTTCATTCCTATTATTATTAAATAGAGTTAATATTCTATCTTTAAATGCTTTATCACTTAAAGAAATGAGCTCCTTAAAATTTTTTTCATCAAAGTTTTTTCCCATCAATAACTTTAATCTGTTATGAAATTCGTTACTTTTTGGATTGGCCATTTTATATATTTTTAACTTTATTAGGTTGTCAATTATTTCATTTAAAAAATTTTCTGAGAATGAAAATATTTGATCACCATTCATAGCATCATTCCTTTGAGAGAAAATAACATGTCTTTGGTCGTTTAAAACATTATCAAATTTTATAAGGGTTTTACGAATATCAAAATTTCTTGCCTCAACCTTTTGCTGTGCTCTTTCTAAAGCCTTATTAATCCAAGGATGATCTATACTCTCTCCATCTTTTAATCCAAGTTTTTGTAGAATATTATTCATAGAGTCTGATCCAAATATTCTCATTAAATCATCTTCAAGACTAACATAAAATATAGAACAACCCTCATCTCCTTGTCTCCCCGATCTTCCTCTAGCTTGGTTATCAACTCTTCTTGACTCCATTCTTTCAGTGCCAATCACAAACAAGCCACCTAAAGATTTAATTTTATTTTTTTCTAATTTTAACTTTTCTTCAGGAATTGATCCTTTTTTACCACCCAATTGAATATCAACTCCACGTCCGGAAATACTTGTAGTAATTATTACCGAACCTTCTTTACCGGCGTTAGCAATAATTTCTGCCTCATTTTCATGGTTTTTTGCGTTTAACACAACATGTTTAATATTTTCTTTTTTTAAAAGTTTTGCATATATTTCCGACTTATTAATACTAGATGTAAAAATTAATAGAGGCTGTCCTCTCTGATTACACTCTTTAATTTTTTTAATTATTGATTCATTTTTTTCCTTTTCAGTCCTAAATATTTGGTCATTGTTATCTACTCTTATCATAGGATTATTTGTTGGTATAACCACCACTGGTAAATTATAAATTTCGTAAAATTCTTCTGCCTCAGTAGCCGCAGTTCCAGTACAGCCTGATATTTTTTTATAAAGTTTAAAATAATTTTGATAAGTAATAGACGCTAAAGTTTGATTCTCTGCTTGAATTTCAATTTTTTCTTTTGCCTCTAGAGCTTGATGAAGTCCATCACCAAATCTTCTACCTTCTAAAATTCTTCCAGTCAATTCATCAATGATTTTCAAACTATTATCCTTTACAATATAATCTTTACCTTTTTCAAATAAATGATTTGCTCTTAAGGCTTGATTTACATGATGGACTAAAGATAAATTTTCAGGATCATAAAAGTTATTATTCTTTAAAACACCAGCATTAGAAAAAATTTTTTCAACATTATTTATCCCTTCATTGGTAAGTAAAATATTTTTATCTTTTTCATCTATTTCATAATCATTTTTGTTTAGTTGTTTAACTAATTTATCAACAGCTAGATATTGATTTGTCTTATCTTCTGCTGCACCTGAAATTACTAAAGGAGTTCTTGCCTCATCAATCAAACAGGAGTCAATTTCATCTACGATTGAATAATGGTGCTCTCTCTGTACTTTTTCATTTATAGAATATTTCATATTGTCTCTTAGATAATCAAAACCTAATTCACTATTGGTCGCGTAAGTTATATCGCAATTGTAGTTTTTTTTCCTTTCCTCATCATTTTGATCATTATTGATAAACCCTGAAGTTAGTCCTAAAAAATTATAAATCTGTCCCATTTCTTGAGAATCTCTTTTGGCCAGATAATCATTCACTGTTACTATATGGACACCTTTTTCTTCAAGAGCATTTAAATATGCTGATAGAACAATTGTTAAAGTTTTACCTTCACCTGTTCTCATCTCTGCAATTTTATTTTCGTGAAGTACCACTCCCCCAATTAACTGGACATCATAATGACGTTCATTTCTCGTTCTTTTTGAAGCTTCTCTGACCAGAGCGAAGGCTTCAGGCAAGATTTGGTCCAGTTTTTTTCCATTTTTTATTTTTTCCTTAAATTCTAATGTTTTTTTTGGAAAATCCTCAGTTTCTAAATTGTTAAACTTTTCCTCAAAGTGATTAATATTCTTTATTATTTTGCTAATTCTATCTAGCTCTTTTTGATTACCAGATTTAATGAATTTTGAGATAAAGCCTAAAGGATTAAACATTAGTTTTTAATATATATTTTAATTATAAATTTATATAAGTATAAAATAACTATTTTAAACATGGGAATTAATATACCGAATTTTTTATCTTCGAAATCGAAAAATCGTAAAATGATCGATTTTCAAGACTTAGATCATTTAAATGGCTTATCTATATCTACCGTGAGCGCTAATTTGTACAATAATAGCAGGGACGATTTAGTGATGTTTTATTTTAGAGAGGGTGCAAATTTTGCCTCAGTTTATACACAATCAAAAATTTTATCAGAAAACATAAAATGGAATTTAAATCAAAAAACAAAGAAAATATATTCTTTACTTGTTAATACTAGAAATGCAAATTCTTTTACTGGAGAACATGGATATAAAAGTATGCAAGTAATTGCTGAAACACTTTCAAATCAGTTAAACCAAAAACAAAAAAATGACGAGGATGAACCTAAGATCATTAAGCCTAAAAATATTCTTTTTGGCTGCACTGGAACTATCGGTGAGGTATTTCCAAGAGATAAGATTATTATAAAAATACCAGATCTGATTAGAAGTGTTAAATATACTCAGAATAAATTGATTTGGATGAAAGCTGCACTTGGAATAATGACGACTGACACTAGACCGAAAATGGCAATGGAAGAGACTTATATTGGGAAATCATTAGTAAAAATTTATGGAATCGCTAAAGGATCTGGCATGGTGTACCCAAATATGGCTACTACCTTAGGATATATCTTTACAGACGCAGATCTTTCAAATGATATATTAAAAAAATTATTAAAAAAAAATGTTGAAAATACATTTAATGCAATAAGTTGTGATGGAGATACCAGCACTAATGACATGCTAACAATTTTTTCGACAGGTAAAACTAATCATCTGAAAATAAATAGCTTTACAGATAATAGACTAAAAGATTTTGAACATTCTCTTAACAGAGTTTTATTAAATTTAGCTAAAAGAGTGGTTGCAGATGGAGAAGGAGCATCTAAGTTTATATCTGTAAATATAACTGGCTGTAAGTCTGATTTAGATGCAAAAAAAATAGCATTTTCTATAGCTAATTCATCGTTAGTAAAAACTGCTATCGCAGGCGAAGATCCAAACTGGGGAAGAATAATAATGGCGATTGGTAAATCAGATATACCAATTGAAATGAGTAAATTAGCAATAAAATTTGGAAATATTAGTGTTGTACACAAAGGAAAACTTCATAGCTCCTATAATGAACCAGATGTGGCTGAATATATGAAAAAGTCAGACATTGAAATCTCAGTAAATATTGGAAGCGGAAATAAAAATTTTACAGCATACACAATGGATTTAACAAAAAAATATATAGAAATTAATGCTGATTACAGAAGTTAAAGTTCTTGAATTAAATGATAGTATAATTATATAAAATCCATGATTAAATATAGTCTTGTATGTAAAAATTGCGAATTGACTTTTGAAAGCTGGTTTGCCAATTCCAAAGATTATGAAAGATTAAAAAGAAAAAAACTTTTAGTTTGCCACAACTGTAGTTCTGCGAATATTGAAAAAAGTTTAATGGCTCCAAGCCTAATTAACAAAAATTCAATTGATAAGAATAACAAAGAGATTAAAAAATTTAATAAAATAAAAAAAACTATATCTGAATATCAAAAATTTATTAAAAATAATTTTAAATACGTAGGTGATAATTTTGTATATGAGGCAAGAGCAATACATTATAATGATAAGAAAAGTCAAAAAGGTATTTATGGTACTGCATCAAATAAAGATCTTAAAGAACTTAGAGAAGAGGGCATAGATGCCCAGATGATACCTTGGGTTGAGGATAAAAATAACTAATTTTTAATAAATTTGGCGATATAATTAATTGATTTATCTGAGCTAATACTCCATGAATCTGTCAATATATTGAATTTCATTCCATCAATTCTATCCAAACCAAGGTTGTTATTTTTTTGAATTAAAATCAAATCCTCAGGTTTTACAAATTTTTCCCACTCATGTGTTCCTATTGGCAGCCAACGTAAAATATATTCAGCCCCAACTATTGCAAAAATATAAGACTTTAAAGTTTTGTTTAAAGTTGCGACAAACATGATACCGTTTTTTCTTAACAATTTACTACATGACTTTAAAAAAAAATTTATATCTTGAACGTGTTCTACAATTTCCATATTTAAAATAACATCAAATTTATCTTTGATTTTTAATTTTTCTGGAGATGTACAAAGATAATTAATGTCAAGATTATTTTTTTTTGAATGTAGTTTTGCTACACTTATATTTTTTTTTGATGCATCAATTGCCGTAACATTTGCACCTAACCTGCACATAGGCTCTGAAAGTAACCCTCCACCACAACCTATATCTAAAATTCTTAAATTTTTTAATGGGATTTTTTTATCATTTAATTTAAAGGATTTAATTATATTTTCCTTAATATATGAAATCCTAATAGGGTTAAATTTGTGCAATGGTTTGAATTTACCTTCAGGATTCCACCATTCTTCAGCAATTTTAGTAAATTTTTCTATTTCTTTTTTGTTTATTGTGTTATTTTTCATTAGTTAGTTGACTTTATATTCAACATGTATTTATTCAATATTTTTTAAATTTAATAGATTAGTCTATCATGAAAATTGTAGTATTAAAATTTGGAGGCACTTCTGTTGGCACTATAAAAAGGATTAAAAAAGTCGCTGATATAATTGCCAGTTATAAAAAAAAAAAATATAAAGTTATTGTTGTTTCATCAGCGATGGGCGGTGTGACAAATGATCTGGTCAAAAAATCCTTAGAGATAAGCAACAATTTTTCCTCTTCAGAATATGATGTTTTAGTTTCTTCAGGAGAGCAGGTCGCATGCTCTCTTATAGCAGGAAGATTGAAACATAAAGGATATAAATCAAGATCATGGTTATCTTGGCAAGTTCCTATTACTACTTCTGGACCTCACAAAAATTCGAGAATAATTGAGATTTATAAAAACAATTTAAGTAAATATATTAAAAGTGGAGGCATACCTATTATCACTGGTTTTCAAGGTATAAACAATGAAGGCAGAATTGCTACTATTGGTAGAGGAGGGTCTGATGCAAGTGCAATAATGATTGCAAAATTTTTCAAAGCTGAAAAATGTGTAATTTATACAGATGTTGAGGGAGTTTATACAACAGATCCAAACAAATTAAAAAAAGCGAGAAAAATTAAATATATTTCGTATGAGGAAATGCTAGAAATGGCTTCACTTGGAGCAAAGGTTATGCAACCAGTTTCGATACAGGACGCAAGATTAAATAGAATCAATGTACAAGTAAAATCCTCTTTTATTAAAAAATCAGGTACTTTGATTACTAAAAGAGACAATATAATTAATTATAAGATAATAACCGGTATAACTTCTACTCAGAATGATTCTAAAGTTTCACTAATAGGTGTTAAAGATAAACCTGGAGTAGCCGCATCAATATTTAAACCATTATCTAAAAATTCAATAAATGTTGATATGGTTGTTCAGAATATATCTGCGAATGGAAAAGAGACTGATTTAACTTTTACAATTAAGACAGAAGACTTAAACAAAACTAAAAAAATTATTCAAGCTAATAAAAATATTAATTACAGAAAATTACTGTTTGATAGAGGTGTTTCAAAAATTTCGGTAATTGGAGTCGGTATGATTTCGACACCAGGGGTCACTTTTAGAATGTTTCAAGCTCTAGCAAATAAGAAGATTAATATACAAGTAATCTCAACTTCTGAAATTAAAATTTCAGTTTTAATTAATCAAAAAAATACCAAAAAAGCATTAGTTGCATTACATAAAGAATTTAAATTAGATAATAAAAAATGAGCATAAGACCATTTAGAGATATTAAAAGAAGAAAAACCAAAGAAATAAATGTTGGAAAAATTAAGGTAGGAGGCAACAACCCTATTTCAGTGCAATCAATGACCAATACTCTTACAACAGATATTAATGCGACTATTAAACAAATAAATGAAATTCATGAAGAGGGCGCCGATATAGTAAGAGTTTCTTGCCCAGATGAGCAATCATCAAAAGCCTTGAAAGAAATTATAAAACATGTTGATGTTCCTATTGTTGCTGATATTCATTTTCATTACAAAAGAGCAATTGAAGCTGCTGAGAATGGAGCAAGTTGTTTAAGAATTAATCCTGGAAATATTGGTAATATTTATAAGATTAAAGAAGTTGTAAAAGCAGCTAGAGATAACAATTGTTCTATTAGAGTAGGAGTTAATGCTGGCTCTTTAGAAAAAGATATTTTAGAAAAGTATAAAGAACCTTGCCCAGAGGCATTGGTTGAAAGCGCTTTGAGAAATATCAAAATTTTAGAAAATGAAAATTTTAATAATTTGAAAATAAGTGTTAAATCCTCAGACGTTTTTTTATCAGTCGAAGCTTATCGTCAGCTGTCTAAAGCGACTGATTATCCTCTTCATTTAGGTATAACAGAGGCAGGAAGTTTTGTTCCTGGCAGTATTAAATCCTCAATAGGACTAGGCACACTACTTTTAGATGGTATAGGCGATACAATTAGAATTTCTTTATCTGATAATCCTATTGAAGAGGTAAAAATAGGTAATGAAATATTAAAATCTCTTAATTTAAGAGAAAGAGGAGTGAGGATAATTTCATGCCCCTCGTGCGCAAGACAAGGATTTCAAGTAATTGAAACTGTCAAAGTATTAGAGGAAAAACTTTCACATATTAAAACACCAATAACCCTTTCTGTAATAGGATGTGTAGTTAATGGTCCTGGAGAAGCTGCAATGACAGATGTAGGAATAACTGGAGGTAAAAACGGTAATAATATGCTTTATTTGTCCGGGATACAGTCTGAAAAAGTTTTAACAAAAAATATGATTGAGAAGATTGTTAGCGAAGTAGAAAAAAAAGCTCTTGAGTTAGATAATAACTAAAATGATACCACTTAAAACAATTGAAGAATTAATTAGTAAACATTCAGTTTTAGAGAAAGATTTATCCTCAGGGAAAATAGATAAAAAAAATTTTGCTGAAAAATCAAAAGAATATGCAGATTTAAATGAAATAATTTATGACGCTAAAAAATATATTTCTTATGAAAAAGACAAGTCAGAGATAATGAAAATTTTACAAGATAAAAATTCAGACAAAGAATTAATACAGATGGCAGAGTTAGAGCTTAATAATTTAAAATTAGAAAATGAAAAAAACGAAAAAAAACTAAAATTATTTTTACTTCCAAAAGATGAAGCTGATAAAAAAAATGCAATTATTGAAATAAGAGCAGGAACGGGCGGGCTAGAGGCGAGTTTATTTGCGGCAGATTTGTTTAAGATGTATGAAAAAGTTAGTCATAAAAAAAAATGGTTAGTAGAGTTAATTTCTATTTCACGAAGTGAAGCTGGTGGATTGAAAGAGGTAATTGCTTCAGTCAAAGGTAACAATATTTACTCCACATTAAAATATGAAAGTGGGGTTCACAGGGTTCAAAGGGTTCCTGACACAGAAACCCAAGGTAGAGTTCATACTTCAGCAGCTACTGTAGCGGTTTTACCTGAAGTTGAGGAAGTTGATTTAAAAATTAATGACTCTGATCTTCGCATTGATGTTTTCAGAGCAGGTGGTCCTGGTGGTCAATCGGTTAATACAACTGACAGTGCGGTGAGAATTACACATATTCCAACTGGTATTTCCGTATCTCAGCAAGATGAAAAATCTCAGCATAAAAATAAAGCTAAAGGTATGAAAATTTTAAGAGCCAGACTCTACGAACTAGAGAGGCAAAGAATAGATCAAGAAAGATCAAAAGATAGAAAAAGCAAAATAGGAACTGGAGACAGATCTGAAAGAATTAGAACTTACAATTTTCCTCAAGGAAGGGTGACAGATCATAGAATTAATCTTACTTTACATAAATTGGAAGAATTTTTAGAGGGAGAGATATTTGATGAAATGATCGAATCTTTAACATTGCAAGCACAGGAAGAACAATTAAGTAGTTTTAATTAATTATGAAATTGGATAAAATTATTAAAAGTGCTTACGATACGTTAAAACAAAACAAAATAAAGTCAGCTTTACTTGATAGCGAATTATTACTTTCAAAAGCTATTAAAAAAAGCAGGGAATTCATTATTTTAAATTCTGATTATAACGTAGAAGAAAAAGACTATCTCAATTTTATACAAATGATTGATCAAAGATTAAAAGGTAAACCCGTTTCGTATTTGATTGGAAAAAAATTTTTTTGGAAATACGAATTTTTTGTTAATGATAAGGTGCTAATTCCAAGGCCCGATACAGAGATTATTATTGATCAAGTTTTAAAAATTTATAAAAGTAAAAAAAAAATTAATTTTTTAGATATCGGGTTTGGCTCAGGTTGTATTCTATTATCGATACTTAAGGAAAGAAAAGATTTCATAGGAACGGGAATTGACATAAGCAATCATGCTTTAAAAGTATGTAATATCAATGCTAATAAACTAGGTGTTAAGAACAGAGTTAGGTTATTTAAATCAGATATTGACAAATTCTTGAATGGGAAATATGATTTAATTGTATCTAATCCTCCTTATATTAAAAATATAGATTTAAAATATTTAGATAAGGATGTATTAAAGTTTGAGCCAAAAGTAGCTCTTAATGGTGGAATAGATGGAACATCAGAAATCAGAAAAGTTATTAAAAAATCATCTGAACTGATTAAAAACGGTGGAAAACTAATTTTAGAGATTGCACACAACCAAAAAAATGAGGTTAAAAATTTATTAAAAGATAACTGCTTTTATATTAATTCGGTAGTTAAAGATCTAGCTTATAATGACCGATGTATAATCAGCACAAAAATAGAGAATTAATTTATGGTTACCTTTAGAAATAGTAACAACAATAGAAGAAATAATTTTAGAAGAAACGATAGAAATTTTAAATCAAATGGTGAAAGACCTAAATACGGTACAAACTTTTCAAATAATGAAAATTTTCAAAGAAAAATTCCAGGTAGAAACAATCATAACGCCTCAAAACTAATTGAGAAATATAATAATTTAGCTAGAGAGGCATTATCAAGTGGTGATAAAATTCTATCTGAAAATTATTTTCAACATGCTGACCATTTTACTAGAATATTAAGTGACCAGGAAAAGTTAAAGAAATCTAGATTTTCCACAGAAACATCAGAAAATAAAAATCTAAATGCAGATGATAAAGTCAATGATCAATTTAAAAAGAACGATACTGATAACAATTTAGTTGATAAAAAAGAACAAGTAGAAAATAAAGTTGTTACAGTAAAATAATTAATTTAAACCTAAAATTTTTTCTGATTTTAGAACATCTAACTTGATTTTTTTGGTTTCAAAGATTTTTCGCTCTTCACCTTTCAAAACTTTACCAGATGGTAGTTTAAGTTTTTGAGAATTAACTCTTTTTCCATTAATAATTACTTCGTAATGCAAATGAGGTCCTGTAGATTTTCCTGTAGAACCAACGTATCCTATTGTTTGACCTTGTTTAACCCTTGTACCTCTTTTGATACCTATGGCAAATTTTGACATATGTGCATAAACAGTTTGGTAAGTTGAATTATGTCTTATTACAACGCAATTTCCTCCTCCACCACACCATCCAGCTTTTTTGATTATACCAGATCCAGAAGCCATAATTGGAGTCCCCATTGGGGCAGCAAAATCTGTACCTTGATGCATTTTATTAAAACCATCAATTGGATGTTTTCTCATTCCAAATGCTGAAGACAATCTAGCGCCATTTATAGGAGTTTTCATTAAAGCTTTTTTAATACTTCTACCGTTTTTATCATAATGTCCTGCGCTGCCTTCTTTATCAAAATAGTAGAGCGAATTATTTTCACCACTTAAAATAAGATTGGCAAATAAAATATTTCCTGTTTCAATTACTTTTCCATTTTGATCCAAATATAATTCATACAAAATCTGAAATCTGTCTTGTTTTCTTATATCTCTTTGGAAATCAACTTGGAAACCATATATTCTCGCTAACTCTATAATTGTGTTAGCTGGTATATTTTTGTCTATTGCAGATTTATATAAACTTTGAAGTATAATATTTTCTTTGTATAATATTTTCTTATCTAACTTAGTTAAAATTATCTCTTGATTAAATTCGTTCTTTTCTTCATCTTTACTTAGAAGAATTCTTTCTTTATGTGAAATCTGAAATATAAATTCTTTAATCTTATTATTATTTTGATTAATAATCAGATAAATTATTTGATCGGTATTTAATTTATTTAAATTAATTTTGCTAGAGAGTTTATTTTTTAAATTTTGAATTTCATTCTTATTAATACGGTATTCATTAAGAATATTATCAAAAGTCTCACCTTCTGCAATTTGATGTCTTATTTTCTTAAATTTTGGCTCTAATTTACTAAGGAAATGATTAGTAGTTTTTTTAAAATAAATATTATTAATTACATCATTAAAATTATTCTCAATTTTTTTTTTAGTAAAATTGTAGTAACTTGTAAAAATCACTGTTGAAATTAATAAAAAAATTAAAGCTATAATTTCTTTTTTGTTTTTAATTTTTATTTTATTGAACATTCTCGAATTTTTAAATATTGCGATTATTAGTTTAGTATCTAAAAAAATCAAAAAAAACCCTCTAAAATAGGGCGTTTTGGGTGCCTTTTTTATTTCTAAATGCTTGATTTCCTTTAATTTTAGCCTATAAGCATCGAACTTTCTCAGTAAATTATTGTAATAACAATATATTAGTGAGTATTATTGGGCTTTTTAACCCAATTAGCTATTTAAAAAGTAAAAAATTTAAGAAGAGAAGTGTGGACGGTTAAGGTTACCAAAATTTGTCGTACACACTTCAACA
>MDTE01200156.1_pt1 | contig 13741 bp, 9 predicted proteins | sample 811231 | NCBI WGS metagenome assembly MDTE01 (sample SAMN05326651, study PRJNA326480) | marine metagenome | isolation source: seawater | place: Indian Ocean: Red Sea | collected 2010
ACCGTGATAGCGGACCATGCCGTACGGGAGCATGGCAAAATAGTGTCTTGGAAAGTGTCTTTTCTCTCTGATTGCGCCTCGGCGGTTAACGGGGTCGTTAATTACAAGGTCCCCTTCAATGTATGTTCCTGTTCCCTCCGGTGGGAATATGCCCTGCCTTAGAAGTTCATCAGCGGCATAAGGAGACTTCGCATCAGTCTTTGGGTTTGTTGTTTCCTCGGCAATTGATGAAAGAATGCCCAGAAGAACTAAAACAAGGATAACGCATGAAGCTAGAAATGAAAAACGCCCAGAGGTCTTCATTTGATTATAGGACTTCCGTTGTTTCACCATTGGAGTCGGAGAAAGACTCACATTGGACTCCCATTTTTTGAGCTATAGTTAATAATAAATTGCTGAAGTGAGCCTTAGGGTTAACGGGGCTGTGATACACTCCGACTCCGTTGCCATATCCCTTAAAATCTTTGATCTGCTGATTATAATCCACATGTTTTCCATGCTTAAAGCCGAGCCCGGATCCTCCCGCTAAGACCAGAGGTAGACTCGTTGTCCCGTGACTGTTGCCGTACGAAAGGCCGCTACCATAAAGAGCAACTGTTGTGTCGATAAGTTTACCTTCCCCGTCATTAATTTCAGAAAGACGATCCAGAAAATAAGAAAATTGAAGCATATTAAATTCATCGCTTTTCGTTAATTGTTCTAGGGCTTCCTTGTTTCCGTTATGATGTGAAAGGGAGTGCCGATCACGTTTGACTCCAATTTCAGGAACGGCAGGTCCAGTCCCTTCGTTTCCTGTATTGAATGTCACTACCCGAGTCATATCGGTCTCAAAGGCCAGAACAATGATGTCATACATGGTACGTAGATAATCTCCTAGCTTTTCAAGGGGCACGTTACGATTAAGTTTGCTGGCGATGCTGGAATCAATTTTCGGCCTTGGAGTTTCCAGCCAAGACTCTGCTCTTCTAGTGCGAATTTCAACTTCACGAACTGCTGTGAGATATTGATCCAGACGTCCTCGATCTTCTTTGTCTAGCTTATTGGAAAGAGACTTTGCGTCGTCAAGTACCAGATCAAGCATGCTTTCTTTGCGGTTAAGCTTTCGACGTTGTTTATCGATTCCGCCCTCAGGTTCTGTGAATAATTCCTTAAAAACCACAGAGGGATTCTTTTCGGCGGGGAGTTGAACGCCATCAGCGCTCACTGCGAGTCGGTGGCCCTGATTACTTAACTCGAGGGAAGGGAACCTTGTATCTGGTCCGCTGACTCCGGCGATTAATTGATCAACAGAAATTGTATTACGGTCAGTTGGTCCGTACTTGGCGCCTGTGAGCCATGTATTGGTTGCTTTATGAGCAATGCCAAAGGAATTGGGGTGATAGAGACCGGATATTGGAGTGATGTTGGCCCGTTGTTTTTGCAGGGGAGAAAGGATACGAGAGAGCTCATATTCTGATCCTGCTTTTCTTATTTCATAGTCGTTGGTATTTACTCCGTTAGGAAGATATATAAAAACACTACGTTTCGGATGTTTGATTTTCTCAGCGGCCCGTAAAGGACGCATGCACTGAAGCATTGGTAAGGCCATTGATACACCGATACCTTTCAGCGCATGACGGCGATCCATTAACCATTTCTGAGTTGTTATTGTGCTCATATTAGGTATTCAAATTTGAATCTTATTGTAAGTCTAAGTGGTTTATTATCAGTGGTAAAGTTATAATCCTATTTGATAGTTTTTGGCCTGACAACTGACAAAATTGGATCTAAAATAAATTCAGTTTAACCGCGCAAAAAACATGGGTCAAAAAATGGCATATTTAACATTCTGGCAGATCATCGCTGTGCTGGTAACTTCTCTAGGGGGTGTAGCTGCTCCGATGCCTCGGGAGATGCCGGATCCTGCAAATAAAATTGTTGATTTTGCTTCCGACATCAAACCGATCCTAGAGAAGAACTGCACCAAGTGTCATGCTGATGGTAACAGTAAAGGAGGGTTCAGTATTGATCATGTGCATGCAGTGGAGGCGGGTGGAGATAGTGGTCCGGCAATCGTTAAGGGTAAGGGTTCGGCTAGTCTGTTAGTTAAGTTATTACTCAGTAATGATTCGGATGAGTTTATGCCGCCGAAAGGTGATCGTTTGCCTCTTGCCGAGGTTGCTCTTTTGCGAGCATGGATAGACCAGGGATTGAAATGGGAAAAGGGCTTCACTTTTGCAAAGTTCCGAAACGCTCCCGTGGCTCCACGCAAGGTCAATTTGCCTGAGGGGCCAGAGCCTAACCCGATTGATCGTTTTTTGTCCCCATATTACAAGAAACATAATCTGAATCCGAAAGCATCAGTGAGCGACAGTGTCTATGCGCGGCGAGCCTTTCTTGATACGATTGGATTGCTTCCAAGTTCAGATGAGATTAACAAATTCAGCACTGATAAGGGTAAAGGAAAGCGTGCCAGCCTCGTCTCTGAATTATTGAATGATAATGAGCGTTATGCGGAGCATTGGATTACTTTTTGGAATGACTGCTTTCGAAATAGTTATACGCGCCAATATCATGGAGGAGGAGGTAAAAGGATCACTGATTGGTTAAAAAAATCTCTCATTGAAAACAAACCCTATGATCAGTTCGTTCGTGAATTAATTGATCCGGTCAATGGTTCTGATGGCTTTATTAAGGGCATCGTATGGCGCGGAACAGTAAATGCTTCACAGGTCGCTGAGATGCAGGCAGCGCAGAACGTTGCTCAAGTGTTCCTTGGTTTAAATATTAAATGTGCTTCTTGTCACGATTCCTTTATCAATGATTGGACCCTCAAGCAGACATATGCACTGGCTTCGATCTTCTCTGATGGCCCCATGGACATTCATCGTTGCAATAAGCCGATAGGCGAAAAGGCTTCTCCCGCTTTCTTATATCCTGAACTTGGTGACGTTGATCCCAAAGCTTCGCGCTCTGAGCGAGTCAAGCAGTTAGCGGGTATTATAACTTCACCGAAGAACGGAAGGCTAGCGAGGACGGCAGTGAACCGGTTATGGGCCATATTCCTCGGTCGAGGATTAGTAGAGCCGGTCGATGAAATGGATAATCTGAGCTGGAATCAGGATCTGCTGGACTGGCTCGCCGTTGATCTGGCCGAGAATGGGTATGACCTGAAGCATACAATAAATTTAATTCTTACTTCCAATGCATACCAGCGTCCGTCAGTTGCTCTTAACGATGATGTCAAAGAATACATTTTTGAGGGACCTGTTGTGCGGCGCATGTCGGCTGAGCAGTTCCTTGATGGCATTGATCAAGTGATTCTTGCCGCGAGTGCTGGTGCAAAGGCCAGGGACACCGGCCGTAAGAGGGCAGGAATGAGGAACCTTGATAGGCTCATGCGGACCCTAGGAAGGCCCAAGCGTGATGTTGTCGTGACGCGACGCGAATCGACCGCGACTACTGCACAATTGATAGAATTATCTAATGGTAAGCCGCTCGCCGATTTAATGACGCGTGGCGGGCAGGAATGGGCTAAGGATAGGAAGGATCCAGAGACGATGATTGGGTCTATATTTTCCAGTGCTTTGGGCCGTCTCCCGTCTAACCTAGAGCTCAATACCGCTCACAAGATCGTTGGTGATCCTGTCAGCGCTAAGGGAGTAGAGGATCTTTTATGGATGCTTGCAATGCATCCAGAGTTCCAGTTAATTCACTAAATATAACCAAGTAATAAATGAAGACTAACATTGATAGACGTGATTTTATTTCAACGGCGTCAACCGCGACACTAGGTGCTCTGGCAGCCGGCTCTCCGTCCACATCTTTGGCTGCCAAGGTAAAGGAACAGGCTCTCAATTCTACTGCGGATACTGTAATAGTTCTTTGGATGGCCGGAGGCATGGCCAGTACGGACACTTTTGACCCTAAACGTTATGTTCCGTACGAGAAGGGCCTTGATCCAAAGCGTGTCCTTTCTACTTTTCCCGCCATTGATACTGCCGTTGACGGGCTCAAATTTACAGAGGGATTAGAAAAGATAGGGGCAGTCATGGATCGCGGCACATTGATTAAAACTTACCAGGCAGCTGACCTTGGATTTATTCTCCATAGCCGCCATCAATATCATTGGCACACCGCTTATGAGCCGCCACTAACAGTAGCTGCTCCGCACATTGGTTCGTGGGTCGCTCGTACCCTTGGACCGCTCAATCCGGACCTTCCGGCTTTCATTGATATTGGACAAACTTTTGACAGTGGAGAGAAAGAATCGCTCAAGGCTTTCCATACATCGGGATTTTTAGGTAGTGAGTACGCGCCTTTCTTCCTCGTCGAACCTGATCAGGCAGTTGAGGCGGTAAAACCTCCTGAAGGAATGAGCGATACGCGCTTTGCCAAACGATATCAAGAGTACAAAAAATTACTCGCTGAGAGTCCGATACAGCGGCATGGATCGGAATATCAACGTGAATCTTTATTGAAGTCGATTGATAATGCGCACCGGCTTCTCTCTAGCCCTAAGGCTCGAAAGGCCTTCGATCTGAGCCTCGAATCAAAAGAAAACTACGATATTTATAAGGTAGGTGGCCGTTTTGGACTAGGTTGTCTTCTTGCGCGCAGGCTAACTGAAGCGGGAGCACGTTTCATTGAGGTTACTCATGGTTACTACCCCTTTAAATATTGGGACACTCATGACAATGGGCACACTAGAATGAAAGAGCTCAAGGCTATGATTGATGCGCCCATTGCTCAGCTCGTCTTAGATCTTGAGGAGCGGAAGTTACTTGATCGTACACTGATTGTTGTTGCTACTGAATTTAGCCGCGACATGATGATGGAAGGTAAGCCTGAGAAGAGAGTAAAGGATCAGGTCAATGTGCCACCAAAAATCGAGGGGCTTCAGCATTATGGAATGCACAGGCACTTCACTGGAGCAGGCAGTGTGTTACTTTTTGGGGGAGGGGTTAAAAAAGGATTCGTGTATGGAGAAACTGCTGATGAGCGTCCCTGTACTACGGTCAAGGATCCTGTTTCTACTCAACAATTACACGCGAGCATTTATAGGGCCTTAGGAATCCCTCACGATCATCATTACAATGTTGAGCAACGTCCTTTCTATGTGACTCCTGACGGTGTCACCGAGCCGATTATGGATCTGTTTGGGTGATCCTTCTTTGCTATTCTTCTAATGCAGGAGGATGTTTATTTTGAATTAATCGCTGAAAGATTTTTTAAGAGTAGCAAAGGATGTGATTATTTATGTCAGTTTGTTTGAATGGCTATCGAAATAAATAAAGAAGAACGGTAAGACGTTTTAGGCCTGATGAAGTGCATGGTTCCTAAAACAGTTATAGTATTTTTTTCTTTTTCTTTATTGTGTCTTTCTGCCGAAAAATCGCGTTATGACGAGCCTTACCCTGCTGCAGATTCAAAGAAGGGGCTCCAAGTAGAAATGGTCGAAGACGCTTTATTTTTGGGAGTAAAACACGCTGCGCTTAATTTTAACATTGCCCAATTAGTTGATCCGGATAGTGACCCTGACAATCCAAAATGGGTTAAGGATGGTAGAGAATATTACTTTAATAGAACGTATCTCGATAAAATTGACTCTAGCATAAAGAAATTATCTGATAGGGGAGTCTTAGTTAATTTAATAGTATTGGCTTATCAGTCCGGTAATGCACAAATTAATAAGATAATACTGCATCCAAGAGCTTCACGCGAACGTCCTAATCCGCTATCTGCATTTAATTCTGTCACAGAAGAGGGGCGTCGTTGGTTTGTCGCTATAATGGAATTCATTGCAGAACGGTGGTCGCATCCGGGAAAAAAGAATGGACGCGTCGTAGGTTATATTATCGGCAATGAGGTTAATTCGCATTGGTGGTGGAGCAACATGGGAAGAGTTAATATGAAAGACTTTACTGCTGATTATCTACGCACTATGCGACTAGCGCATGGTGCAGTTCGAAGGCAATCATCTTGGGCTCGTGTCTATATATCCCTAGATCACCATTGGAACATACGCTATGAGGCAGGTGACGAAGGGCAGGCATTTGCTGGCCGCTCCTTCATTACATATTTTGCTGAACTTGCAAAAGAGGGTGGTGATTTTGATTGGCATCTGGCCTTTCATCCATACCCTGAAAACCTTCGCAATCCAAAGTTCTGGAATGATCAATCGGCTACAAAAAAATCTACCACTCCCCGGATTACATTTAAAAACCTTCGCGTTCTCACAACACATATGAAGAAATCAGAAATGCTCTACCAAAAACAACAGAGACGGATCATATTAAGTGAGCAGGGATTTGATACACCCAAAGAGCCTGGCGGTGAAATAATTCAGGCAGCAGCTTACTGCTATGCTTACAAATTGGTGGAATCTATTGATGGAATAGACTCGTTTATTTTACATAGGCATGTAGATCATCGTGATGAAGGTGGACTATTATTAGGCTTGCGTCGATGGGACAAGGGCAATCCAAAGAAAAAGATTTATGATTGCTTTCGTTTTGCAGATACGCCCGAATGGGAGGCAGTTTTTGAGTTTGCGTTGCCCGTTGTAGGTATTAAAAAGTGGCCATGACAGATGAATTGTCATTGATGAATTTACGAAAGAAGCTCTAATCTTCTCTGATTTTGTAGCATAGTAGAATATCCTGATCGCGGAGGTAAAGGTTGCCGTTTGCTACTACTGGGTGAGGCCATGCTTTGTAGTCACTACGATGAGGTTGCTCAAACTTACTTATTTCAGACATTCCATTTGGTGTGGCTTTGATTAGAGCCACAGGACCTTTTTCACTGCGAAGAATGAAACGGTCGCCGGCATATAGTGTAGACCCTTTGCCAGCACTCCGCTCTTTGAATATTTCTTTTCCGCTTTCAATTTCAATGCACCGGAAAGTGCCTCCTGTGGATCCGTACACGTGGCCATCGACTAAGACTACTCCACCATGATGGTTGGCGATCGATTTGTTTGCATAGATTTCCGTGCTTGACCATTTGTCTCCATTTTTTTTGATTTTGAATCCGTTGCATCCAATGCCATAACCTGAAGTGACAAAGACGATGTCTTCGTTAATGACCGGAGTCGGTATGACTGCGGTTTGACCTTTTCGATTTGCTTTCCAAAGGATTTGACCTGTCTCTGGATTAACTCCTGCCACGCTGTCTCCGGTGAGTTGAACGTATTGGCGAGTGCCTTGAATTGTTGCAATGACAATGGAGGAATATGCGGCACTGTCTGTCCATTCTTTAGTCTGCCAGATTTTTTCTCCTGTAGATCGGTTGAGAGCTAATAAGGTACCATCCTTGCCTCCGGGCGTACATATTACCTGATCCTTATCCACTAATGGTGATTCACTGTATTTCCACCCTGACATCATTTTCCCGCCAAAATCACTGACTAGATTTTTTTTCCATATCAGTTTACCAGTCTCTGCGTCGATGCAAACGAGGTCCGAGTGTTGGTTCAAAGCAAATACCTGACCATCGTCCACTGTGGGAGTACTACGAGTACCTGGATATCCTCTGTGACCACCCGAGTCACCGATTCTTGTTTTCCAGAGTATGCTTCCATTCTTTTCGTCTAATGCGATTGCATAACTGCCGTCTTTCAGGTCACCGAGGGTATATAGTTTTCCTTTTAGGACCGCGATGCTTGAAAAACCAATCCCAAGGCCTTTGGCTTTCCATGCGAGAGGTGGTCCGTCCTTTGGCCACTCTTTAAGGAGATCATTTTCTTTGGATATGCCATCACGTTTTGAACCTCGCCACTGTGGCCAGTCCTCGGCTTTGGTATTAGCGGTAAAGGTGCCAACAATGAATGAGAATATGAAAAATTTTAGCGTAGTCGATTTCATTTTATTAGTCCTAAGGCTATCTATGTAGTTGTAAGGAGTCCAGCTTTTCTGGTATTGATTTGGGTGTAGATGAGAAAAGAAAAGAATAATTTTGTGATTGGTTAGTCACTTGATTAGATGTTAAATTTTTAGAGCCAGATGATATTAATTTGCGCTCAATATAAGCAAAAGTTCATACAGATTCATCGAGACTAGGAAATAGCTATTCATATGAAATCCACAGCATTAACCATTCTTTTTATTTCCTCATTTCTCGTCATTGTGAATTTTTCAGCAAGTGCTGATGTTCGCTTACCGCGAATTTTTGGTGATCACATGGTTCTTCAGCGTGGAATAAAATTACCAGTTTGGGGATGGGCCGAAGCAGGAGAAAAAATTACGCTTACCTTAAAGGGGAAGGATCTTAATGTGACGGCTGAAGTCGCAGCTGATGGGAGTGGGCAATGGAAGATTGACTTGCCTGTCCTTAAGGCTGGAGGCCCTTACGTGATGACTGTCACAGGTAACAATTCTGTTATATTTAATGACGTGATGGTTGGAGAAGTGTGGCTTTGTTCTGGACAATCGAATATGGAGGTGCCTGTCGGATTAATGAATGGAGCGGAATGGTGGAAAGGTGTTCTTAACTATGAAAAAGAATTAGAGTCAGCTAATATTCCAAAGCTACGATTATTCAATGTTGCTACTACATGGAAACAATCGCCCATACAGGATGTGAATGGGACGTGGGCTCTATCATCATCTGAGACTGCCGCTGGATTTTCAGGGACTGGTTTTTTCTTTGGTAAAAAACTGGTCAAGGATCTTGATGTTACTGTAGGGCTGATAGAAGCGGCAGTGGGAGGGATGCCCATTGAACAATTTTCACCACATTCGGGGCAGGCTTTTTGGTATAATGGAATGATAGCTCCGGTCATACCATATGGGATTCGCGGAGCAATTTGGTACCAAGGTGAAACGAATTTCTGGGCAGGAGACAGAGCAAATTACTTTGATAAACAGAAGGCCCTGATTGATTCTTGGCGTCAGATCTGGAAGCAGGGCGATTTTCCCTTCTATCTTGTTCAACTGGCACCAGGACTAGGAGAGAATTTACCTCTGTTCTGGGAAGCGCAGGCCCGTACTCTTTCCATTAAGAATACAGGCATTGTTTCTACAAATGATATTGGTGGAGATCCAGTCCATCCCAGTGACAAGCGTGGAGTAGGGGAGAGGTTGGCTCTCTGGGCCTTAGCAAAAGACTATGGGAGAGACGGTTCCTTTTCTGGGCCGACTTTCAAGTCAATGAGTGTAGAGGGACATATGATTAGAGTGAAATTTGATCATGTTGAATCGGGATTAAAGACGCGGAACAATGAAGCGATTAGCGGATTTGAGATTTCTGGAGACGGGAAGTTTTATCCGGCCAAGGCAATAATCGACGGCAAGACAGTGTTAGTGGCAAGTAAGAAAGTTCCCAACCCTGCCTTGGTTCGCCTTGGTTGGAATCATTTATCTAACACGAACTTGCAAAACAATGATGGGTTACCTGCATTTCCTTTTCGGACTGGTAGCAGTGCCCCGGAAATTGGTGGGAAGAGACTCTTTTCAAATAGTTCAACAATCAATTTGAAGCCAATAGAGAGTAACGGAAAAATTCACTATTCTCTGGACGGTTCGATTCCTGATGAACAATCACCTATTTACGCTAATCCAATAGTAGTAAGACAAACTACTACAATTCGTGCCAGATTTTATAGAGATGATGGAGTTGTGAGCAGTGTTGCGGAGTCAACTTTCAGTAAGGCCGAACCTCGCAAGTACGGGGTCAGAATGCTTAACTTGGGAGTCAGTTATAAATATTATGAAGGTTCTTGGTCGGCCTTACCTGATTTTGGTAATCTTAAAGTCCTTAAGACAGGCGTTTCTAATGATTTTAATCTGACAATGGCAGATAAAACGGATGGTTTTGCATTGGCCTTTACAGGTTACTTAGATATTAAAGAGCCGGGGTTGTACACATTTCAAACTACCAGTGATGATGGAAGTGCATTGCTCGTGGATAGGCAGCTAATAGTCGATAATAATGGCATTCATGCACCAATAACTAAGTCCGGAGAAGTCGAGCTTCGCAAGGGTTGGAGGAAAATTGAAGTCTTTTACTTTGAGGGCGGTGGCGGAGAAGCTCTAAATGTCAAATACAAGGGACCCAATATTTCTTTGCAAGAGTTGCCTTGTTGGTGCGAACAAGAGTCAGTCACTGATGATCAGTTGAGGGTCTTTACCAATAAATCAGGAACTAAGATTAAGGCTAAAATAGTAGCAGTTTCAGATGATAAAGTGAAATTGATTCGTGATGACAATAAGAAATTCATTGTTCCGATTAATTCACTTAGCGAAGAGGATCAGGATTATTTAAGGGATTGGTTAGCTAATGAAGTGATTGAACCGAAATGATCAGATCATCATGCATTGAGAACGAGTCCATCTTTTCCGGTATTGCATTCATTAAGTGAGTCATGCTTGGAGTTTTATTCCGGTTAACGTTCTAATGTGTAGCTGTAATATGTGTTGACCCATTCAGGTCGATTAAGTATGAAATTAGATACTATGAAATATGCATACCATCTTTTAGTCCTTCTCATTTGTTTTTCTCCATCATTTTTTGCAGAAGCAAATGAATTGCACTCTGCAGTAAAACCTGTCCCAAGGTCAGGTGGATGGATGAAACGTCATGAATCTTTTAATAAGCGGGTAGCTGAAGGGAAAGTTGATCTGATATTGATAGGTGATTCGATCACGCATGGCTGGGAAGGTAAGGGGAAAAGTATTTGGGAAAAGTTCTATGGTAAACGAAATGCCGTTAATCTTGGAATTGGCGGTGACCGTACTCAGCATGTCATGTGGCGACTCGATAATGGCAACGTGAAGGGGATCTCTCCCAAAGTAGCTGTGGTAATGATAGGAACCAATAATTCAGGCAATAATTCTCCAGAGGAAATTGCAGATGGGTTAGCGGCAATAACGAAACAGTTGCGCGCAAAACTTCCCGAGACCAAGGTTCTTTTACTTGGTATTTTTCCGAGAGGAGCAAACAAGGACGATGGCAGGCGTCAGGTCAATGAGAAGGCCAATGCTATTTTTAAGAAGCTAGCTGATGGTAAGGATGTTCATTATCTTGACATTGGCGAAAAGTTTCTTGAACCTGATGGCACTCTGAGCCGAAAGATAATGCCTGACCTTTTACACCTGAGCGTGGAGGGCTATACAATATGGGCTGAATCTATTGAGTCGAGTTTGAAGAAGTTGATGGGTGAGTAGGCTCCTCTCAGGGGCCTATCGGTTCATTTTCTTGATTTCATTGCATCTGGGAGAAGGTTCCTTGTTTGTCTCGGGGCTTTGCCATGAAGATCCTGCAATCCAAGCAGATCTTTCAGAGGTCGCATGAGAATTAAAGTTAATTTCTTTGTTGGGCAATTTGGAAGAATTTTTTAATGATCTTTAGCTCTATTTTAGCTTTACTGAATAACATACAAGTTTAATTCTACAGTATTCTTGTAGAACCATGATTTTTTAGGTAAAACCTAGGAATGAAAAGTAACCGCAGAAAATTTCTTAAGACTTCTGCTGCGAGTGCGGCTTCTTTCCAGATCGTTCCTAGACATGTAATAGGTGGTCAGGGTCATACCCCTCCAAGTGAAACCTATGGAGCTGCGCTCATCGGATGTGGTGGACGTGGGCCGGGAACGTATGAGGGCATGGTTCGCGATTTGCCGTCCAGACTGGTAGCGGCCTGTGACGTTCAAAAGTCCCGCGTTAATGGTTACATAAGGAGGAAAAACCCTGAGGCCAAAGCATATAATGATTTTCGGAAATTACTGGAGAATCCTGAGGTTGATCTGGTTGCGATTGCTACTCCTCCTCACTGGCATGCATTGATTTCTATAGCTGCTGCCGAGGCGGGGAAGGATGTCCTTTGCGAAAAACCCATGACCCGTTTCATCGCTGAGGGGCGAGCAGTCGTTGAGGCTTTTGAGCGTTACAAGAGAGTTTTTCAGATTGGCACATTTGGTCGTTTCGGGGCAAGTCGTAGCAAAACTAGTAGAATGATTCACAAGATCATGCGTAGTGGGCTACTCAATCCGAACCCTGGTGTACACATCAAGAAAGGTGGCCTTAAGCTACATAACTGGAGTGGTAAGCCCGGTCTAAAGCCGCAAATTCCATCTGAGGATCTTGATTGGGATCTCTATTGTGGTCCTAGTCCTTTCAAGCCCTACGTGCCGCCACGCGTTGGAGGTACTCACCGAAATTACTGGGACTATGAGGGAGGAGGAATGTGTGATATGGGGCAGCACCATTTTGATCCGCAGCAATGGATTTATGGTAAGGATGATACTAGTCCAGTCACTATTGAGGCATTTGCTCCTCCATCCCATCCTGATGTGACTGGGATGTGGGCCTGGGTCGAATTGACTTATGCTGATGGATTTACTTTTGTCATGGACAGTGCTGAGTGGGGGCCAGGTTATGAAAGAAAAAAAGCTAAGCAGGTATCTTTGTCTCAACTCTCGGAGGAGAATCAGAAAAAAATTAAGGCCATGCCTGACCCTGAGCCTTTACTTACATTTGCAGAAGCAGTAAAACAGCGGAAACAAGCTGGGGGTAATCCCGAAGCTGCTCATAGAGCAGCTTGTATTTTGCACCTTGCTAACTTAGCGATTCGCCTCGGTCGCAAATTACAATACGATCCTCAGAAGGAGCAGTTCGTTGGAGACGAAGAGGCAAACCGATTCGTTAATGTTCCTATGCGCTCACCCTGGCACCTCTAAAATACTGCTTCTACAATCAATAATACCATGGACATACAACCTTATCTTGACTCCTTTCCGCTACCTGCAAAGCGTGGAATTTTGAGTGATATTAACAAGGAAAAAACAGAAAAATCAGTTCAGGAGGCGATGAAAAATCCAGAGGAGGTTGCTGCACAGATTGTGAAGCTACTTATCGATCCTGGAGTGGAAGGAAATGATATTCAGGCCCGACATTTGTTGCACACTATGGCAGTTCGGATTCCGGACCATGGTAGGAAAGCAAATGATAATAAGCGCGCTGAATTTTCTCTTGTGCTTGCTGAGTCACTTTCAATGGATCACCCTGATAGGGTAAAAGCATTCGTTATCCGTCAGCTTCAGATTTGTGGTGGAGAAGAAGTGGTCCCTCTGATCGGGGATTTTTTGATAGTGGAAGGCATTGCTGATGATGCGGCTCAGGCTCTAATTGCTATAGGAAAAGTTTCGGCCGGACAATTCCGCAAGGCTCTGCCAAAGGTCAGGAATAATCTGAAACTTTATCGCAATGTTCTGCATGGTTTGGCTGAATTAGCTGATGAATCTTCTAAGGAATTCTTTCTTGAGGCTATAAAAAATAAAGATGATGAATGTAGACTTCTAGCTTTGTGGGGACTGACCCAGATCGGTGACTCATCCACGCTGGAATCCTTTCTACAAGCAGAACAGAAAGAGAAAGGATTTTCACGCATCAAGTCTGCAAGTTTTTGTCTGCAATTTGCAGAAAAAATTCCGAAAGGGGACGCTGTTAAAATTTATCGACATTTACAGAAAACCCGTACCTTGCCAGAGGAAAAATATTTGCAGGGAATCGTCGCATCCGCTCTGTAGTAAATGTTTAATTTGAACCATTTTTCTCAACCGCCTTTTTCAAGGAGGCGCCTGTTGCAACTGGGAGGCATTGGTTCCATGGGGCTAACGTTGCCCAGGTTGCTTCATGCTGAAAGAAATATAGGTTTGGGTGCATCTGCTAAGTCTTGCATATTTATTCATCAGTATGGCGGATTAAGTCAGCTCGATTCTTGGGATATGAAACCAGATGCTCCGCAGGAGGTTCGTGGTCCTTAC
>MDTE01093786.1_pt1 | contig 13739 bp, 9 predicted proteins | sample 811231 | NCBI WGS metagenome assembly MDTE01 (sample SAMN05326651, study PRJNA326480) | marine metagenome | isolation source: seawater | place: Indian Ocean: Red Sea | collected 2010
GAGCGACCTTTCGGGCGTACTTTACTCCCAGGATGACGTTGGCGCTATCTTTGCCCATGAACACACCGGGTAGGAAGCTACCCAGATCGAGGGCCAGGTTATCGGTTACCCCAAAGGCGCCTTCCAATATGGTGAGTTGTTTCAGAGAGAGGTATCCTTCGCCCTTGCGTAGGGGAATGGCCGATGGGGTAAAAAAGTATTTCGTACGCATAGGGTTCCGTCCCCAGACCTGCCCTCGTACGACTTTCACTTTCTTGGTCTCTTTACGGCTGGCGATGAAGGATTTATGGATACTGCGGGTGGTCCCGTCTACCAGCCGAATGTTGACGGCCTCACCGTCTTCGGTGGTCACAATACCGGTGATGGTAGAACCATCGACCAGGACGATCGTCTCCAGTGTGGGAGCGGCAGTTTTCTCTGTGCTCTCTGCGGCTAGAGCTGTCCCCATGAATAGACCAATAAAGAGTAGGGAACCAAAAAGAACCAGGCCTGCTTTACGATGCATCTTCATGCAATCCTCCCAAGAGTAGTACGCCCGACAGTATGATTTGTACGTGGCTCTGGGTCAAACGTCAGAGATGCGGGCACTGGTTTTGAATGGGTGTGTTTCTTGACACCCAAACCAGGGCACAGCTAGCCTGAATTAGGCCGTATGGAAAGGTTTATAGTGCGTGGACGAGTCAGCATCACATAATTCGCAGTCCGGATTTGGATCTCTGCTTGGAAAACGGCGTTCGTCGAACGCCTATGTTCGGAACCGGGAACGCATACCGCTCCATCCCCTATTCATTACCTACCGATCCGACGTGGATTGGCCCTGGGATCTTCACGGTGGACGTCGAGATCTAGACGAGCCGATGCCATCGGGCGATTCGAAATCTCGCTTTGGAACCGAAGCGGCACGTGTCCGATTCATGGGAGGCGATCCCTTCAAGTACGGCGATCTTGCGAGATGGTCCGACTGGGTTCGTGAAGCCCCCAAGGCGGAGATCGAGCTGGAGGGGCCGGTTACCAGCTTTCTTGAACCCGATGTGGTCGCCCGTGTGCAATCCATCGCTCCATCGGCGCTACGCCTGGTGGTACCAAGTGGTGATCCAATCTGTTTCGAAGCGATCGAAGCGGCCCTGGCCTGTTCGATCCCGGGGGCCCTCGTGATTCCGGTCAATCGTGCAACGGTCGAGATCCTGCCTCAGACTATACTCTCTCTGGCGGACGGTTTTGGTGGCCGCGTTCCTCTTATCCTGAAGCGTATGCCCGTACGAGATGATCGTGCCGAAGGAAAATGGCTCTGGGCGGAGCTGCCCGCGTTGGGTCAGTCTCTAGCCCGCCTTCCCATGGATCTTGGGGCCGATCTCCGCATCGACGAGGCCCGGGGATACGCCCCCTGCATGATACCCACCGAAGCCCTTCGTCCTGGACTCTTTCCTGTGTCCGGACGAACTCGCGATCCCAAGACCTATGTGCGACCTGACGCCTGTGAATCATGCCTCTGGAAGAAATACTGTGCCTGGTTCCTGGAGGATGAAGAGGCACCTGCCGAGAATATGACTCCACTTGGAGAAGACGCACCCGCGGAGTTTCTAGAATATGGTTCGCGCCATGTGATTGGACGCAACCCTGGAGAACTACCGGCGAAGGATAGCAAGCTGGATCTTCTTGATCTGGTCTGCTTTGCGCCCTTCACCAGCATCGCGATCAATGAATTGAAACATCGCCCTGTGCCCTGTGCGCAGTCCTGGGTTCATACCAGCTTCGAGGACGCAGACGAGGCCCAGGTGATGGAAGTCCCGATGCCGAAGTACGAAGAGATCAATCGCCAATCGGAAGAGCAGTATGGGGTGAACTACTTTAATGTGGAGAACGAGGACTGGTCCCTCGACGATATGTGGAATGGACCCCTCCATCGCCTGATGCGTAAGCAGATGTTGGGGGGTGGTCCCAGCGAGCGATGCCGTTCTATGTGCCGGGTCTTGCTCGGTGTCGCCGAGAAACGTGGTCGCCAACTCCTGGTCCGCCCGGATTCGGAGCTGACACCCGCCATCGTTGCCAATCGGAATCTGCTCCTCGAAGAAGTGAATAGTGGTAAGCCTATTCTCACGGCCAAGCCTCTCGACCTATCCCTGGGCGTGGCGTCCCATTGCAATATCTCCTGTGGCTTCTGTGATGGGCCCCAGGGAACCTTTGGGGAGCTGAGCGATCGGCGCCTGGAGCAGGTCATTGATCTATTACCCACCCTCATACATTTATCCGTGGTCGGTCCCGGCGAACCCCTGATGAGCCCGAACTTCTTGAAGCTCCTCGAGCATATCGCCATTACGGGATATCCGGCGATGCAGGTCTCGTTGACCACCAACGGAACCCTCGTATCCCGTAAATGGTTGAAGAAACATGAGGCGGTGCAATGGAGTAACTTCCGCATCTCCCTCAACGCCGGGTCGGCGGAAACCCATGAGCGTATGACAGGAAAGCAGTTCTGGCCTCGGCTGATGGACACCATCGAAGCGTTGGCGGAGCTGAATGCCAGGCCCGAACACCCCCTTCGGCTAACTCTGAGCTGTGTGTTGAGCACCCAGGTGATGGGTGGATTGATGGGCTTTGCCCAGGTGGTGGATGAGAGCGGCGCTCACCCGGTCCTGGAGCCGATGACCGGTGATCTGGGCGGATTCAGCCCCTATAAAGATCCGGCTCTTCTTAGTGACCTGGTGGCCGAATGCCGCGAGGTCGCGGAGCAGTACGAGCGCAAGAACCGGGTCCTCTTTCAGGCCTTCGATGGGATGGCCCGGTATAGCGAAAAGCGGCTGGCGGAAGAGGTGTTTACCCTGCTGCCCTGGCGCTAACCTCAGTGACGGTTCCGTAAATAGCTCAGCAGAGCCTTTCCGGTTTTTCTGGGCCGCTCCACCTGGGGCATATGGCCCACATTCCGAATCATGGTAAACGCGGCCTTGGGAATCCGTTGGGCTAATTCGCGGCTGCTGTCCAGGGCGATGATTCGGTCCGCCTCTCCATGGAGTACATGGGTGGGCACCTGTAGAGTTTCCAGATCGTTGGGTAGTTGCTGGTTCTTATAGCCGTCAATCCAACCGTGAAAGAGCTCGGTCAGAACTTCCGACTTCTGAATGGTACGGTCCGCGAGATAGGCCCAGATCGTGGAAGGGAAGTAGGGCTTCTTCTCAAAGCCGAGCTTCAGTAATTGATCATATTCCGACGATGTTCGAGGCAGGAGCAGGTTATGGCCGCTCTTCAGCGCCTTGGTGAAAGGGCTCTCGTAATGGGTCGGGCTGGGTGAGCAGAGGAGGCTTAATGTCCGAACGCGATGGGGCGCATCGTAGGCGAGTCGAAGAGAGATACCGCCTCCCATGGAATGGCCTACAACATGGGCGGCCTTGATCTTCAATGCGTCTAAAAACTTTCCCAGTCGCTCGGCCTGGAGACTCGCGCCGGCCTCTTCTCTGGGGATGAGGCTGGCTTCTCCATAGCCGGGAAGGTCGGGGATGATCAATCGATAATGGCGCTTCAGCACTCCGGCCGTGAGTAACCACGATTCCTTGTCGGAATTGAAGCCATGCACCAGAAGCACGGGGGGGCCATTGCCACCCTGCAGATAGGGAACGCGCAGCCCGTCCACCTCGATCTCTTCGGCGTGCATGCCGGTGATAAGACGTGCCGAGGCCTGAAGAGCCCAGTATTGTTGCTTACCAACCTTGATCTGTGCGGTGTGTAGTGGGTGCACGGTAGTTCAGTCTTTGGGTTCGATATTATGACGTCGCATCCAGCGGTAGACCTGTTTCCTGTCCCTTTGAAACAGGCGCCCTACGGCGCTTACGTTATAGTCGTTTTGTTCCAGGGCAAGAAGCAGGGCCTCACGATCCGGAGTTCGTGGGCGTGCCGCGACCGTGCTTTCATCTGCCGCGGCTGGCGCCGAGGTCTTTACGGTCGGTGTCGGTGCGGGATCGAGCCCGTTGCGAGAGCGCCGAAAGGCGTCTGCGATCTTCTCTGGCGCGTCGTCCAGGGTGTAGAGGGAGCCCGTGCGGGTTGCCAATAGCTGCTCCATGACCTGGCGCAGCTCCCGAATATTGTAGGGCCAGGGGTAGATCACCAGGGCTTCCGCCAGGTCCGCATCCCAGAGAGGCTCACCATAGGCGGCTTCGTCGGGGCGCCGTCCTAGAAAGAAGCGTCCCAGTCGAAGAATATCTTCGCGTCGAGAGCGCAAGGGGCTGGGTTCTACGGTCCATCCTGTGAGTCTGGCGAAGAGGTCGGCTCGAAATGTACCGTCTCCCATTGCGCCTTCGAGATCCACATTGGTAGCCGCCACAAGGCGCGTCTCGACACGTGTTGGTCGTGACGACCCGACGCTCATCACCTCTCCCTGCTCAATGGCTCGCAACAATCGTGGCTGTACCTCGAGGGGAAGGTCTCCGATTTCGTCCAGGAATAGGGTGCCCAGATGGGCCTCTCGGAAGAAGCCGGGTCGTTTTTCGGTGGCTCCGGTAAAGGCCCCTTTTTCGTGACCGAAGAGACTGGAATCCACAAGGTCCTTCGGAATGGCGGCGCAGTTTACGGGTACAAAGTTGCCACCCTGTCCCCCTTTCCGGTGCACCATATTGGCGAAGACTTCTTTTCCCGTACCGGTCTCTCCGAGGAGTAGAATGGGCAGATTCGAACGGGCCCCCGTGCTCACATGGGCGCATAATTCACGAAAGTCGGGGCCGTCTCCTATCACCGAGTGGTTGGGCTCTTCACACGCTACGGCATTGGTCATGCGGCTCAGAACTAGAAGGGTGCTCCCAACGCGCACCATATCGTTCAGCTTTACTTTGGCCTGTTCGATTTGGAGCCCGTTTACGAAGGTCCCATTCTTACTGCCACAGTCTGTGACGACGACATGGTCCGCACCGCCTGGTTCGATCCGAGCGTGGGTACCACTGATCCGGGGATCGGTGATGGGCAGAGCGACACCCCCTTCCGGTGCACGTCCCAGGACTACCGGGCCATGTACAGGCATACGAAAGTCCACAAGACTCTGCAGGGGGGAGTCTACAATTCGCAGGATGAATTGTACGCCCTGGTTGAGACCGTCCTTGCGGCCGGGAAAATCTGTGAGGGTTGGATCCATTGGGCCCGATGCTAGCCCCAAAACCACCTTTCGAGCAAATCGAACCTTTTTCTCCAGACCCAACATCTGGTTTGGGGGATCAAGGGCTACGTTGCCTGACCTTTTCTACGCCATATAGATGGTGGCCTGGCCAGGGGAGTGAAAGTGTCCCAGGTGTCCCGGGACAGGGAAGGGCAGATGGGACGATTCCAAACCAGGGATGGAATGGTGTTTGGCGTGGAAGTGTAAATAAAACAGTGACTTACGGCGTGTTTGTTGAGCTGGCACAGCCCTTGCTCCTAGGGGGAGACATAATCTGCTTAGGAGTTTTTCTTATGTACTTGAAACACCAAACATCAAAAATCTGTATTTTCCGCGGCTGGACGCGTTTTGCTCTGGTCGCGGCGTTAATTTTCCAATTTACACTACTTGGTTGCGAATATGACGGTCTTGATGAGGAAGGCGAAATGGCCTCGCAAGAATCTGCTCTGTCTTATGAATCATCTGATGAATCTGAATCTCACGATCTTATATTTACCGCAGCTACTCGATTTGAGTGTTATTGTGACCTATCCGCCAACACCTGTGAGCAGGACTTCGGCGCAGAGTACAAGTGGGCGAAGGTAAAGAAATCCACCTGTCGCTATATTCGTGACCTTGGTGACTGCGATCCTGACGGATCATGCGTTGGCCGTTGTGTGAATCAAAACGGCAAAGTCAAAAAGGGCAGCGAATTCGATGGCGAGTGTGAGAAACGTGAGATCCGACCTGCTGGCGTTACGAGCCTTGCCCCAACTCTTGAATCTAGCGACTCCGAAGATCTTGAGGTCGAAGCTCTAGGTAGCGACCTTGAGGCAGCCATTGGCCCGGATCGCGTCAAGTACACATGCGAATGTGATCTTTCGGACAACACTTGTGAAGACGACTATGGTGCGGAATGGAAGTTCACCGTTGTTAAGACCGACACCTGTCGATACAAGAAGTCGAAGAAAAAATGCCGAGGGGAATGCGTAGGCCGATGCGCCAACCAGAATGGTGCCATCCTACAGGGCACGGAATTCGACGGCGAATGTGTCAAAAAAGAGATTCAACCGGCCGGTGCTCTGGGAGAGGTTGATCCTGACGAGTCCGATGATGGTGTCTATGCGTGTGGCGGTGGCATGGCCGGTGGCGCAAGCGGAGATGCCGGTTCCGATGACGACACCGAACCTCTCGAAGAGGATATCGCGTCTGATTTGGAGCCCGTCCTTGACGATAACCCTTGTACCGACGTCCTCAATCCCCAATGTAAACCCAAGCTTTGTGACGATGGCCTTGACCAAACCGGTAACGACCGCTGCCAGTGGACTGTCGTAGATGGCGACATCATGAGCTGCGAATGCCGTGGCGAAGAGCCCGAGCCTATCCAACCCTGCGGTGACATCTTCAACCCCGAGTGCAAGCCCAACGCCTGTGACGATGGTAACCCCAATACGGTCGGAGACCGTTGTGTAGTCGTCTTTGCTCCAACGAGTGATATCCCACATTGTAAATGTCATGGTGAAGAACCAGAGCCGGAGACCCCCTGTGGCGAGCTCTTCAACCCGGAATGCAATCCCAACGAATGTGATGATGGCGACCCCAGTACGGTAGGCGATCGTTGCGAGCTGGTATATGGCCTCGATGGCGATATCACCGACTGCGAATGCCAGGGTCAGGACATTGAGCCCTTCCACCCTTGTGGCGAGCTCTTCAACCCAGGTTGTCACCCCTACAACTGTGATGATGGTGACCCCAACACGATCGGTGATCGCTGTGAGCTTCTATTCAGTGACGATGGCGACCTTGAGGCATGTGAATGTCGTGGCAAAGAGCCAGAGCCAGTGGACCCCTGTGGTGACATCTTCAACCCGCAATGCAAGCCCAACGAATGTGATGACGGCCTGGACTACACCCAGAACGATCGTTGCCAGTGGACCATCGTGGATGGAGACATCGTAGACTGCCAATGCCAGGGCGAAGAGCCCGAGCCCGTCGACCCCTGTGGCGACATCTTCAACCCCGAGTGCAAGCCCAACGCCTGCGACGATGGCAACCCCAATACAGTTGGCGATCGGTGCGTACTTCTCTTCGGTCCGGCTAGTGATATCCCAGACTGCAAATGTCAGGGTGAAGAGCCAGAGCCCGTGGACCCCTGTGGTGACATCTTCAATCCCCAATGCAAGCCCTACGAATGTGACGATGGCCTGGACTACACCCAGAACGATCGTTGCCAGTGGACCATCGTGGATGGCGACATCGTAGACTGCCAATGCCAGGGTGAAGAGCCAGAGCCAGTGGAGCCCTGTGGTGATATCTTCAATCCCCAATGCAAGCCCTACGACTGTGACGATGGTAATCCCAACACCCTTGGTGACCGTTGTGTTGTCATCTTTACCCCGGGTAGCGATCTCCACGATTGCCGATGCCAGGGTGAAGAGCCAGAGCCAGTGGACCCCTGTGGTGATATCTTCAATCCCCAATGCAAGCCAGTCCATTGTGATGATGGTAACCCCAACACTGTAGGAGACCGTTGTAAGCTCTACCTCAGCCCCGATGGTGACACCGAAGACTGTCGTTGCGTGGGTGCCGAGGTCGAGCCGGTAGACCCCTGTGGTGATTGGCTCAACCCGCAATGCCTTCCCAACAAATGCGACGATGGCAATCCCCTCACCAAGAAGGATCGCTGTAAACTCGTATTCACGGCCGTCTCCGACGAGCCAAGTTGCGAATGTGTAGGTAAGAAACCCGTCATCGTGGACCCGGTGGGACACCACCCTTGTGGTGACTGGCTCAACCCCCAGTGCAAGCCCAATAAATGTGATGACGGCAACCCCCTTACCATTAAGGATCGCTGTGTCCTGGTCATTACCCTGGACAGCGACATCAGCGACTGCCGTTGCTCGGGTAAGAAGATCCTCGAGCCGACCGATCCCGTAGACCCGGATATCGACATTGAGCCCGTCGGTCCGGACAAGCCCAGTGATCCTGTCGACCCGGATACCACTCCGGAGACCGATTTGGATGACACGGACGAGGACGCTGACTCCGATGAGGCGGAGTTGGACGAGTCGAAAAAGGATCTCGAGATCCAGTAATACGCGCTGCTTTCCAGCTGATGAGCGCGTTGTCGCGAAGCGGGGTCCTACGGGGCCCCGCTTTTTCGTTTTGGGCTGACTTCACTATCAAAATAATGTACTGGGGTTCGTACTATAAAGACGGTTGAAGCCCGATGATGTTGTTCAAGAAAAGCACAGCCGAATGTATTGGCACTTTTGCCCTGGTCTTCTTTGGCTGTGGTGCCATTACCATGGCGAGTACAACGACGGGCCTTTTGGGACACGCCGCGGTATGCGCTGTCTTTGGCCTGGTGATCATGGTGATGATCTTCGCCACGGGTCATATCTCCGGGGCTCATTTCAATCCGGCGGTTACATTGGCCTTTGCAACTATACGGCGGTTTTCCTGGCGTCAGGTACCCGCCTATATCTTTGCTCAGTTTCTGGGTGCGCTCCTTGGAGCGGTGGCCGTCTCGGCTTGTTTTGGTTCGGGCGGGGCGTTAGGCGTAACCGTGGCGGCCGATGGAGTGGATCTTGTAACCCTCGGTGCACTCGAATGTATTTTGACGGCAACCTTGATGTTCGTGATCACGGCGGTGGCTACGGACAGCCGTGCTGTGGGACAGCTTGCTGGATTGGCCATTGGTTCGACGGTTGCCATTGGAGCACTCGTTGGGGGACCGATGACGGGCGCGTCCATGAACCCGGCCCGCTCTCTCGGGCCAGCGTTTACTCTCGATTGGAGTGAAGGGTTTTTTCCGGCAGATCAATGGGCCTATGTCCTATTTCCCATACTCGGAGCCGTCGCGGGGGCGTTGCTATATACCTTCATCCGTTGTGATGCTTCCGACGCGCCCGAAGGGGGCGACGCCGCTGGCTGTTGTTAGGGTGCCTGTAGGGATTTTTTCGTAGCCGACCCTGAACTCGACAAGACAATCCCCAGGGAGTAAAACTTCTACTCCACAGACTATTAGGGAGAGTTCTTGATGAAATGGCTCGGTTGGATTGTTCTCAGTGTTGCGCTCGTAGGAATAGGTTGCTCTAGCGGGACGGATGACCCCGAAGATGCGGGTACCGATCTAGGAACGCAGGATGTGACGCAAAATGATACGGGCTCCGAGGATAAAACCTCCACGGACGAAGGTGGAACCGACACCCAGGGACCGTCGACGGGTCTATTTGAAGATCCCTGCACTGAAGATGCGGAATGCCTGAGTGGATTCTGCGCGGCCACGGGGGATGGTTTTGCCTGCTCCCAACTCTGTGATGGCACCTGTCCCGATGGCTGGACCTGCCGAGAGTTCGTATTGGCGGGGAATGTTAGAGCGTCGGTCTGTGTACACCAGGAGGCCAACCTCTGCCGTCCCTGCAATTCCAACGCAGACTGTAGTGACTGGGGCGGCGTCTCGGACGATCAATGTGTCGTCTTTGGTGATTACGAAGGGAGCTTCTGTGGTACAGCGTGCGCTTCGAACGACGACTGCACTCCGGGCTATAGCTGCAGCGCGGTAGAGACGGCCGGTGGCGGTTCGTCGCAGCAATGCGTGCCGGATATCAACGAATGCGGGTGCAATGCACAGGCGGTGGCTCTGAAGGCCTCGACCGACTGTGGAACCGGCGTATGCATTGGAAGTCGAACCTGTAACGAAGACGGCCTGACCGACTGTTCGGCGCAGATCTCTACAGACGAAATCTGTGATGGAGAAGACAACGACTGCAATGGTCTTGTGGATGACGATGGACTGGGAACAACCCTATGTGGAGTCGGCGCCTGCCAGGTCGAGCAGACCAACTGCATTGATGGTGCAGAGCAGACCTGTACGGCCGATGAGCCTACAGACGAGGTCTGTGATGGTATCGATAACGATTGTGACGGAACCACCGACGAAGAGCTGGGAAGCAGCAGTTGTGGCGTTGGTGAATGCCAAGCAAGTGTAGACAACTGTGTGGAAGGCGCGGAGCAGACCTGTGTCGCGGGTGAACCCAATACCGAGATCTGTGATGGTCTTGATAACGACTGCGACGGGAGCGCTGACGAAGAGTTGGGAAGCAGCAGTTGTGGAGTCGGTGAATGCGCCGCTAGCGTCGACAACTGCGTGGATGGCGTCGAGCAGACCTGTGCCCCAGGTACGCCGTCAGCCGAGCTTTGCGATGGCCTCGATAACGACTGCGACGGGAGCGCCGACGAGGAGCTGGGAAGCACCAGCTGTGGAGTCGGTGAATGTGTCGCTAGCGTCGACAACTGCGTGGGTGGCGTCGAGCAGACCTGCGTCCCTGGTACGCCCGAGGCGGAGTTGTGTGATGGTCTTGATAACAACTGTGACGGCTTGACCGATGAAACCTTCGATCTGGACTCGGATGCCAGCAACTGCGGTGCATGCGGGACAGTATGTCCCAGCGGTGTATGTAGCGCTGGCTCATGCCTGGCGGCAGCCTGTGACGATGGTGTACAAAACGGTGACGAGACCGACGTAGATTGTGGTGGGTCGTGTGCTACGGGCTGTGCCGCTGGTCTCGGATGTGTAAGCGGTGGGGACTGCGAGAGCGGGAGTTGTGATGCCGAAGTATGTAACGCCCCCAGCTGTACCGACGGAATTTCGAATGGTGATGAAACCGGTACGGATTGTGGTGGTGGAACTTGTTCGCCTTGTGTAAACGGCGAGCCATGTCTGGCACATTCCGACTGCGAATCTCATGAATGCCTGGCGGTAACGTCTACTTGCGGTGTATCGGGCGGCACGCCAGCACATTGGGCTGGAAGTAACCTCCTTGTTATTACGGAAATCATGAAAAACCCTGATACTCGACCGGACGCGGCTGGAGAGTGGATCGAGCTGTACAATAGGAGCTCTGATACAAGGCTAAATCTTAACGATTGTGAATTGTCCGATGATAATGGCTCTATAGATAACTTTTACCTTACCGGTCTGACCATTGCCCCAGAACAATACTTGACTCTGGCTATAGGTCCGATTCCAGGGTTTACACCGGATTTCGATTATGATGGGCAGATGACTCTTGGCAACGGCGACGATGAAGTAAACATTATGTGCGGTGGAATCGAAATGGATTCTGTGAAGTATACCGACGCCGAATTCCCGGATACTGCGGGCCGCTCCATGTCTTTAAGCGCGGACTCCATTTCTGTCTCAGGGAACAACGACGGCTCAAACTGGTGTGATGGTGTAGACCAGTACGCTTCCACAGCCGATGGTGTCTCGGGCTTTGACTATGGTACTCCGGGTGCGCCGAATCCAGTCTGTCCATAAACCCAGGTTCTAGACGCCGGCTCCCACGGAATCCGGTTGGGCGAGTATTTTTTGCGTTCTGAGGCGCCAGTACACCCAGAGACCATGGAAAAGGGCGAAGGTGGCGAGGACAGCCCAAGCTCCGATGGGGCGACCCTGTCCATCCTGTACGATGGTCCAGAGGATTCCGTAGAGGGTTACCCCAGACCAGATCACTTTTAGATTCAGCATCGCCACAAAGGCCGAGAGATCGCCGTTTCGCCCCAGGAGGGATTCGATGCCGATTCCAAACAGAGCTGCGGCGACAATGCGGGCGGCGTAGGGGTCGACCGCTTGCCATCCCAGGGCTTCCAACAAGGTGACGGGCGCTAGAAAGAGGGGGACGGCCACAAGTATATCGGCCCAGAAGTGGACCACGAACCAGGTTCGTAGAGAGGATGGTACGCGTGAGTCGAGAGTGGTTTCCATGATGAATCCCGCAAAGATGGGTGTCGGGTATGGTTACCGGAATCCATCGAATCGGACAATAGGGGGATCCTCGAGGGCGGTGGCACGGACATTCGGATCAATTTTTCTCCAATTTGGAGCATCAATGCTCCGATTTACATGAACCCGAATTCCTCTATGGGGTGGGTGCGGTTGGACCTGTTCGGGTGAGAGCTCTCCATCACCGGGTCTGGCATGGCCCGTGCAAAGGAGAAGGTATCACTTTGTCTGTCATCAAACATATGAGGTTCCAAATGCAACGCCGTAAGAAAGACCGCAGTCCTCGAGCTACTTTGTATCGAATCGTCCTACTGGCCTTCGTATTTGTGATCTTGAAGGGAGATGAAGGGAGTGGCTTCCTGTCTTGTAGTGATTCTGGCAACGATCACTCCCCGAACCTTTGCGTGAAACCGACCGCTCTTGAAAACCTCCTGAATGGCTGCGATGAGCTGACAGGCGCCGATCTGAGTGGTGCCTATCTAAGCGGTGTGTACCTGCGACGGGCGGAGCTGTCCGGCGCGGATCTTACAGGCGCGGTCCTGAAATATGCCGATCTGGAAGGTGCGAATCTGACCTATGCGAATCTGGCCGGAGCGGTCCTGGAAGATGCGAATTTGTACAACGCCGATCTGGAAGGGGCGAACCTGGCTGGCGCGAATCTGAACGACGCGTATCTAAATCGTGCAGATTTACGGAACACGAACCTGGCAGACGCGGACCTGGAAGGAGCGAACTTGAAATACGCGAAGGTGGTGGATGGCGACCTGAGAAATGCGAACCTGAGCAACGCGAACCTGTATTCTACGAACCTTGGTTTTGCGGATCTGACCGGTGCGTATCTGACCGGTGTAGATCTGACCAACGCGAACCTGGAAGGCGTGAATTTGAACAAGGTTGGGTGGCGAAACACAATCTGTCCAGATGGGACCAATAGCGATGATCATGGGGCCACCTGTTGTGGACATCTGAACGACGCCGTCCCCAGTGCAGGATGTGACTAGTTCCCTACGGTTTGCGCGGTAGCCCTCGTTTTTCGGGCTGGTGGGCTCGCCAGCCAGCTTTGTTTGGAATATACTCATGCATCGCGCATGGACTTCGGAGAATACTGCGCGATAGCCTGATTGCAGCGGGAGTGTAAAGATGCAACGTCGTAAGAAAAAGCTCAGTCCTCGAATCATCATGTATCGAATCGTGCTGCTGGCCTTCGTATTTGTGATCCTGAAGGGGGATGAAGGTAGTGATTGCGGCAGCTGGGGGGACTCTTCTTCGAGTTCTTCGAGCTCCTCACCTCCCCCCGATCTTTGCGTGAAATCGACCGACCTTTTAAACGCCCTGAATGGCTGCGATGATCTGCAAGGCGCGGATCTTAGTGGTGCGGATCTTAGTGGTGCGAGCCTGAGCCGCGCGGACCTGACAAACGCGAACCTGGAAGGCGCGGATCTTAGTGGTGCGAATCTGAAATACGCGTATCTGACAAACGCGAACCTGACAGACGCGAACCTGACAGGCGCGGAGCTTTGGAAAGTGAAATCCGGTAAAATTATTGGAACGCCTTCCGTGCTGCCCGACGAATGGATGTTGGTAGAGGGCTATCTTATTGGACCCGGCGCGAGACTGTATAACGCGAACCTGCAAGGCGCGAATCTGAAAGACGCGAACCTGACAGAAGCGAGCATGTGGTCCGCGAAGCTGGAAGGCGCGAATCTCGAAGGCGCGAACCTGACAGAAGCGGTCCTGACCAACCTCCATGGCGATGACAACGCGAACCTGACCAACGCGAACCTGACCAACGCGAACCTGACCAACGCGGACCTGGATTACGCGGTGCTGACAGAC
>MDTE01140929.1_pt1 | contig 13738 bp, 12 predicted proteins | sample 811231 | NCBI WGS metagenome assembly MDTE01 (sample SAMN05326651, study PRJNA326480) | marine metagenome | isolation source: seawater | place: Indian Ocean: Red Sea | collected 2010
GTTTTCCCCGGTGGCGATCTTCACGCTGGAGGCATCGGCCAGCTTGCCGTGGCCCTCGTAGTCGTGGATGGGCAGGGGTTCTTCGAACCAGTAGACGTTGTACTGGGGGAGTTGACGGGCGAACTCCAGGGACGTGTCCAGGTCCAGGGCGCAGTTGGCGTCAACCATCAGGGTGATGTCGTCGCCGATGGCCTTGCGGGAGGCCTCCACCCGGCGCATGTCTCCGGCAACGCCCACGTTGGGGTCGCCGATCTTGATCTTCACTGCCGAGGCGTGCATCTCCTCGACGTTGAAGCGCACCTCCTCTTGCAGTTCCTCCAGGCCCTTGCCCTCGGCGTAGTAGCCGCCGGCGATGTAGGTGCGGATGCGGTTCTGCGCCCCGCCCAGAATCTGGTGGATGGACTGGCCCAGGGCCTTGCCCTTGATGTCCCAGCAGGCGATGTTGATGGCCGCCAGCACCTGGGTATGGATTCCTCCGATGCCCAGTATCTTGATCAGCTTCTCGCCCAGGTCGGCAGCGATGGAGCGTGTGTCCATGGGGTCGCGGCCGATGAGCAAGGGGCGGAAGTAATCGGCGTAACCGGGGAACAGGTTCAGGGGGCGTTCGGCGGCGGTGCCGCCGTTCCAGCCGTAGCCGGTGATGCCCTCGTCGGTCTCCACCGTGATCTTGTGGAGCCGGCCCGGCCCGTAGAAATGTCCTCCGTTCCAGATTCCGGGGCGCTCCCACTCAAATACTTCGCTCTTGATGTCGGTAATCTTCATATCGGGCTGACTCTTCCTCGGTTTCGGGTTCAGAGGTCTTACGGCACGTCCATCCGCCGCAGGCGCCGCACGCTCAGCAACCAAAATACCACGGTTACGGCAGACGCGCCGACTATGGGCGTCGCCGGTCATTGACTTGCTCCCCATCTCAGACCATAGTGCACCAAAGCTATCTAGGCGCAGATACAGGAGGCGGAGTCATGGCGACACTGGTGACCGGCGGCACGGGTTTCGTGGGGGCCAACATCGTTAAAGACCTGGCGGACAACGGGCACCAGGTTGTGTGCTTCGATCTGAACGGCCCCGATGACCTGATGCACGATTATGTGGGCCGGGACTCGTCTAAGGTGACCTACGTCCAAGGAGACGTGGTCGATCCGGAGTCGGTGGCGCGGCTGGGCAGCGAGCATTCCATCGACAAGATTATCCACGCGGCGGTCTACACCGTGAACCGGCTGCCCCTGGAGACCCAGCGCAGCCGCGACATAGTGGCCATCAACGTGGAGGGCACCGCCAATTTGTTGGAACTGGCCCGTACCCAGCAGGTGACCCGTTTCGTCTATGTCAGTTCGGGCGCGGCCTATGGCTCGGCACTGCCCCGCAACCAGACGATGAATGAAACGACGCCGCCGGCCCCGGACAACCTCTACGGCATCACCAAATTCACCAGCGAGATGCTGACACGGCGCTACGGTGAGTTGCACGGACTCTCCACCGCCAGCGTCCGGCTCAGTACCCCCTATGGCCCAATGGAACGGGTCACCGGCCACCGGGCAGTCATGTCGGTGCTTTACGAATGGACGGGCCAGGCCGTGCGCGGCGAAGGCATCACCCCCCATGACATGGGCGACGGCCGGGACTACATCTACATCCCCGACATTGCGGACGGTCTCCGCACGGTCTTGGACGCTCCGTCGCTGCCCCACGGTCTCTACAATCTGACCACCGGGATATGGGTGACCTTCCAGGATATTCTCGACCAGGTTGTGGCGCTTTCGCCGTCGGCACAGGTGACCGCGCCCGCCGCCGGTGAGGAGACGGACAGGTACGGCCGGGGGCCGCTCTCGGGGCACCGGCTGTTTGAAGACCTGGGCTGGAAACCCAAGTACGACTTGAAATCTGGGGTCGCCGCCTATCTGGACTGGCGCAAGTCCGCCAATTTCCTGGACTGAGCTTGGCGACTTTTGACAAAAATCTGGCGTCCCAATAGCATTGGCGCCACAGAGAGCAACCACATTTTTAACGGAGGGAACCAGCCATGGAAGCAACAGGAATCTCGCACATAGCCGTCTGCGTCAGCGATATGGAAAAATCGTTGGCTTTCTACCGGGACATCCTGGGTATGAAGGTATCCAAGGATGAGATCCAGGACACCAGCACTGGCGGCCTGACCCACACTTACAAGCACAAGCGCAACACCCGCCGCACGGTGCATATCGGCTGGGGCGCCGAACCCTTCCTGGTGATGACCAGCCACCCCGGCGACCAGGCCGACGGCGGCCCCATCAAGCTGGACCAGGTGGGAGTCAGCCACCTGTCATTCACCGTGAAGGACGTGAGGGCCCTGGCCGACGAACTCGTCGCCAACGGTGTGGAGATCGCCGGCGGCATCGAGGCCTTCGCCGACGCCCAGGGTAACGTCCGCACCTTCTTCGCCTTCGACCCCGACGGCATCCTGGTGCAGTTCGACAACGGCGTCGAAGCCTAACCTCAAAGGACCACCCGCGACAAAAGGGACGCCGGGAACCATTTCCGGTGTCCCTTTTGTCTTTTCGCCGCCGCCCCTGCCTGATGCAATTGCACTAGGCGGATGGTCCATACGCATCTGTCCGCTTCATTCACGCCTCCCTACACTTGGAAATTAGTAGCTGGAACAAGCTCTATGAGCAGGTATTTTGGGAAGGAGAATGATGGCACAGAAGAATATCATGGCCCACCACAGGATGAAGTTCGGCGTGTTCATGACGCCTTTTCACCGCATCGGCGAAAACCCTACTCTGGCCTTGGACCGGGACCTGGAACTACTCCAGTGGCTGGATGTGCTGGGGTACGACGAGGCCTACATCGGGGAGCACCACAGCGCCGGCTGGGAGACCATCGCCTCGCCGGAGGTGTTCATCGCCACGGCTGCCGAGCGCACCCGGCACATCAAGCTGGGCACCGGGGTGATCAGTCTCCCTTACCACCACCCGTATATGGTGGCCAACCGCATGGTGCTTCTGGACCACCTGACCAAGGGGCGGGTGATTCTGGGCGTCGGCCCCGGCGCCCTCACCTCGGACGCCGTAATGCTGGGAATCGAACCGGCCCGGCAGCGGGAGATGATGGACGAGTCCTTGGACGTGATCATGCGTCTGTTCACCGAGACCGAGCCCCTGTCACATCAGAGCGATTGGTTCACGCTGAACGAGGCCACCCTGCAGCTCAGGCCCTACCAGCAGCCCCACATCCCCGTGGCCGTGGCCTCTGCCCAGTCACCGGCCGGACCCAGGCTGGCAGGCCGGCACGGGGCGGCCATGATCTCCCTGAGCGCACCCCGGGACACGGTCAGGCGCACTAGCCTGGCAGAGCTGTGGGCCATCGCCGAGGAGACGGCGGCGGAGAACGGCAAGACCGTCCGCCGGGAGGACTGGCAACTGGTCATTCCCTGCCATCTGACCGAGACCCGGGAACAGGCCATTGAAGATGTCAGAGAGGGCGGCGGCCGGTTGATCAAAGAGTACTTCGGCGGGATTCTGGGCAACGATACCCCCGACGTCCCACCCAACGAGGTGGTGGACTTCATGGTGGCGAACCACCAGTGGATCGTGGGGACGCCCGATGACGCCGTCGCCGCCATCAATAGACTGCAGGAGATAAGCGGCGGGTTCGGTGGGTTAATGGTCCTGGTTGCCGACTGGACGACCAGGGAGAAGATACTTCACAGCTATGAGCTCCTGGCACGCTACGTCTTCCCCCACTTCCAGGGCACGTTGGCCGGCATCAAGACCACCGCCCGTTGGGCCAGCGAGCGGAAAGAGGTGATGCAGGGTGGCTGCCTGGCCGGTTTGAAGCGGGCCGACGAGCTCTACTATGATGGGAAAAACCGTAACTAGAGTCTCGCCGGGCACTCCCCTGAGACGCTAGGGTGTGTTCCTGATCAGCCTTGAACACCCGGGGCCTGCATCGGGGTCCGGGTGTTTTGTTGCCCTTTGGATTGGACAGGTCTTCAGAAGGGCGTTACCATTCTTCAGGCCCTCTGGCACGCCTACGGCCAAACCCCACCTTCCAAAGGCGGTCTCCAAGATTTGATGGCGTACAACCCGTCACCCCGGTCTTTTTAGAGTTGAGGCTCGCCGTAAAACTTGGTGGGGCTGCCACTCCCCTCTCGTTACTCCGCCAGCGCAATTTCGGGCTGGTCTGGTCAGCCATAACCCTGGCACACCTGGGCGCTCAGATGGAGACCCTGGTGGTGGTCTGGTACGTGCTGAATCTCACCGATTCCCCTTTCTTGGTGGGTCTCACCGCCACAGCCCGGTTGGGGTTCAATTTCCTGGCCCTCTTCGCCGGGGCCACTGCCGACCTGGTCCCCAGGAGAATCCTTCTTGCGATTGTCCAGTTCATCATGGCCGGCCTGTCGGTCATCATGCTCACCCTGATAGCCACCGGCTTGATGGAAGTGTGGATGGTATTCGCCATAACCCTTGCGGTTGGTCTGGTGCGCATATTCCAGATGCCGACAGCCCAATCCCTGGCGGTGGACAGCGTGGAACCGGAACGCACCTCCAACGCCATCGCTCTGGCCAGCGCCGGCATGAATATCGCCCTTCTGGCCGGGCCGCTGCTGGGAGGAATCCTTTTCGACCTGGTCGGCCCGGACGGCGCCTACGTGCTGGTTGCCGGCTTCTATGGAGTGAGCGGACTGGCGGCGCTGGGCGTCGGCAAGACCCGGGTGACCGTGCCGGAAAAACGGGAATCCGTCCTCTCCACCGTGAAACAGGGCTTGAAATACGTGAAAGGGGAGCAGCTCCTCTGGGCGGCATTGGTGGTGGCCGTCATCATCAATATCACGGGCTTCTCCTTCCACACCACCATGCTGCCCATATTTGCCCGGGACGTGCTGGACCGGGATTCGGTGGGCCTGGGGATACTGATCTCGTGCTTTGGCGGCGGGGCATTGATCGGCTCGGTCATCTGGGCGTCGATACCCAACCTGCGTCACGCCGGAATCCTGTGTGTCCTGTCGGTCATCGGCTGGCACGGCACGATGATAGTGTTCGCCGCCTCCACGAACTTTGTCCTTTCCGCCGGCATCTTGGTTCTCACCGGGACCATGTTCTCATCCACTCTGGTGCTGATACTGACGGTGTTGATGCAGACGGCGATGCCGGAATACAGAGGCCGGATCATGGGCCTCCGGACTCTGGCCATCTACGCCCACGCCTTTGGGAGTCTGGCCGCGGGAGCGGTCGCAGGCTGGGTTGGGGCGCCGGCCACTGCCACCATCAGTGGTTCCCTGGGTATCGCGATGGTAATCACCCTGGCCCTCATCGCTCCCAAGTTCCGCCGGTTCTAGGCGTTTCTGGTGGTCTAGACCATCGCCCAGAGCGGTACGGAGGACGATTCTTTCCTCACCCTGACCGCCGTAGCCCTGGCGTTGGGTTCAAAGGTTTCCAGCAGCCGCCAAAACCTGTCCGAATGGTTGAGCTGCCGCACGTGGCAGAGCTCGTGGACCAACACATACCTGGCCATATCCTCAGGGAGAAAGAGGAGGTTGCGGTTGAGGCTGATGGATTTCTCTGCCGAGCAGCTGCCCCATTTGGTCCTTTGGCGCCGGACACCCACCCGGGTGAAGGGCAGCCCGAGTTCGGAACTAAGGTTGTTCAGCCACGGGACCAGCGTCTCTTTGGCCCGTTTCTGGAGCCATTGGTTCAGGCCCGCGGCCACTTCCTGGGGTGCGGATGACGGCCCGCTGACCAACAGTTCCCCGGGATCTTTTTCAGTGACACGCAGCTTGCCGTCGGAGGACTGCCGGTAGTTCATCCGCCAGGACTGGTTCAGGAGACGGAGTTGGATGTTGTCCGGTCTTTTCAGCTCTTTGACCGGGCCGACTTTCTCCAAAGTCCTCACGATCCAGTCCAGTTTGGAATGGACAAGACCGGGGATGTCAGAGCGGCGGAACCGGACCGGGACCACGACTTCCACTCCGGCATGGGACGACACCTTGATGGTGACCCTTCTGGCCCGTTTACTCGGGCGTACGCTGTATTCGGGTAGCCGCTCAGCCTGACTCATCTCCCCTGATCACCCCACAAAAAAGGCGGCCAATCGCCGATTGGCCGCCCTAAAATCTCGCTCCAGTACCGGGTCCTAGTAGTGGCGGAGCTCCACCACGTTGTCGTCTGGATCATAGATGTAAAGGGATATGCCGTCTCCGTGGGAGCCCCAGCGTTTGCCGGGCCCTGCCTGTATCCCGACGCCCATGGCCTCGAACTTGGCTTTCAGCTCTTCCATGTTGGTGGGCTCTATGACCATGCAAAAATGGTCCTGGTTTTTGATTCCGTCCCTGGGGATGGGTTCCTGGTCCGACCCAAAGAAGTCGATAATGGTATCGGCGTTGATCCGTGCGGATGGGAAGCGGATTTCTCCAGCCCGCCATTGCTCCACCCGTTCGGCTTTGAGGCCCAAGACTTCCGTATAGAATTTTAGAGAGGCCTCCACGTCCTTGTTCCGCAAGACTATATGGTCCATCTCTGTGATCTTGACCAGCGCTTGGGTTTGCACTGATGTCTGGGTGTCTGTGGCCATTGGAGCCTCCTAAGTGCACTTCAATTTGTCCGGTTTGGGGTAAGTATACATGCCGAATGGGCCGAGCAACACAGGCTGGGGCCTCCGTCCGCAGGCATCAGGCGATCCCTGTCATGGGTTTTTCATGCGAATTTATATCGTTTCCTTTACTTTTCGCTTTGTCCGGATGTGATAATCATATTCCGTTGGGGAATTTGCCATCACCGGATCGAACAGCATAGCGTTGCAAGGGTTTTGATCGACATATCAGAGGAATACTCCAGGCTTCTTGACGCCCATTGCCAAATTGGTGATGCGGCGTCCCTTTCCCAGGCGTTGCAATCGGGCATGCAGTTCGCGGCTCAGAGCCTCTCCCCCAGTGAGGTCGCCAGAGTCCACCAGCGAGCCGTCAATAGCCTGCGCCCAGAAACACCTGTGGAGATGGAAAGGGCCGCCGCTTTTTTGGCTGAACTTTTTGTTGGGTATGCCACCTCCACCAGGCAGATCGCCGTTGAAGCGGCGCACCGGCGTGACGACCGTGCGCGGTACGCCGAGATTCTTGAGGCCATGCAGCATATCGCCGAGATCATGTCCGGCAGGGATTCCTTCGTTGAAAAATGCAGCCTGGTTCTTGACGTGTTGATCGACCTGGTCCCGGCCGACCTCCTGACCCTCTGCAGGCCTGGCCCCGATGGTAATAGCATGGAACTTGTCAGCTATGCTTCACGCCCTGGTTTTGGTTACGTACCGCCAGAGTTAGTCACCGACCCCAATCTGATTTCGTACCAGGCCTATTGTGAAGACACCATTAAATTTCTCAACAATTATGCCGAGGTACCCGAAGCGTTCTCAGGGTTCGTAGAGATCGGCGATCAGTCTTCCGCCTTTCTTCCCCTGATTTCCCGAGGCAACCCACTGGGCTTGATCTACATCATCTCCAAAGAGCGGGATCATTTCACTCCGGAAAGGGTGCAGCTGTTGTCCACCATCAAAGACGGCCTGGGTGTGCTCTTTGAGAACGCGGACCTGAACGACAAGATCAGCGAAGAGCTTTCCCAGCGCCGCCAGACCCAGTCTGCTTTGGCCGAGAGCGAAGCCCGTTTCAGGGCCTTGGCCGAAAGCGCAGCCGATATCCTCTGGGAAATGGACCTGGACGGGACCTATACCTACTGCAGTCCCAATGTCAGGGGGGTCACCGGTTACGGGTCTGAAGAACTGACCGGTAGGTCCCATTACGAATTCATGCCCGCCGACGAAGCAGAACGAGTGAGGGATGCTTTTTCCATCCTAGCCGGTTCGGGCGGCGATATTTCGTTGATGGAATACATTTTCATAGCCCGAGACGGGCGTAACTTGACCATGGAGCGGAACGGGGCCGCGGTGCTGAAAGAGAACAAAGAGTTGACCGGTTACAGGGGAATCGACCGCGACATCACCGGCCGGATCGCCGCGGAGGAAAATCTCCGGGAAACATCGCGTCTGGCGTCGATCGGAGTGCTGGCCGCGGGCGTGGCTCACGAGATCAACAATCCCTTGACTTCAGTGATGCTCTACTCGGAACAGGTCCTGTTGGAAGAGATACCTGACAACATCCGCAAGAACGTGGAAACCGTTAACCACCAGGCGCTGCGGATGAGCAGAATCGTCAAGAGCCTTCTGGATTTCGCCCGGTATTCCAAGCCTGAAAGCAGAGAGACCAATATCGCCTTGATGTTGCACAGGGGGATCGAACTGAAGTCTTATGACCTTGATTTGAAAAAAGTTACGGTGAATGACGAACGAATCCCGGTGAACCCGGAAGATTCGCCTTTGGCCCTACTGGATGAGAATCAGATAATTCAGGTGGTCTTGAACCTGTTGAACAATGCGGAACACGCCAGCCTTGTGGGAGACCAGCCTCCACAGGTCTCAGTTGGCATCACCGTGTCCGATGGTCAGGTGACCATTGGTGTGGAAGACAATGGACCTGGGATCCCCGACGATGTCCTTCCCAAGATCTTCGACCCCTTCTTTACAACCAAGGAGATTGGCCAGGGAACGGGACTGGGCCTCAGCGTGTCCCAGGGGATTGTGCGGAATCACGACGGAGAGATATGGGCCAGGAACCTCCCCGAAGGAGGGGCCGGGTTCTACTTCAAACTCCCTATCATTCCCCGTAAGAGCCGTGCCCCGGTTCCGCCAGACGGTCCCGTGCGACCGTGAAAATCCGCCCCTTCCCGGTTATTATTAAAAGGTAGCGCCCCATTCTATTTCGAACCGGGAGTCTCCTCCGCCCATGCCTCTGGTGTCCGCCTCGAATCTCGCCGTCCACTACGGTGTGGAGATAATATTTTCCGGCATCAACCTCGACATCAATGAAAGGGCCCGGATCGGTATCGTAGGCCCCAATGGGGGCGGCAAGACCTCCCTCCTCCGAGTGCTGGTCGGTCAGCAAGATGCCAACGAAGGCCGGGTGGTCCGTTCCAACGGGCTTCAGGTCGGCTACGTACCCCAACACCCGGAATCCACCAGCCACGGCACCCTGCGTGAAGAGGTCTTGGCGGGCTTCCAGCACCTTAGAGACCTGGAGCAAGAGCTGGAAACTGCGTCCCAGCGGCAGGCCTCACCCGGCGGCGACGCCGAGGAAGCGGGCCGGGCCTACGCCGCCCTTTTGGAGCGGTACGAGTCTCTGGGAGGATATTCCTACGAACGCGAAGCGGAGCGGATGGTGGACGGCCTTGGCCTGAAATCCGAAACCCTGGACTCGCCGGCAGCATCGGCCAGCGGCGGCGAGCGCACCAGGGCCGCCCTGGCCAAGGCGCTTCTCGGCAGTCCCGATCTGCTGGTCTTGGACGAACCCACCAACTACCTTGACCTGAAGGGCGTCACCTGGCTGGAACGCTATCTGTCCCATTTCGCTCCGGCGGTGGTGGTGGTGTCCCACGACCGTTATTTTCTGGACCAGATGGCCACCCAGATATGGGAATTGGACCACGGACGGCTCAACACCTTCCCTGGTAATTTCACCAAATACCGGACGCTGAAGGCAGAGCGGGACGCCCGCCAATTGAAGGAATACGAGGCCCAGCAGGAATTCATAGCCAAGGAACAGGAGTTCATCGACCGCTACCGGGCCGGACAACGTTCCAGGGAGGCCAAGGGCCGGGAGACCCGTTTGGCCCGTCTGGAACGCATTGAGCGACCCGATATCGACCGCACCATCAATCTGTCCAAGGCCACCGCCACTCGCACTGGTCAGGCGGTGCTCACATCCAAAGGACTGCAGGTCGGTTACACCGACGGCGGTGAGACCGTAAAACTGCTGGACGTCCCCGACCTAAGACTGGAACGGGGCTCCCGTACGGCGGTGATAGGCGACAACGGTACCGGCAAGTCCACCTTCATCAAGACCGTGTTGGGTGAAGCGCCACCTTTGGGCGGTTCTGTCGGCCTGGGCACGGGCGTCAAGATCGGCTACTACAGCCAGGGCTTGGACACCCTGGCTGACGAGCACACCGTGTTGGACTCTTTCCTGGAGATCAAGAACTTGCCCTTTGAGGAGGCCCGGTCCTACCTGGCCCGGTTCCTGTTCCAGGGGGAGGATGTGTTCCGCGAAGTCGGGGTCTGCAGCGGCGGGGAGAAGAGCCGGCTGGCCCTGGCCCGTCTCCTGATCACCGAGCCCAACCTGCTGGTCCTAGATGAGCCCACCACTCACTTCGATATCCCTAGCAGGGAGGCCATGGAGGCGGTCTTGATGACCTATCCGGGCACCATTTTGCTGGTGTCCCACGACCGGCAATTGGTTTCGCTACTGGCCGAGACGCTGCTGGTGACCGGCGGAGGGAAGATAGACCACTTCCTTGGGACATTCGCGGAATGGACCCAGGCCAAAGAGGAGGCGGAATCCGCCGCCGTGGAAGCAAGGGCCAGAGAGCGTTCCAAACAGACCACCATTCCCAAGTCTGCCGGCGCCGCCAAGAGCCCCAGGCGCCGCAACCCGGCAGCCCCGGTCATAGACTTTGAAGGTCTGATCATCGAGCTGGAGGACCGGCTGAAGGAGCTGGAGACCCAGCTTCAAGAGGCAACTATGGGTCAGGACCTGGAGGAAATGACGCGGTTGGCCGAAGAACACGCCCAGACCCAGGCGGAACTGGACCAGAAACTGGAGGAGTGGGAAGAGTAATCCACCCTGCCCTTAGAAGGGAAAAGAAAAAGCCCCGGTCATGAGCGTTGCCGGGGCTTTTTCTTCTTCGGGATGGTGCTGGGCCCGGACGCAAAGAAGGCCCCGGACGAAATCTCCGGGGCCTTCTGGTGTCGTAGGATGGTGGGTAATCTAGCGCGGGGGAGTGGTGTACTGGCGAATCTCGGCAACCCGCTTGTACTGGGAGGGCCAGACGCCCTGCCCGTCCAACTCCGTCTGGGCCTGGATGGGCCAGTAGGGGTTGCGGAGCAATTCTCTGGCTAGCAGGACCACGTCGGCATCGCCGTCTTCCAGAATCTTCTCCGCCTGAGCCGCTTCGGTGATCAGGCCCACCGCGCCGGTGGTTACCTCCGCCTCGCTCCGGATGCGGGCTGAGAACTGGACCTGGTAGCCGGGGTAGGGGGTCAGCTTCTGACCCTCGGAATTGCCGCCGGAGGAGCAGTCAATCAGGTCCACGCCCTCGTCCTTGAGCCAGCGGCTGAACTCCACGCACTCGTCCACGTCCCAGCCGTTCTCCATGTACTCGGTGGCCGATACCCGGACAAAGAGGGGCATGGAGTCGGGGATGGCGTTGCGGACCGCCCTGGTGGCCTCGAGAGCGAAGCGGGCCCGGTTCTCCAGGGAGCCGCCGTACTGGTCCGTGCGTTGGTTGGAGAGGGGAGAGAGGAACTCGCAGCCCAGATAACCGTGGGCCATGTGCAGTTCGATGACCTTCATGCCGGCGTCCACCGACAGCCGGGCTGCGTTGGCCCAGTCTTCGACCATCTCGCCGATGTCTTCAACGGTGAGCTCCCTGGGTACGCCCCAGTCCTCGCTGTAGGCGATGGCGCTGGGGCCGACTATCTCCCAGCCGCCGTTGCCCTCGTCCAGGTACTGGCCGCCCTCCCAGGGCTTGTCGTGGGAGGCCTTGCGGCCGGCGTGGGCCAACTGTATGGCGGGGACGGACCCGTTGGAAGCGATGGCGTCCACCACCGGTCCCAGGGCTGCCACATGGCTCTGGTCCCAGATGCCCAGGTCCCACGGGGTGATGCGTCCGTCGGGCCGGACTGAAGCCGCTTCCAGCATGACCAGACCGGCGCCGCCCACAGCCCTGGTGCCGTAGTGCAGGGGGTGCCAGGAGCTGGCCCGGCCGTCTTCGGTCTCTGAGGAGTACTGGCACATGGGCGCCACGAAGACGCGATTGGGGATCTCTTCGCCCCGGATGGTGATGGGTGAGAATAGCTTACTCATGGCTCTCCTAGTCTCAAAATAGTTGCCGGATGGGGTCTGGACTATCCACAAAAAAGACCCCAGCTGTCGCTGAGGCCCATATTAGGTGTACTGGAGGTGTTAACCGAGCTGCTATTCCCAGGGAAATAATCGTTAGGAAAAACGCCGGGCAAAAAAATAAGCCCCGTCATTTCTGAGGAACTTGCGCAGTATTATAGCATTTATTTTCTTGGCCTGTCAATACTTTGGGCGTGGATTCGACAAATACATGCAGAAACGTCCTAGGGGGAAGGATCGTCCAGGGCTGACCGGTATTCCTCGGTGGTGTCCAGGTCGAGGAATGATTGGCCGGCGTTGGGGAGATGTCGGAATATGTCCTCGTCTAACTGGGTGACCTCGCACTGGGAAAGCAGGGCCCTCAGTGAAGTGGAACCCTGCTCAAGGAGCGCTTCCGCCCTGGGCAGACAGCTTTGGCTGTAGAAGGCGTGCAGATATTGGAGACGGCCTCCGTTCTCGGGGACAACGGCGTCGCAGTCGCCCAGGTGGGCGGCCATCTCCTGGACTACCGCCGGCTGGATGAAAGGCATATCGCAGGCGGTGACGAAACACCAGGGCGCGCCGCTGTGGGCCAGGCCCCGAGCCAGCCCAACCAGGGGACCGTGCAAGGGCCGGTCGTCCGTGAGTATCTCCGCGTTGGCGCTCGTAACCAGACCCGGTTCACGGGCGATCACCAGGACACGGCGAAACATGGGCGCCAAGACACCTGCCACGGCGTCCACCAGGGTTGTGCCCCGGAAGGGAAGCGTGGCCTTGTCCGAACCCATGCAGCGGCTGTCGCCCCCGGCGAGTACGACGGCGTCCAACTCCGGCAGAGCGGGTTTGCCGGACACGGACGCCTACGCCAGGTTGCGAGGCACGAAGCTCATGGTCTGCTTGAACTCGGACTCTCCCGTCTTGGTCACCAGGCCCTTCCCCAGCTTGTACCGGTAACGGTTGTTGATCGGGTCGGTCTGACCCGGCGTCACCGAGTTGGCCGCTATGTCCAGACGTCCCTGGCCGAACAGGAAGTAGCTGCAGGTCACTCCGGCCGCCAGCACCAAAGACGACCCCCCCAGGCCATCAGCGCCAGGAAATTCCGCCGCGACATACCCGCCTTCTTGGCCACGTCCCAGGTTTCCTGGTCCAGGCGCTCCCATTCGCTGGGCCTGTGTTGTTTATCTTTCATCACTACACCATGTGAGTCGAATTATTCTGGGTCGTTGGGTCAGATGTTGCTGGCGTACCCGTAGATCAGGCCAGTGACGTCGGTGGCGTAGATGTCATCGCCCCGGGCCTCAAGGGTTATCTGGGGCAAGCTCTGGGTGGCCTGGCCCAGGATGAGCAGCCCGCCCTTGGAGAGGTCGAACCGGCTGTAATGACAGGGACACGGCCCCAGCATCTTGTGTTCCTTGTTGTAGAGGCCCATCAGCGGACAGCCCATGTGGGAGCACAGATAACTGAATGCCACGATGTCTTGTTCCGGGCCCACTCCGCCGGTGGCTGGCGTGCCCCGTTTCACCAGAAAACTCAGTTGCTCTTCTTGGGGATACCGGAAGTCCACCGGCTCACCTTCCACCAGTGCGGAAACCTTGCCGATCATCGATTCGGTATAGGACTGGGACAACCGCTGCACCCCCGGTGAGAAGGCATCGAATACCCGGTCCAGTCCCACTGGAAACGCCAGCACCCCGAGTCCGCCGGCGACCACCGCCGACGACTTTAGAAAGTCTCTCCGTTACTGGCTGCTCTTCTTAAGGGCCATTATTTACCTCGGCTTAGCAA
>MDTE01135560.1_pt1 | contig 13737 bp, 8 predicted proteins | sample 811231 | NCBI WGS metagenome assembly MDTE01 (sample SAMN05326651, study PRJNA326480) | marine metagenome | isolation source: seawater | place: Indian Ocean: Red Sea | collected 2010
TCATCGGACGTCCCATTTACGCAGCCCCGGCCCCCAGGGAGGCCCTGAATCAAATCCTTGCCACGCTCTAGTCATTCCTCAAGCCGCGAATTTCATTCAAACCCATCACGGTCCCAGCAATAGCATTGCCTTGGAAGTAAGGAGCACCCCAACTGTGAACCGGCTTCCCGTCCCTCCTTCCGCGCGACCTCAGGGTTGCGGTATGCGGTCAGACCCATCTAAGTTCCGACCCTCATTGACCGGCCGAGAGACGATGGCGACGTGCGGTTGGAGCAATTGGCCTCCGACCAAGGCCCAACGGCGCCTCACTCCATCTGCCTATGCAGATTCAGACTCTGAATCGAATTGCCGCGAAAGATTGGCAAGGTTGGTTACGAATTCGCCTTCCAGGCGATTCGAGAAGCCCCGTCCCTCTCGATGTTTTAACTGGTGGTGCAACCGTCGGAAATTCCGTCTTTGTTTGCCCGCAACTTTCTGGTCTGCGGCGATCCGCTCCAAAACCTCCCTGGTCCAAGCCAGTGAATCCTGACGGAGCACCCTTAGCTCGGAATCCGCCTTGAGAAGATCGGAGGCAATCTTTGCTATTCCGGTTAGTTCAGGCTCCGCTGGAGGCTGAGGGGTTTCCTCAACCTTGACTTCTTTCTCGACAACGACCTTCTTGCTGGCCCGCTCGGCGGGCTTGATCCGCTCCTTCCGCACCTTGGGCACAACCTTTGTTTCAAGGACATAAAGTGCCACGTTCTTGCCAAAGCTATAGCGGTGGTAGAGGGGCAACTCCTTCACGACGTTATCCCCCACGAAGAGCAATGCGGCCGGTAGATCCCCTTCAGGGCATTGGAACAGTACCGGATCGGTTTCGGTTGGCAGCGTTAAGTCGGAAGGTTGTACCGAAAAAATGTCGGCGGTCCGATAGATGACTGTCCGACGAATGGGTTGGTCCGGAGTCTCTCGGTTGGCATACTCAAACGAAAGGGTCAGGGTTCCTGCGTCCTCATCGGACTGCTCCAATTGAATTGACTCCCGGGCGACGCCCAACCCTTCGATTTCCCAGGCAAGATAGAGATACGCGCTGGCCACAATGGAGGTCAAGGGAGGCTCATAAAAATTGCGCTGCACCTTGGCTAGCCGATACTCCATTCGGAGATCGGAGAATGCCTCGCTCCAGGGATCATGAGACACCGCCACTGGGAGCACCCCCGTCACCTCAAGGGATTCGCACTCTCCAATGAGAAAGGCTTCCATCACTCGCGGGATCGAATACCACCCAAAATAATGCTGACAATGACTTCCCAAAATCTTCAGTTCCTTGAGATGAGCTCGAACCTGACGATAGGAAGACATCAACTGCCGGGTCGCAGCACACTGCTGCACCGGTTCCATCCGCTCTTCATCTTCCTTGATCTGAAACTCCTGACTGAAGTGGAGGTTGGTGTAGGCATCAAACCGGGACAGCTCACGAGAGGTGAGCGTAATTTCTCGGCCGACATCTGACATCAGATCAAGAAAGGCTCGGTCTTCCGCAGGCGTCCCGCTTCCCCCGGCGAGCGTCGTGAATTCGTGGACGGGCATGTGATGAAGCTCAGGAAATGACTGGAGTGACTGGCCCTTGGTCGCCTTCTCCAAGCTGAAACCGACTCGATCTTTGTCCAGTCCCGCTAAATACTTGTTAAAAATCTTTGCCGACTTGGCCGCCCCGAGCTTTTCCTGCAATTCCAACCGGTTCAGAACCGAACCACAATACGATTGAAGCACCCCTGACTCATCCCCAACCTGATCTAACCCAGGTCCTTTCTCGAAGGCCTGCCACACCGCTCGTGCGGCAATTTCAAATGGTTTGGACTCCCGGGCAACCCGACGGACATCGTCCTTGAACACCGACGTCACATGGGAGAGGGAATAGAGGGCCAGTTCTTCAATCGCTTTGCCGTGATCTTTGACCGGCTCTTCAGTAAACCCACTCTTAAGCGTCCCCAGATGATCGGCAAGATCCTGACCAAACTGTTTGGTTCCTGATCCTGCTTCTCCAGAGTCCGTCGCCGCATAGGACGCAGCGTCCTCCCCATAACCGTGACCGGAACGCAGTGTTCCCCCGCGCGACTTGAAGAAGCACTTGTTCAGGATCACCGAAGGGAAGAGTTGCTGATCCTGCTTCTTGGATTTAAGCGAAGCACCGCGGACGAGGAGTGCCTGAGCATATTTGAGATCGTCGGACTGCAACAGTTCGGTCGCCAAATCGACGAGGTCCGAGGCGATCCGACGCCCCGCCTCATCATCCAAGACAGCTAAGCGGGAATCCACCCTGGCTTGGACGAGCAGCCCGATCTTCCAGAGTTTCCTGAGCTTAATTCCAGGCGCTTCACTCGCTTCCGAAGCAACCTCCGGCGCGATTTCTTGTTTTGGACTCTGCGTTTCTACGGCTTCCACAAATCATTCAATACTCGATCAACCTCGATCGATCTTAACTCCTGAGTCGCTCCATCGGCGGCATCCTCCCTCAATTCAGCTTTCCGAAGACAGCTTCCCGACGACGCGACATACAATCCACAGCACGTTCACACAAGGGGAAGACGACCAACGCGAGGCTCAATCGACCTGAGGCAGCCCTCATCTCTGTCCCGATCACCAAGCGAGCCTTCTACCCGTCGGCGCAACCAGCGGCCGCAACACTTTCCTTGTGACCGCGAACAGGAGCAAACCATACTGGTTCATAATCGGCCATCAGTTCAAGGGAAAACCGCCCGACAATTATCTGACAACTGTTTCGGTAGTCACCCCTCTCGTTTAGTCTGCGGGATTCCGCTCCAAATCAAGAACTCCGATCCTACGGTGAAAAGACGGTGATTTCCCCCATCCTACCCTCGCCCCCCTCGGAGACACTGACCGCAAACCAGGGCGCTCCAATCTCGAATTCAAGATCCCGCCCGAGTAACGCGGCCGGCCCCACCGAAAATCGATGCCATACTTCGCGCCAGGGCACACTCAACATCTGAGCCGATCGCGAAATCCCCTGAAGGGGTGTCAACGCCGAACCCGCGTAATTGGGCTGACCAGGCTGCCTCACGATCTCATCGTCTCCCACCGAGAGCATCTCTCGCCCCAATGGATAAGTTCCCGGCCCCATCCCAGCCGCAGACATGGCATCCGTTGTGTAGTAAATCTGGTGACGATCCCCAAGCGCATGGTGAATTCCGCGAAAAACCCTTTCGGGCAAATGAATCCCGTCCGGGATGAGCCCCACGGCAAGGCCCTCGCAATCTACCACAGTCCAAAACCAGTTATCGTGCCGAGGCCAGACCTGGGGGCACCCGTTTCCAAAATGGGTAATCGCTTTGGCACCGCAACGGATCGCAGTGCTTACCTGCTCACTGGTAGCCGCGCTATGCCCCAGACTAACGATCAAACCACGGCGGGTGGCTTCCCGGATAAACTCAAACATTCCGGGCCTCTCTGGAGCCACCGTCAGAAGGACAGGAAGCGTTCCAACGGTATCAATGATCTCATCAACAGCGTGAGGAGGCGGATCACACATTGCTGCAGGGGAATGGGCTCCCCGAAAGCCTTCCCGGGCGGACAGGAACGGCCCTTCTAAATGAAATCCTATCATGGCACGCGCCAAATCGCCTCGATGCCGTCGCATCTCCACCAAGCGACCTAGCTTTTCCAACATCAACTTCCAATCGTCCGTAATCAAGGTGAGCAAGAATCCCTGACAACCAGATCGTCTCAGCCCCGTAACAGCAACCTCCAATTCCCCTTCGGTCATTTGAGGGTTTTGGAAATCGATGCCGGAGAACCCGTTCACCTGCAAGTCGATCAGCCCCGGCATCAGCCAAGGCAAATCAGGGGCAGGAGGCACCGTTTCGATCGAGCAAATCAAGCCGTCTCGCCAGGCAACGCGGAGGAAGACCCCTTCCCGTCCAGAGCGACCCGTCATCGTTCCGCTCTGATCGTCACAAACGGATATCACCTGGTCATCTCGCCGAATCATCAGATTGTCACTCCCACCACCTCGTTGTCTTTATCTCCAACTACGCATTGACAAAGAAGCCCAATTCGATAGGTTGCTGGGCTCAATTTGTTGAGACCTTATTGAATCGCCGGATATGCCTAACATCAAGCAAGCCGAAAAACGAGTCCGAAGCACCACCCGGAGGGCCCTATTTAATCGTGCCGCCAAATCACGGGTCGGGACTCTCGAAAGAACCTTCAACCAACTCGTTAAGGTTGGAAAGAAGGACGAAGCGACTGCACTTCTCCCTCAAGTTACGGCCGCCTACGACAAAGCTGCGAAGAAAGGGGTCTGCCATCGCAACAAGGCTAACCACAAAAAATCGAGACTGAGCCGGGCCTTGAACGGGATGGCTTAATCCTCGGTTGATTGTTATTCACTCACTCCTAACCCGCAACCGGGTCCTAGCCCTTAAAAACAATTAGCACTCCGTAGTCCGTGATCATGGCCTTGGACTTCATGTCCTCGTGGCTGTAGTTCACGGCGTTGATGCTGACGATGTTCTTCTCGCCGACCGCCTGAAGGAACTCGGAGACGCGTTCATCGAATCGGTCTCGATCAACTTCCACGCAGTCGGTCCGACGGATGGTCTTGATCCGGAGCGTTTTTTCGCCGTCCTTGGCAAACTCAAGAGTGGGAAGAGCCGACTTGATCAGCGGTTCGACGGGCTTATTGCTCTGAGGAACGGAATAGTGCACATCTTCCTTGGCAGCGGCCGAGCTCTCGATCGGAGCACTCGTGTGAACATTGGCGGCATCCACTTCTGGGACAATCAGAGAGGTTTTGCAGGACGGACACTCGATCTCGGAACCGGACCCACTGGCCTCAACGACTAACTCCTGCATACATTTCGTACAGCTGAAAATAACATCCATACCAAACCTTTCTTCCTTCGAAAATTTTCCTTCTGTTCTAACACCGTATGCCGAGCGTCACAGGGTTTCCAGAAAAACTCTCCTCGATTCTTCCTGATGCCAAGATTCCTCGGACCTCCAATCCTTGATCACTGACAACGGTCACTCACCTGCGAGCGCTCCGTCTTTGATCGGCAACCCCCTCGATGGGGGCAGACAAATGCCTTGCTTCGCATCCAGCCCAACGTATGGTCCGAGACAGAGCATTCCAACGTCCTCGTCGCCATGAATCGTTTTGCAACCCTTCTCACGTTCAGCGCCTGTTTTTTCCTCAATCACGCGTCGGCTCAACCCCAAACCTTTGACCTCGATCAGTCGCTGCCGGTCGATCCCAAGATTACCATTAAGACGATGGAGAATGGTTTGACCTATTACATCCGGGAAAACGAGAAACCGGAAAACCGAGCCACCTTTCGGGTGGTGGTCAACGCGGGTTCGCTTCAAGAGACCGATGCCCAAAGGGGACTGGCCCATTTTCTGGAGCATATGGCCTTCAACGGCACCGAAAACTTTGAGAAGCAAGAACTGGTTGACTTTCTTGAGCGGATCGGGATGCGATTCGGAGCTGACCTGAATGCCTACACCTCTTTTGACGAAACGGTCTACATGCTTGAGGTCCCGATGGACGATGAAGAGGTCCTTGAAAAAGCATTTCTTGTGCTTCGTGATTGGATGACGGGAATTACCTTTGACGAAGAAGAAATCGACAAAGAGCGCGGCGTCGTGATTGAGGAGTGGCGACTTCGCCGGGGCGCCCAAGGACGCTTGGCTGACAAACAGTACCCAATCCTTTTCCATCAATCGCGTTACGCCGAACGCCTTCCCATTGGGAGTGTCGAGATTATCGAAAATGCACCGCGTGCGGAATTCGTCGATTTCTACCGGAAATGGTATCGGCCCAACCTCATGGCGATCATCGCGATTGGAGACTTCGAAACATCCAAGATCGAAGCCCTCATCCAACAATCCTTCGGAACCCTCACCAATCCAGCCAACGCCCCCGAGCGGACCGATTACCTCGTCCCGGACCATGATCAGACCCTCTTCTCCATCGAGACGGATCCCGAACTCAGATATACCCAAATCCAAATAGCCTATAAGCGGGATCCAAAGCCAGAAGGGACGGCGCGTGCCTATCGAGACTCCATCGTGGAAAGCCTCTATACGGGCATGCTGAATCGTCGTCTGAATGAACGCATTCAGGAGGCGAACCCACCCTACTTGGCTGGAGCGATTATGCCGGCATCGATGGTTCGGAGCAAAGAAATGATCATCCAAGCGGCCGTCGTCAAAGAGGGCGAAGGCGAATTCAAAAAAGGTCTGGAAGCGCTCCTCCTCGAAGCCAAACGGGCTCGACGAGACGGATTCACGCCATCGGAACTTTCTCGAATCAAAGCGGATGTTCTCCGGTCGATGGAACAAGCCTTCGAGGAACGAGACAAAACACCATCTTCAGGCTATGCTGAGGAGTACACCCGAAATTTCCTGGAGCAAGAACCGATTCCAGGCATCGCAGTCGAGTTGGAACTTTACCGCAGTTTCCTCCCCACCATTTCTCTCGAAGAGGTCAATCAAGTGGCCTCGGACTGGATCACACCCCACAACCGCGTCATCCTCTTTAGCGCCCCCGAAAAAACCGAACTCACCGTCCCCACAGGCGAAGACATTCTCAGGATCATTGAAAGCGTCGATCAGTTGGAAATCGCAGCCTACGATGATGGAACACTGGACGAACCCCTCATTCCAACCAACCCCAAAAAGGGACAAGTGGTCCATGTGAGCCAGCAGGAGAAACTTGGGATCACCGAGTGGACTCTCTCCAACGGGATTCGCGTGATCGTGAAGCCCACGGACTTTCAGGCGGACCAAATCATCATGCAGTCATTCAGCCCAGGCGGGCACAGCCTTGTCCCGGATGGTGATTTCGATTCCGCCTCAATGGCGGTGAGTATCGTCGCACAAGGTGGCCTCGGCAGTTTTAATCTCATCCAACTCAATAAGAAACTCTCTGGTAAGATTGCCTCCGCCAGTCCTTCCCTCTCCAGCCGATTTGAGGGGATGAGTGGCTCGTCTTCCAAAGAGGATGTCGAAACAATGCTCCAACTCGCCCATCTCTATTTCACCGCACCTCGCACCGACGAAAAGAGTTTTCAGGCGCTGATGGCCCGTCTCGAGGTGGTCGCCAAGAATCGGCTCAATGATCCCAACTCCCTCTTCGGTGACGCGATCACCAAAGCCCTTTATGGCGATCATCCCCGCCACCAACCGTTGGACCTTGACGTTCTCTCTCGCCTCGACCGGGAGGCCGCTTATCGAATCTACCAAGAACGATTTGCAAACGCGGGTGATTTCATTTTCTTTTTTGTCGGGTCGATCGATCTCGCCACCTTGCAACCGCTGGTCGAGACCTACCTGGCAAGTCTTCCAACCCTTGAACGAATCGATTCACCCAAAGATGTCGGAGATCATCGATCACCGGGACGCATCCGAATCCAAGTTGCGAAAGGGATTGAACCCAAGAGCAGCGTTCGGTTGACCTTCCACGGGGAATCCCCCTGGTCTCCCAAGGCTCGCCACGCACTCCAAGGCGCCCTTGAAGTGCTTCAAATCCGTCTCAGGGAAGTGCTTCGGGAGGATAAGGGTGGCGTGTATGGCGTCGGAGTTTACGGTGGGCTTTCCCGCTGGCCTAGAGGGACCTTTGCGAACCATGTCTCCTTCGGATGCGATCCCGATAAAGTTGAAGAGTTGATCGGCGCCGCCCTCGCCGAGATAGAGAAACTCAAGACGGAGGGCCCAAGTGATGAGGACTTTAACAAGATCAAGGAAGCCCAACTCCGCTCCTACGAGCGGGGTTTAAAGGAAAACTCGTTTTGGATCGGAAACCTTGTCTCCGCCATTCGCAACAACCTTGATCCCCATCGCATTCTCACCTATCCAGAGAGAGTGGAGGCCTTGACCAAAGAACGCATTCAAGAAGCCGCCAAACTCTACTTTGATCAGACGAACTTCCTCACCGCGGTGCTGGTTCCGGAAGAGTCCGAACATGCCCATGCCGAGTAAAGCCGGCCCTCAATCGGGACGAACAAAACCGTTTTTGTAGGCATAGTCGATCAAATCCGCCCCTCTCTTGAGGCCGAGTTTTTTCATAATGCGATAACGGTAAGTTTCAACCGATCGTCGACTCAGATCGAGGCGTTCCCCAATCGCCTTGCTGGTCTCACCCCGGGCCACCAAGCATAAGATTTCTTGATCTCGAGGACTCAGCACTTTGGCGAATGCATCCGGATTCTCGGAAAGTCGAGCTTGGTTAGTCATAATCGTCGCCGTAAAATAGGTTTTCCCTGAGACCACCTCAACCATCGCCTCCTCAAGAATCTCTAGTGGTTGGTCTTTTTCAACATATCCATGAATTCCGATTTCTTGCAGCCGATTGAGGGTAAATGGATCTTTCATATTCGTCAGCGCCAACACCCGGACACTCGGCAGTGCGTTGAGGACAAACCCCGCGAGCTCGACTCCGTCCATTCCCGGCAGATGGACGTCCGTAATCAGTAGATCAGGCACAATTTCCTGACAGACTCGCCTGCCTTCCAAACCATCTTCAACATCAGCGGCCAATTCAAATCTCGGATCAAGTCGAATGGCCTTCGCCAAGACGTTCCTGAGAAGCGCCTGATCCTCCACCAATACCGTGGTCCATGGCTTTTCCATAAGCTAACGCTCAGCAGAGACTTGCCCCGAGCCTCGCGTGATTCGTTCGGTCGAACTCAAATCAAGTCGTTCCGGGATACATACCGTAAACACCGTCCCCTCATGTGTCTTACTTTCCACAGCAAGGTGCCCCTCCAATCGGTCAACCAATTCCTTGCAAAGAACCAATCCGAAGCCAGCACCACGCGACCCATCCCCCTCATTCCAGTTCGGATGGCTCGGCAATTCAAATAGGGTTTCTAGGCGCTCCGGGGGCAACCCGGGGCCCGTATCCGCTACCCGAATGGCCACGAATCCTCCGGTCTGTTCAACGGAGATCGTGACGACCCCCGATTCCGGAGTGTACTGAATGGCATTGCCGACCAAGTTTCGGAGCACGGTTCGCAACATTTCCTGGTCCCCGACGATTCTCAACCCGTCGCTGACCTCACTCACCAGATCAATCCGCTTCTGACGAGCGGTGGAATCAAAGAGCAACACGACTTGACGCAACATCATCGAAACATCAATCGCAACCGGGACATAGGGCAGTTTTCCGATCTGAAGGCGTGCCCAATTCAGCAAGTTCTCCAAGAGCTCCGTCAGCCGTTTACTGGTTTCCTGAATATCGGTTGCAAACTCCCGTATCTCCTTCGGCGTGAATGACTCAGGCGTCTTTCGCATCAACCCCGCCAGGTTCACGACACCCGAAAGCGGCGCTCGCAAGTCATGAGCAACGATGGAGAGCAGACGGTCCTTTTTTCGATTGGAATCCTTAAGCTCATCGTTCGATACAACCAGCTCTGCCTCAGCAAAGCGACGACGGTTGATTTCCCGAACAACCGCGAAGGTAAAGAGACCAATGAGGACGGCCACGCCAACTGACGTCCATTGAACCAGCCGAATCGACTCATCGACCGCATTGGCCAAGGCTCGTGGTAAGAGCATTTCGACAACCACAGACCGATCTTGAACCGCACCTCCGAGACGCGCGCAGAGCACGGTTCGTGATTCGTTATCGCGATTCAAGTAGGGCTCCTTCCCCCTGAAGAAGGTTGCATCAACCAAGAGAGCCGAGGGAGTGTTTTCCTGGCGGATCATGAATTGATCCATAAATCGAGGCAAAGGAGGCTCCCTGCGTCTTCCCCCTCGGCCAGGTCCCGGATGCCCTCCCCGCCGACCATCTACCCGTTCCGAGGGGAAGCGGAAACCATTGCTCTCGCGCAGAATCGACGCAAAGTCAAACGCCTCCGCGTTTTCCGGCCAATCAAACTTTTCTTCCTGCAGGAACCGCACTGTGAATTCCGGGTAGTTCTCCGAGACTGGCACATCATGACTCAACCAACGCCCCACCACCAATCCACTGTCCAAGCCGACCCTCCTCCCTAGACCGGGTCCCCTTAATGGGCAGGCGTAGGCAAAACAGAAGCCTTCACTCAATGAGACAATGAACCCAGTCGGCTGATGAATCTCGCGGTTTTGGACCGCTGAGGAAAGTGCCTCAACCAACGGCTCATTCTCATCAATCACCTCACGAGCCGCTCCGGCAAAAGAGTAGCCCACACGGAAATTCGAACCATTCTCGTAGATCATGGCAAAATCATATTGGTAGGTGTCGGCATTGATGGTGTCGAGAAGAGGGTCAAACGCAGTCAGGTCACCGCGTTCGAGATAACGCCTGGCCTCCTCCCTCATCGGGACGCTCCGGGCAAATCGAATCATGTCTAAATCAAGCTTTAAAACCTCCCGAAGAGCGGCAAAGGCCTGCTGTGAGGTATAGTCGTCGCGAAATTCTTCGAACCGCGAGGTTAGAATTCCAGAAAGAAAGTAGCTGGCTGACATGAGGCAGCCTGCCAAACAAACCCCTGCCATACTGATCAAATAGGGTTTCCTCACCGCTCGCCTGCTCACTTAAGTCCTTCCTCTAATAACTCATTACCGCAGGTTCTTATTTGGCGATCAAGATCCCGTTCCTCGGGCCTTCCCTCTTCGGTCGTCGATCACGCTTCCGCCCGATGCCCAAGTCGAGGAGCGCGTCGAATGACGTCTTGGAATGCCTCGGCGCAGATTGGCTTGGGCAAAAAATCATCCATCCCCACCCCCAAGCACCGCTCTCGATCCTCACCAGTCGCGCCAGCTGTCATTGCGACAATCCAGGGCCGTTTCTCTGGAGGATAAAGCGAAACCATACGCTGAGTCGCCTCCACGCCTCCCAATTCAGGCATCTGAACATCCATCAAGACGACATCGTAGCGCCGACATCCCACGGCATCGAGAACCTCCCAGCCGTTCACTGCCAAATCGGCGACGTAACCCATCTCCTTGAGAAACCCGAGAGCGACCTTCTGATTCACTAAATTGTCCTCGGCCAACAGAATCCGCAATGGTCGGCGACTGGCCATCTCTCCATTAAAGCGCCAGGAATCGCTTTTTGAACCCATTTTCGCGAGGTCGACTTCAAGAAAGCTCTGCAAGATCGAGAAGAGTCGTGACGGCTTCACCGGTCGACTTAGGATCCCGATGCAGTGACGATCCATTTCGATATCATTAGAAACCAAGGGGCCGGACACCACAATGTATGGCAAGGCTTGAAGCGATAGGATTTGATTTCGAAGTGCCAAAAAATCGAAAGCCGCCCGCTTCATCAAATCATAATCCAAAAGCAAAAGGTCCATTTTGCATCGGCCTTCTGCAACAGATTCCAGAGCCTTTGGATCCGGACATTCAATCCCCTCCATTTGCCACCGCTTACAGTATCCCGCCAGGATTTCCCGACTGCGCTGATTCCCCTCCATGATCACCACAGATCTCCCTCTCAACTCAGCATGCGGTTGCTCAAAGAGCGCTGGACGCTCCGATTTCAAACCCTTCGACCGAATGGTAAAGTGGAAGCGCGACCCCACTTTCTCCTCGCTCTCAACCCAGATCTTACCCTCCAAGAGATGACATAGCCGCGCACAAATCGCCAACCCCAGTCCCGTCCCACCATACCGGCGAGATGTTGAACTATCCAGCTGACTGAACGGTTTAAAGAGGCCGTCTCTGTTCTCTTCGGGAATTCCAATTCCGGAATCGATCACTGTGAATTGGGTCTCCACCTGGTCATCTTCTAGCAATGATTGAGACACCTGAAGGAATACGCCTCCACTCTCTGTAAACTTGAGCGCATTTCCCAACAAATTGACCAGGATCTGTCTCAACCGGGTTTCATCAGAATAGATCTTGGAAACCGTTACCTCTTCAAAAGAATACCCAAAGTATAAAGACTTTTCGACAGCGTTTCGCCCCAACAGGTCCATGGTACTCTCAATACAAGAACGGATATCGATCGATTGAAACTCCAATTGGAGTTGCCCCGCTTCAATCTTTGAGAAATCCAAAATTTCATTAATGATGGTCAACAGCACATCGCAACTCTCATGGATGGTGGCCACGTAGTCCTTTTGATCGGCATTGATATCGGTATAGCTTAACAAGCTCGTCATCCCGATAATCCCGTTCATCGGCGTTCGAATCTCATGGCTCATGGTCGCCAAAAACTGACTCTTGGCTAGATTCGCTTCATTGGCAGCCGCCGCCATATCCGTTGCCTTTTCCAGCGCCGATTCGAGTCGATGATTGAGATTCTCTAGTTCCTCCTTCGCTTGAATTAATTGAGATTCATATTCCTTTCGCTCCGTGATATCACGCACAATCAAGGCAAGTGAATGCGCTCCGCTCTTGGGGAGGTTGACCAAGGTGACTTCCACCGCAAAATCGATTCCGGATTTCCGCTTTGCGGTTGTTTCAAATCGGGCGAAAGTCTGGGTCCCCGATTTTGATGTTCGGACCGGGGACTGATCCAGACACTTGGCCAATGTCGCCGCCGTTTGATCGGGGATCAGTTCTTCGACATTCATTTCCAACGCATGCTTCCTGGACCAACCAAAACACTCAGAGGCGTATGAATTCCAGTCCACAATCCGCCCCTGCCGATTGACCGCAAGAATGGCATCCGTTGAAGCATTCGCCACAAGCAGGAAACGTTGCTCCGATTCGGTGACCAACATCCGAGCCTTGCTCAACCAAATTCCGACACGATCCAATCCAACGACGCCGAGTGACACCCACATGAAGACATTCATGATATGATGGAGCGAATAATAGAGGGCCATCGAGAACGAGTGGGCGGTCAGTTGTGCGTAGATCACGCCACCATAAAACACCGAGCTAAGCAGAGCGGCCATGAACAGGGCGAGCGTTCCAGGAGCGGCCAAGAGGCGAATCCGAACCAGCAAAACGCATATGGAGAGATGAACCAGAGCGCTCATGACCGCCCCTAAAAATGCAGAGGTCATGTCAAACCCAAACAACAAGGGAGTGATCACCAGCACAACAAAGCTCGTGGAAGCCAGGATCACGGCTCGGCGATTCCAGTTGAGCTCGCCAATCGTCTGAACGGCACCAAGAATGCACAATCCCCGACAAAAGCCCATGGCATCCAGAAGAGCCAGAGGAAGCGGTTTCTGTTGAACCACCATGATCAAAACCAGAGCCAGCCTAATGATATCGTAAAAAACTGCGCCCAAGACGAAAATTGCGAATCGATCGCGCAATCTCATGAACGCAATACTGAAGGCCAACATGACGATCAAGTCGATTCCGACAAAGAACAGCTGGACAATCGCCACCAGCGTCGGATCGTGGTTCGTCATTCCCAACATATCCATTCGTGCAGCCTCAGCTTATCTCCAAGTTCATCGGGTTGATCGACACAGTTATCCTTTGATTCAGTCTGAAGAGAGTGGACTGAGCACCAACCTAGCAACGGCCTCGCTCAGTGCTTTAGACGGGCCACTTCCTCTTGACACACACCGGAAGCGTCCGACTGGTGATCCCGGTTGACCTCCCCAACACCCTCAGTTGTCACCTGGTAGTGATAGCCGAGGGGTCAGGGCATATGGCACTGGGTGGGGTGCCCCCCCTTTCCTAGTGATATCCTGCGGGTGATCAGACCATACCGGCTAAATCGGCTAACTCGGCTCATTCGCCGCCGCCCCCTGACCGAGGCCCAATTCAGGTCCAATTCAGGTCCAATTCAGGTCCAATTCAGGTCCAATTCAGGTCCAATCAGACCCTAAAAGA
>MDTE01187137.1_pt1 | contig 13737 bp, 12 predicted proteins | sample 811231 | NCBI WGS metagenome assembly MDTE01 (sample SAMN05326651, study PRJNA326480) | marine metagenome | isolation source: seawater | place: Indian Ocean: Red Sea | collected 2010
CTGATTGCCGCCCTGAATATGTAAAAGCCTATGAGCAAATGGCCAACCTTGCCACGGCTTACGGCGTGGAAGCAAAGCGCCGCATTCGCATTCATACCCCGCTGATTGACCTGACCAAAGGCCAGATTGTCCAGCGTGGCACGGCGCTTGGCATTGATTATGCGCAAACGCTTAGCTGCTATGACCCCGGCCCGGAAGGGCGTGCATGTGGCGAATGTGATGCGTGCCAATTGCGCTTGAAAGGCTTTGCCGAAGCTGGCATAAGCGATCCAGCCCCTTACATGGAGAAAGCATCATGAACCAGACCCCAAGCTATGAAGAGCTGACGCAACTTGGCGGCCAGAGCGAGATTCCGACCTCACCTGAAACCGCACAGATTGAGCGAGTGGAAAATCCGCATAGCAATGTGGATTATAATATTCGCTTCACATGCCCTGAGTTTACCTCGTTATGCCCAAAGACGGGCCAGCCTGACTTTGCTCATCTGGTGATTGATTATGTGCCGCGTTATTTTATCGTGGAAAGCAAGTCGCTTAAATTATACCTCACCTCCTTCCGCAACCACGGTGCATTTCACGAGGATTGCACTGTGTCGATTGTGAAGAAGCTGGCCGAGGCCGTAGAGCCTACCTGGATGCGTATCGCAGGGTTCTGGTATCCGCGCGGCGGTATTCCTATTGATATTTTCTATCAAACCAGCGAAATACCAAAGAATATCTGGGTGCCGGAAGTGCCGCCGATTCTTTATCGCGGGCGTGGCTAAGTTTTATTCGCCAAACCAGTAGCGTTTGCCAATATCCATCGCGCCGAGATCCAGAAAGGTGAAGCGATCACGCGATAGATATGCATGCGTCACCGCATTTTCAAAACGATCATTATTCCAGTTCAAATCGCTCGGGCTGATTTTTGCGCGGGCTTTACGCAAAACAACGGCCAGTTTTGACTCGCTCAACATCACGCTTTGCAATAGATCGCGTAACTCTGGCCAGCTGGTGGCTAAGCTGTCGTTAATGGCGGATGCCCGCTCATCATCCAGCGCTTTGCGGTGATACGTCTCGTGCAATGTCTGGCCTAACTGGTTGCCAAATACGCGCACAAACTTATCTGTCTCGCGATGTGTTGCCCGAATGGTTGGGCGTTTAAGCAGCATCTTATGCTGAATGCGCGCCATGGTCAGGGTGGTGACGCCAATCTGCTCGCCATGCAGCTGGTTTAGCTGTTCTGAACCGTAAATCATTTCCATAGTGTGCGCGATCATATGCTCGCCCTGACTGGCAGGAGCACTACTGCCTGCCACATGCATGCCTTGGCCTGAGGCTAATAAGGTTTGCATCAGCAGTGTGGTAAGGGCCGGGTCACCATCGATGAGTTTATCTGCATGCAAAAACAATTCTTCTTCGTAAGGGGCAAGCAGCTCGAATGGGGTTGGGTCGTATGGCGTGCCAAGTAAATGGTGCGAGAGCAACCAGTCGGCTTGTGCCGTGGGGCGGCAGAGTGAATCGCCAAGGCCGGCACGCACCATGCGCCTCGGTGCGGCATTCAGCGCATCAATATCGCACCAGACAGCTGCGGGCTGATGCGCGGCATACGACGTCTTGTGCCCGTTGTGACTGAGCGATGCATTCGCGGATACATAACCGTTCATTGACGGCGCGGTTGGCCACACCCCGTAAGGAATGCCCAATTGATACGAGCTATATTTGCACAAATCATTAATGGTGCCGCTGCCAACTGCCAGTATGGCGCTCGCATTAGCGCATTCTTTTTGCAGCATGTCAGTGGTGGCGGTAGTAGCGTGTAATTTGCGGGGCAGGGTGATGAGGCGATAGTTCACAGCCCCGTCAAAGCATTGCACAAGCTCGTCGGCCAACGCCTGTTTGGTGTTGGCGTCACATACAACATGCAATGTGTCGCACGGCAGTTGTGCTTTCACTAAATCAGGCGCATTGTGCCGTAAGCCGCGCTCTATCATTATCTCAGGCATACCTTAAGCATAGGTGGTTGCGTGCAAAAGTAAATCGCGAAGCAAATATGCTTGTAATATGTTGTCGCAATCGCAATAACTAGGGGCAACAACAACAGGAAGTTCCAATGACGATATTCTCTCGCATATGTGCCGTAATAATGATCGCATTTTGCAGTGTTGCACACGCTGAAGAGCCGCATAATGCTATGCCGTTTGGCTTGTGGGTGAAAGAGTTCAAAATGCAGGCGTTGGGGCAGGGGATCTCGCCGCAATTGCTGGAAGAAGCCTTCGACGGGCTGGAGCCTAATAACCGCGTTGTCGCGTTGGATCGCAAGCAACCAGAAGGCACCAAAACCTTCACCGAGTATATGCGCGGCGCCGTGTCGCAAACCCGTATCGATAAAGGCCGCAAGCTCTATGACCAACATAAGCCATTGCTGGACGAGATCGCCGCGAAATATGGCGTGCAGCCGCGTTTCATTGTGGCGCTATGGGGCATTGAAACCAACTATGGTGGCTATACAGGCAATTTCTCTATTATCGAGGCGCTTGCCACGCTGGCCTATGATGGCCGTCGTAGCGACTTTTTCCGCAAAGAGCTGCTGAATGCCTTGACCATTCTGCAGGAAGGGCACATCACACTGGATGAGATGGAAGGCTCGTGGGCTGGCGCTATGGGGCAATGCCAGTTTATGCCGTCCAGTTTTATCGCGTATGCCGTAGATTATAATGGCGATGGCCGCCGCGACATTTGGAACAGCCTGCCAGATATTTTTGCCTCCATTGCTAATTACCTCAGCCAGTCTGGCTGGAATGATGACGAAACATGGGGGCGTCAGGTGAGCACGCTTGCTAATGCCAATATCGGCCAGTCGGGTTTAGACGTAATGCGCCCATTGGCTGAATGGCAGCAAAGAGGCGTGCGTAGCGCGGATGGGACAAATTTGCCACAGGCAGACCTGCAAGCCGCGTTGGTTTACCCCGGTACCGAAGAGGAAAACGCCTATTTGGTTTACGGTAACTACAAGGTTCTGCTAAAGTGGAATCGCTCAAAATATTTCGCCACAGCCGTGGGAACGCTCTCGAACCGCATCGCAAGAATGTAAGGAGAGCCTAGCATGAAAAAATTACTTACCTGCTCTGCGCTAGCATTGCTTAGCCTGTCCGCTTGTTCGGGTGGGGGTGGCACTAGCGACACCACGCGTGTGCCAGCAGAGGCACCCGGCTTTGTCAAAGGCAAGGCGGTGCATCCTACCATCAAAATTGGCAAAGCCTATCGTGTGATGGGACAGCGCTACACCCCGGAATATGACCCTGACTATGTCGAAGAAGGAATGGCATCGTGGTATGGGCCAAACTTCCATGGCCGCCCAACCGCTAATGGTGAAGAGTTTAACCAATGGGCGCTGACCGCTGCGCACCGCACATTGCCTATGCCGTCCATGGTGAAAGTAACCCATATGGAAACGGGTAAGTCTATTAAGGTGCGCGTGAATGACCGTGGGCCCTTTGCCCATAACCGCATTATCGATCTGTCACGTGCATCGGCCGAAGCGCTCGGCATGATAGGGCAAGGCGTGGCGAAAGTGCGGGTGGAGTATTTGCCTGAAGACACACACCGCTATATTGCCAGCCTGAACCAGAGCGTGCCAGCAGACTGGAAGTTGCCAGATGAAACCATCACGCAATATGCAGAGGCCATGCCGGCAAAACCGCGCCGCGCGGTGGAAATAGCCGAGTTGCCTGCGCCGTCGGTGCGTGAGGTGGCAGTACAAAAAGCAAGCTATACGCCTGCCAGCTATCAGATCGCTGCAGCAGGTTCGCAGTTTGATGCGCCTGCGCAATTGATGCCAGCGTCGGATGTGCGGGTAATTGAAACCGAGCAGTTGCCACCGCTGAATATGCCGACAGAAACGGGTTACAAAGACTCAGGCTATAATAATTATAACCAAAATACCACGCCTGACACTCCTGCAACCAAAGGGTATAGGGCGAATCCTTTCAGTGTGATCGACACACCGCAAAATCGCCGTACAGGGGCGTATGCTATGCCGGAAGCGCGCAAGCCAGCCCCCCGCACCCAGCCGCCTGTGCTGCGTGCGCAGGCATCATCCCCGCCACCCGCTGCGGATGATGCAGCCTTGTATGTGCAGGTCGGGGCATTTGGCGATCGCGATAACGCCTATTCGCTGGGCAATAAATTGTCGGCATTGTCAGCGGTAGACATTGCCCCGCTTTACGTGAACGGACGTGAATTGTATCGCGTGCGTTTGGGGCCAATCTACAATGAATCAATCGCGCGCGAACTGGTGCAACGTAGCGCGGAATACGGAATTACAGACGCCAAAATTGTAAAGGGGAATTAATGCTGAAAACGTTACTTGGAGCCAGTGCTGTATGGGTGTTTGCCGCGCAGGCAGCCATTGCTTTCGACACATCTGCGAAACAAGCGTTGTTGGTTGATACCTCAACTAACACGGTGCTGCTGGAAAAAGCAGCGTATGAGAAGATGTATCCGTCTTCGATGAGCAAGCTGATGACCCTGTATGTGTTGTTTGAGCGTTTGAAGCAGGGCGGATTGAGCCTTGATGACCAGTTCTTGGTGAGCGAGAAAGCATGGCGCAAGGGCGGTTCAAAAATGTTCGTGCGCGTGAACGAATATGTCAGCATTGAAGATCTGATTCGCGGCATTATCGTGCAGTCGGGCAATGATGCCTGTATTGTGGTTGCGGAAGGTTTGGCGGGCAGCGAAAAAGCTTTTGCCGAGCTGATGAATAAGAAGGCCGAGGAAATTGGGCTTAAGGGTAGCCATTTTGTTAACTCGACCGGCTGGCCTGATGATGAGCACTACATGACGGCAGAAGATCTTTACTTGCTGAGTCATAAGCTCAAAACCGAGTTCCCGGATTACTATCCCTATTTTGCTGAAGAGAAATACACCTACAACAATATCACTCAGTTCAACCGCAATAAGCTGTTGAGCAAGGGAATTGGTGTTGATGGGTTGAAAACAGGCCACACGGAAGTGGCGGGGTATGGCATTACGCTGGCAGCGGATCAGGACGGGCGCAGCCTGGTGTTGGTTGTGAACGGACTGGACAGCGAGACCGCCCGTATGGATGAGGGTGAGCGCTTGCTGCAGCATGGGTTCCGCGACTTTGTTGCCTTGCAATTGGCAGATGCAGGGACGCAGGTGGATACGGCCGATGTGTGGATGGGCGAAAAAGACACCGTCAGCCTGAGCGTTGCAGAAGATTTGCATGTGAGCCTGCCGCGTAATGGGCAGGACGAGCTGCGCTATATCGCCAGCTATGATGCGCCGTTGCAAGCCCCAATAGAAGCAGGCACACATGTGGGGACGTTGCGGCTCGTACGTGGCGAGACCGAGCTGAAATCGGTGCCTTTGATGGCGGCGGAGTCGGTGGAAGCCTCTGGTTTCTTTGGCCGTATACGACAGAATCTAGCGCATAGTTTAGGCCTGTAGATGCTGCCACCGTTTATCACACTGGAAGGCGGTGAGGGGGCAGGCAAAAGTACACAGATTAAGCTGCTATCCGACGCATTAAACCGTGCGAACGTTGCGCACCTGCTCACGCGGGAGCCGGGCGGCTCCGAAGGCGGCGAAGAATTGCGTGATCTGGTGGTAAAGGGCGAGCCGGGGCGCTGGGACCCTGTCAGCGAGGCTATGCTGTTTATGACCGCACGCTATCACCATATGACCCACCGCATTAATCCGGCACGTGAGCAAGGCCAGTGGGTCATCTGTGATCGTTTTTTTGACTCCACACGCGTCTATCAGGGCATCAGCAAAGCGGTGGGCGACCAATGGTTGAAACAGCTTTATGCGCATTTGCTAGGCAACAATAAACCCGATGTTACGTTTGTGCTCGATATTGACCCGCAGCAAGGCTTGGCGCGCACGCAGGAACGCAGTGGCGACGAAACCCGCTTTGAGTCAATGGATATAGCGTTTCACGAAGCGGTGCGGGAAGGGTTTCTGCGCATTGCTGAGCATGAGCCAGAGCGTTGTTATGTGGTGGATGCCAGCCAGAACCCACAGCAGGTGCATAAGTCAATTCTCGACATTCTCAACACACGCTTTAATATGCAGCTGACACCAAGCGAGCTGTAATTTTATGACCTCAATTCTGCTGCCACAGCAAAACCATGCGCTCTTCGGCCACGAAGCGCTGGAAACGCAATTATTGCAAGCGTTTGAACAAAAGCGATTGCCGCATGCGTTGCTGCTATCCGGCCCTAAAGGGGTAGGCAAGGCCACACTGGCCTACCGTCTGGCGCGCTTTGTCTTGAGCGATGGCGAGGGAGGGGGGGATGCATTGTTTGGCCCTGCCGATTTGTCTGTGAGTGAAGAATCGCCTGTTTTTAAGCGCGTGGCCGCCAATTCACATGGCGATCTGATGGTGCTGGAACCGCAATTCGACAAGCGCAAAGGCGCAGTGCGCAGTGATATTCTGGTGGATGATGCGCGCAAGGTGAGTGGGTTTTTGTCTCTCACAGCCGCGGAAAGCGGTTGGCGTGTGGTTATTGTAGACAGTGCCGACGCGTTGAATGTGAGTGCCGCTAACTCGCTTTTGAAAGTGATTGAAGAACCACCCCGCAACACATTGCTCATCTTGTTGGCGCATAATATAGGCCGCTGCTTGCCGACCATCCGCTCACGCTGCCGTGTGATGCGGATGCAGCCGTTGAGCTTTGAAACTTTCTCCAAGGTGATTCAGTATGCGGATGCCGGTGTGAAAGAGAAGGAGTTAGCCTCACTTTACAGTCTCACCTCCGGTGCGCCGGGTGCTGCGCTCGATCTGCATCAGCATGGCGCGGTCAAGCTGTATGGTAAAATGGTCGATGTGCTGCAGGAAGATAGCAGCGCACGCGCTAAGGCCATCAGCAGCTTTGCCGACAAAGTGACGGATAAAAAACATCCTGCCAATTGGATAATGTGGCAGCAATTATGGCAGGTGGCTATGGGGCGCTTGCTATGTGCAGCCAATAATGCGCTTGATGACGAAATTGTTGCGGGTGAGCGCGAAGTATGGCAAGACGCATTGCAGAAACAGCCCGTCGATGCATGGCTTGGTTTGTATGATCAGGCGCGGGGCTTGTTGCAGCAAACCGATGCGATTAATTTAGATAAAAAACAAACCGTTCAACTTGTGCTGCAGGCGATGAGCGGACAGGCGTTAAAAATAGGAACGACATGAGCAAAAGCTTTTATATCACCACACCCATTTACTATGTGAACGACAAGCCGCATCTGGGGCATGCCTACACGTCGATTGCATGCGATGCGCTGGCACGCTATCTGCGACTGGATGGGTATGACGTCAAATTTGTCACTGGCACAGACGAGCATGGCCAAAAGGTAGAAAAATCAGCTGATAAAGCAGGCGTGCCGCCGCAGGCATTTGTGGATGAGGTGGCCGAGCATTTTCGTGAGTTGACCGAGGTGCTGGAGCTGACCAATGATGACTTTATCCGCACCACCGAGGAGCGTCACACCAAAGCGGCACAAGCGTTGTGGGAGAAGCTGAAAGCCAATGACGATATCTATCTTGGTAGCTATGCCGGCTGGTATTCGGTGCGTGACGAAGCGTTTTACGCGGAATCCGAGCTGATAGACGGCAAAGCGCCCACTGGCGCCGAGGTGGAATGGGTAGAAGAGCCAAGCTATTTCTTCCGCCTGTCAAAATATCAGGACCAGCTCATCGCATTTTACGAGAATAATCCTGATGCTATCTTGCCCGCCAGTCGCCGCAACGAGGTAATGAGTTTTGTAAAAGGTGGGCTGAAAGATTTGTCTATTTCGCGCACTACCTTTTCGTGGGGTGTGCCTGTGCCGGGCGATGAGGATCACATCATTTATGTGTGGCTGGACGCGCTCACCAACTATCTCGCAGCCATTGGCTATCCGGACACAGAGGCCGAATCATACAAGAAATACTGGCCAGCTATGCATATGGTGGGTAAGGATATTCTGCGCTTCCACACCGTTTACTGGCCTGCATTCCTGATGTCTGCGGGGCTGGAGCTTCCGTTGCGTGTATTCGCGCATGGCTGGTGGACGATTGAAGGCGAAAAAATGTCGAAATCGCTCGGCAATGTAGTCGCGCCTACGCATCTGGTGGAAAAATACGGGCTGGATCAGACGCGTTACTTCTTGCTGCGCGAAGTGCCGTTTGGCAATGATGGTAATTTCTCACGTCAGGCGTTAATTGATCGCATCAATAGTGATTTAGCGAATAATATCGGCAACTTAGCGCAACGCACATTGTCTATGATTCAGAAAAATTGTGGCGGTGTGGTGCCAACGCCGCACGCCGAGCATTTGACCAAAGAGGATGAAACCCTGCTGGATCTGGTGCAGGTGACGCGGGATGTGACCTCGGATGAGGCGCGCGATGCGATGTTGCGCTGCCGTTTCCATGAAGTGCTGGCCGATATTCTGGGTATGGCATCGCGTGCCAACGAATATATCGATGAGCAAGCGCCGTGGAAGCAAAAGAAAGAGAATCCACCGCGCATGGAAGCGACCTTATACCATCTGGCGGAAGCGATCCGTTGCATCGCTATCATGCTGCAGCCATTTGTGCCACATGCCGCTACGCGTTTGCTGGACCAGTTGGCTGTGTCGCCCGATGAGCGCCAGTTCAAGCATCTGACAACCGAATTTGCTCTGAAGCCCGGCACACCACTGCCTGCGCCAGAAGGGGTGTTCCCACGTTTTCAGGAGCAGGGAGAGGCGGCTTAATATGATGTTAGTAGACTCTCACTGCCATCTGAATTACCCCGAATTTGAGGATATTGAGGCGGTTATCGCACGTGCAGAAGCGAATGATATCAAGCTGATGCAGACCATTAGTACCAAGCGCAGCGATTTTGATCAGGTGATTAAGCTCGCCGATACGCATGCGCCGATTTATGCCTCGATTGGTATTCATCCGCACGAGGCAGAGCATCATCAGGATGTGACGGTAGATGAGCTGGTAGAGCGTGCTAAGCACCCTAAAGTCATTGGTATCGGCGAAACCGGCTTGGATTACTTTTACGAACATAGCCCACGCGAAGCGCAGCAAATATTGTTCCGCCGCCATATTGAGGCCTCACGCATAACCGGGCTTCCGTTGATTGTCCATAGCCGTGATGCGGATGAAGACACGGTCAATATACTCCATGAGGAATATGAGAAAGGCGCTTTCAGGGGCTTAATCCATTGCTTTAGCTCTACCAAATATCTTGCTGATAAATCACTTGAAATAGGCTTTCTAATCTCGCTTTCTGGCATTCTGACATTCAAAAAGTCAGACCAGTTGCGCGATGCTGTATCGCATATTGATCTGAAAGACTTGTTGGTAGAGACAGATGCGCCTTATTTGGCGCCGGTGCCGCACCGCGGAAAGCCTAATGAGCCAGCGTTTACCCGTCATACCGCGGAATTCCTGGCAGAAATGAAGGAAGTTCCGCTCGAGGAAGTTGCACGAATCACAACAGATAATTTTTTCACCCTGTTTGATAAAGCAAAACGCGACGCAGTGGAGCCATGCGCGTAACCATACTTGGTTGCGGCGCATCGGGCGGTGTGCCGCTCATTGGCTGTGACTGCGCTGTCTGTGCGTCAGATAACCCTAAAAACAAGCGTACTCGTGTATCCATTCTTATAGAGGTGAACGGGCTGCGTATATTGGTGGATACGCCACCAGATATTAGAATGCAGGCATTGCGGCATAATATTCAATCGGTAGATGCGATTATTTATACGCACGCCCATGCTGACCATGTGCACGGGATTGACGATGTGCGATCGTTTAATTTTCATAAGAATGCAGCTATTCCGGTGTTTGCTGATGCGCAGACGCTAGCGGAGTTGCAGGAACGCTTTGCTTATGCCTTCATGCCGCCTAAACCAGAGTATGGCTGGTTTCGTCCGGCGCTTATCCCGCACAAAATTGAGGTGTCTACTAACCAACCATTTACCATAATGGATAAGGTGAGGGTGGTGCCTTTTGAGCAAATTCATGGTTCTAGCCAGACAACTGGCATCAAAATAGATGATTTTGCCTATTCGACGGATGTGAATAACTTGTCGGATAAATCGTTACAAATTATTGAAAACGTGAAGCTTTGGATTGTGGATTGCTTGCGTTATGATCCAGCGCCAACTCACGCAGATTTAACCAAAACACTGGAATGGATAAGGCGCGTGAAACCAGCACATGCTGTGTTGACCCATATGAGTCATGCATTTGATTATGATGGTTTGCGAGCCGAGCTACCAGACCATGCTGATCCGGCTTATGATGGGTTCACACTCGAATTGCCCTAATACTCTGGCTAATAATGGCTATATATTTTTCATAATATATATTATACGATTTATTTGTGGTTGTTTCGTGGGGCGTTATACGGTTATTTTGTGCTGCACCCCTCTCTGGCGTTTTTGCGGCAAACGCATCTATTCTGTGTTGCGAATAATATAACTCGTTGCAACGACGCTCACCGGTGTTAGTGCCAACGCTAACGCAATGAGGATAAGCAGTGCCTGTTCACCCTGGCCCGTGGCTGCGAGCTCAGGCTGTGCCACGCTGCTGCCAAAGATCAGAACCGGTATGAATAAAGGTAACAACAGTAATGCTACCAACAATGCCCCACTGCGCGCTGCGGTCATTATGCTCGCCCCTATGCTTCCAACACACGTAATGCACCAGCTGCCAAGCAATATGCTGGCGCAAAGTAGCTCTACGCCTGCATGCTCGATGGCGACAATATAGGATAAGCCGCTTAGCAGCAGTGCGATGAGCACGCCACTGGCCAGCCAATGGCTGATACATTTGATCATTACGGTCAATTCCAGCGGCATGGATAGCAATTTATATTGTTGTAGCGTGCCGTCGGCATAATCACGCTGATACATATGTGGTAAGGTAAGCATGGCCGCGAACAATAGCGCCAGCCATAAGGTGCTGATATCGAGTGCTTCTGCCGACTTAGCGGATTGGCCAAGCAGCGGTGTCGCCAGAACGATAAGCGCATAAAATCCTGCTGCGTAAATAATATCGCTGCCAGACTTAATGTAAGAGTTTAACTCGCGCTGTAATGTAATTAAGAACATAATATATTACTTTAAGATATCACTCAAACATATTGATATCTAGTGTTTTTATCTCTTTATTGTATACAATTCCGTGGCTTGCCATAATAACGATGCCGCCCTGCTCCACGCGCGACATAACCAATGAATTAAACAGGCTGGTGGCGTGTGAATCCAGATTATTGGTCGGTTCGTCCAGTATCCATAGTTTGGCTGGCACGGCGAGCAGTCTGGCCAGCGCCACACGTTGCTGCCAGCCTGCCGACAATTCGCCGCAGCGTGTATCCTGATAGTAGGTTAGGTCAAAATAATCGAGCGCGGCATCGATCAACGCATCGTCGCCTCGTAATTTCGCCCAATAGGTCAGATCTTCTTTTACGGTGAATTCCGGTTTGACCGCTACTTTGTGACCAATAAACAGCAATTCTTGTAAAAACAGTCCAGAGCGGCGTAATGGCTCGTCTTTATAGGTGATGCTGCCATGGCTTGGCGGCAGCAAACCAGACAATATTTGCAACAAGGTAGACTTGCCTCGCCCATTATCGCCCTGCACCACCAGCAGCGCGCCTGATTGCAGGCTAAAGCCGAGTTGACGAAATAAAATCTTTTCGCCGCGCTGGCTCGCCAAATCCTGACATTGAAAGACTGCGTTAGACTGTGTCATAATGTATGATGTCTATTGCGTTCTTGCGCATTAGGCAATACAACTATAACGAAAAACTAAACTAGCACACACGGAGAATCTACCTATGGCTGCGACGGCTGATACGTTGGCTACTCGTCAACAACTTGAAGTTAACGGAAAAACATACGCATATTACAGCCTGCCCAAGGCGGCAGAGGCAATTGGCGCGGATATTAGCCGCTTGCCCTATTCTCTCAAAGTGTTGCTGGAAAACCTCTGCCGTTATGAGGACGGCTCGACGGTTACGGTTGACGATATTAAAGCCTTTGCTACATGGCTGAAAAATAAAAAAGAACCGCGCGAGATTGCGTATCGTCCTGCCCGCGTATTGATGCAGGATTTCACCGGCGTGCCAGCCGTAGTTGATTTGGCGGCGATGCGAGATGCGGTGAATAATCTGGGTGAGAATCCTGAGAAAATTAATCCGCTTTCGCCGGTTGATCTGGTGATCGACCACTCGGTGCAGGTTGATAAATATGGTACGGACACTGCGTTTGATGCCAACGTAGAGCTGGAAATGCAACGCAACCGCGAACGTTATGCCTTCCTGCGTTGGGGGCAGAAAGCCTTTGATAATTTCCGCGTGGTGCCACCGGGCACTGGGATTTGCCATCAGGTGAATCTGGAATATCTGGCAAAAGTGGTGTGGACCAAGGAAGAAAACGGCGAAACCGTAGCCTATCCTGATACGTTGGTGGGCACCGATAGTCATACCACCATGGTGAATGGTCTGGCCGTGCTTGGCTGGGGTGTTGGCGGTATCGAGGCGGAAGCCGCAATGCTTGGCCAACCTATCTCGATGCTGATTCCGGAAGTGATTGGCTTCAAGCTGACCGGTAAGCTGAAAGAAGGCACCACCGCGACCGATCTGGTGCTGACCGTGACCGAGATGTTGCGTAAGCGCGGTGTAGTCGGCAAATTCGTAGAATTCTATGGCCCGGGGCTGGACAATCTACCACTGGCTGACCGTGCGACCATTGGTAACATGTCGCCAGAATTTGGTTCTACCTGTGCGATTTTCCCTGTGGATGAAGAAACGCTGAATTATTTGCGCCTCACAGGCCGCGAAGACCAGTGCAATCTGGTGAAAGCCTATGCGCAAGCGCAGGGCATGTGGCGTGATGAGAATTATGCCGAGCCTGTATTCACCGATACCTTGGCGTTGGATATGAGCACGGTAGAGCCAAGTCTGGCAGGGCCAAAACGTCCGCAGGATCGCGTGGCGTTATCCAATGCTGCGCCTGCTTTTGCCGAGGTGTTTGACTCGCTGGCTGGTGGCAAAACCACACCAGATGCCAAAGCAGATGTGCCCGGCAAAGAGTATGACATTGCTAACGGCGATGTGGTGATTGCGGCGATTACCAGCTGCACCAACACTTCAAACCCGAGCGTGATGGTGGCTGCTGGCTTGGTGGCACGTAAAGCGCGCGAAAAAGGCCTGAAGGTGAAACCATGGGTGAAAACCTCATTGGCGCCCGGCTCGAAAGTGGTAACGGAATATCTGGAGCGTTCGAACCTGCAAGGTGATCTGGACGCGATGGGCTTCCAGTTGGTGGGCTATGGCTGCACCACCTGTATCGGTAATTCCGGCCCGCTTCTGCCAGAAATTGAGCAGACCATTAAAGAGAATAACCTTGTGGTATGTTCGACCTTGTCGGGCAACCGTAACTTTGAAGGCCGTGTGCACCAACTGGTGAAAGCGAACTATCTGGCCTCGCCTCCGCTGGTGGTAGCATATGCGCTGGCAGGCTCGATGAAAGTGGACATCACCAAAGAGCCGCTGGGCGAAGATGAAAGCGGTAATCCAGTCTATCTGAAAGATATCTGGCCAACCGCACAGGAAGTGCAAGACACGGTTATGTCCTGCATTGATTCTGACATGTTCAAAAGCAAATATGCCGACGTATTTAGTGGTGAGCCTTCGTGGCAGGAAATTGATACGGTCGAAGGCATGACCTATGGCTGGGATGATGACTCTACCTA
>MDTE01141926.1_pt1 | contig 13736 bp, 10 predicted proteins | sample 811231 | NCBI WGS metagenome assembly MDTE01 (sample SAMN05326651, study PRJNA326480) | marine metagenome | isolation source: seawater | place: Indian Ocean: Red Sea | collected 2010
ATATGATTTTCATTATACTATTGCAAAATTTTCATATGACATAGGAGCATCTAAACCTTATTTCAATAATAATAATAAAATTGATATTGAAAATGCAATTAATCCTGTATTTTTATTAAATAACAAAAAATATATTCCGCTTAACATTAAATATAAGAATAATAATTTATTATTAATCTCAGGCCCAAATGCTGGGGGGAAAACTGTCGTACTTAAAACTGTAGGGCTCCTATGTTTTATGGCAAGCTGTGGTTTGTTTGTACCCGCTTCAAAAATTGATATTCCATTGCTTGATGGCATGTTTTCAGACATAGGTGATAATCAATCAATAGAAAATGATTTATCTACATTTTCATCTCACATTTCAAATATAAATTCTTTTCTTAAAAATGCTGAAAAACTATCTTTAATATTGATCGATGAACTTGGAACTGGTACAGAGCCTGAAGCTGGATCAGCAATTGCGCAAACTGTAATACAAGAATTTATCAATAAAGGAAATTTAGTTTTAGCTACAACGCATCTTGGAACTTTAAAAATTTGGGCAGAGGAGCATAAAAAAGCATCTAATGCTTATATGCAATTTGATTTAAAAAAAATAAAACCAGCATACAATTTAATTGTTGGTAAACCTGGTTCAAGTTATGCTATTGAAATGCTACAAAATCTTGGAGTTGATAATAATATCATAAAAAAATGTAAATCCCTTATTAAAAAAGAAGAATTAGATCTAGAAAAAATTTTAATAAAACTACAGCATGAACATAAAAACCATATTGAGTTAAACAAACAATTACATTTGAAGCTAGAACAAATTAAAGAAAAGGAAAAAGAAATATCTATAAAAGAAAATATTATTGAAAAAGAATTCAAAAAAGCACGATCAAAAGCTGCTAAAGAAGCAGAACATATAATTAAATCTTCAAGATCAGTTATCGAAAAAACAATAGAAAAAATCAAAGGTGACAATAAAATTGAGATAAAAAAGCAAAGGTTAAAAATAGATGACCAACTTAAAAAACTTAAAAGGTATGAATATGTTGAAGATTACTCTAAGTTAAAAAAAATCAAAGAAATAAAAGAAAATATGTATGTCTACATTCCTCATTTAAAAGTTCATGGTAATATTTTAAAAATTTTCAATAAAAACAAATCCCAAGTTCTTGTTGGCTCTTTAAAAATGACTCTAGAAAACAAACAATTATATTTACCTATAGAAAAAGAAAATGAAAATTATAGCTATAATACTAATTTGAAAATTGATAATATCTCACAATATAAAATTGATGTTAGAGGACAACGAGTTGATGAAGCTATTCCCAATATAGAAAAGTTGATTGATACAGCAATAATAAATGGAACTAAAAAACTATTTATACTTCACGGGAAAGGCACTGGAGCTTTGATAACAGGTATTCATAAATATCTAGATGAGATAGATTATATAAATAAATTTTATTTTGCTGAAAATGATTTTGGCGGCACTGGAGTAACGATAATTGATTTATAAAGTTTACTTAGTTATTTAAAATTAATTGAACAAGTAAAACAATATCTTGAATGTTTATATTATCATCTTGATTTAAATCAGCAAGCCAAATTTGTTCAATATCTGGTTCAATAATGTTTAGAATGAAGTTCATAATCAAAACGATATCAAGGACATCAAGTGCAGCATCCTGATTAATATCACCAAGCATATATTCATCCATAAGATAAAAATTCTGCTCAATAGTTACACGTGGTTCTATTAAAATTTGAATTGTATCCATTTCATTTACAACAAATTGAGAGCTTCCCTCAGGATGTCCAAAATCATAATACCCATTAATATCAGTTGTAAAAACTTTATTGTTTAATAAAGATCTAATTGTTGCATTAGCAATAGGATCACTTTCTCCAGAAAACATGTATCCATTTATAAAACCAGCTTGAATATTATCAAAATTGAAAATGTAAAGTCCATATTGCATATCACTTGCATAAACATAGTTATTATTAGTAAATGGAAATGCCCCCCAACTACCTATATATCCACCATTATCATTGAGAAGATAAGTATCATATGCAGCAACTTCAATAGGCCTTGATGGATTATATATATCAACTATTTTTAGCCCGGTAGAATAATGAGAAATATAAACTAAATCATCTAATACATGAACATTATGTGCAAGATTATTCTCTCCTAAATATTCACCAGTAAGAGTTATATTATTTAAATCTGTTATATCCCAAATTTTTATAGTTTGATTTTCAGTTTCTTCAGTAGTAACTAAATGAGTACCATTTGTACTTAGCCAAGCATTATGAGCATATCCCTCACATGGAATTGAAGCAAGTTCTGTAATATTATTAAGATCTGATACATCATAGATTCCAAATCTATAACTCCATCCTTCAGATACATATGCTATATCATCCTTTGTATATATATCATGACAATTGTCAGCTTGATTTAAAAAAGAACCAGCATAAGTTGGTAAAGATGGATTTGATAAATCTACAATATGTATATTATCTCCATTTGCATGCTCAATAAACGCGAAACCATTTGGATCAATCCATAAATTATGCGATTGCCCTATGCCGCTGTACGTATCTAACTGATTTGGACTAAGTTCCGGCAAAGGTGTTAAATCAACAACCTGCATCCCAATATCCCCACCATACATCTCATTAACAATATATAAATAATCTCCATATGTTTTATAATCTCTATGATAGTAATAATCTCCTGAAGAAGGACCAATAATATCTGCAATTAGAGTAGGGGACTCTGGATTAGAACTAACATCATATATATAAGTACCAAACTGATAGCCAACAATTGCATATTCAATTCCAGTCTCATCAGTATATCCCCAAACATCAGAAACACCATAATTGTTATCAGCATTTTCTATTTCTATTTGGGATACAAGATCTAAATTATAATTGACTAAACTAGCTTGAAGATTAAAACAAACTAATAAAATATTTAAAAAAATGTACATTATTCATTCTCATTACTTTCAATTTCTTCCTTTTTTTCATTATCATTATTAGCTGCTTTCTTTAATGATTCATTTAAAGATGGTAAAAAAAGATTTTTTAATTGTTTAATTATTTTATTTAAATCTTTAGCATATGTTGCACTTTGCATATCATCAGGATTAAAACTTGAAGCATCGTAGAATCTTTCTTTAGCATTTTCCAAATAAACTATTGCTTTTTCACCTTTTGAAATAGCCTCTTTTATAATATCTAAATCTTCAGTTCCACTATTAACTGTTTCTAAAACACTATTATATAATTCATAACCTACAAATCTATTGCAAATAGCAACATTATAGCATGTTTCTGATAATATAAGATCATCTACATTTAATGAGTTAAACATTTTTTCTACTAACTCTGTCCCTAAATTTATTGCTGTATCATATTCTTCCTGATCTAGATATATTAGGAATATTTCTTTTTCTATCATCATTTTCAATTCTTCATCATCAGTATTAATTTGATTAAGAGTTTCAAGCGCAATAGTATAATCTTTGTTATCTTTAGCAATTGTGGCTTTTCTAATTTTAAGATCTGTATTAGAAGTAATCTTAGAGCCCATGTCTAAATATTCCATCGCCTTTTCAAGGTTACCATTCTCATATTCGATATCTGATAAAGCTATATAATTTTGAAGTATATCTGGATTAAGCTTCATTGAAACCATAAATTTAGCAGCAGCTTTAGATTTTTTACCTTTATTATACAATTTGCTACCATCATTATAGAAAACAAAAGCTTCATTTTTTATAGCGGCATGGACATTGTTAATATATTCTTCACCAACTTTAAAGGGCCTATCAAGAACAAGATTTTCTGTTCTAGATAATGCTTCAACAAACATCTGTGTTGCTTTATCATATTTTTTCATAGGCCTATATACTTCAGTTGCTAAAAAATAAGGAATCAATGCATTATTAGGTTCAATTTCAAGAGCTTTTAAACCTTCCTGTTCAGCTAATTTTAAATCTCTATCTACTCTAGCATACATTTTTGCAGAATTAAATTCTACTGATGAGCCACCTACCATACTTGAACATGAATATAATAAAAATATTATGGTTGCACACAAAAACTGCCTAAAAAACGTTAAATTCATTATTACTCTCCTATTAAATAAAATATAATTTTAATGCCATTAAATATAAGGCTTATATTTAAATTACTCAATATGATTGATTTAATAAAAATATGATAGATTTTTTTCAACATTTATACTCTCTATTTAATGATATTGCTCCCTTTTTAATTCTAGGATTTCTAGTATCTGGAATATTATCAGTCACCCTTACAGTTGATTTTATATCTAAATATTTAGGTAATAAATCCTACTCATCTGTGGTACTAGCATCTATTTTAGGTGTTCCACTTCCACTATGTTCCTGTGGAGTAATTCCAGTAACTGCCTTTTTAAGAAAACATGGTGCAAGTAAAGGTTCTTCAACTTCTTTTCTAATTTCAACACCTCAAACTGGAGTTGATAGCATTATGGTTACCTACAGTCTTCTTGGGCCGATTCTTGCAATTTATAGACCTATAGTAGCATTTATATCAGGTATTGTTGGGGGGAGCATTGTCCATGCAATAGATAAAAAAGAAGATGGCTCATTAAATAATACATCATGTGATGACGAGTGCTGTGATGAATATTCCTCAAATTCTAAATTTATAAAAATTTTACATTATGGATTTATAAGGTTACCACTTGATATTGTATCGCCACTTGTTTTTGGTTTAATTATTTCTGCATTGATAAGCATACTAATTCCGCAAAATTATTTTGGTGAATATGGTACAGGTATTATTGGAATGCTAATTATGCTACTACTTTCACTACCAACATATATATGTGCAACAGCATCAGTCCCTATTGCATTTGCATTATTTACTAAAGGTTTTTCTCTTGGAGCAGTTCTTGTTTTTTTAATGGCAGGGCCAGCTACCAATATAACAACAATTTCTGTAATGTTTAAGGTACTTGGGAGACGCAGTTTAATTGTATATTTACTCACTATTGTTTCATGTTCACTTATGGGTGGAATAATCTTAGATGCTTTTTCTCCTAATCTAAACATTTTTGCATCTGAATATCATGTACATATGCATGGTAATTCCATAATTAATATTTTATGTTCTGTGTTTTTATTATTTATAATACTAAACTCTTTTAGAATGAAATTTCTTTCCAACAATAAAACATCAACTAATATTCTAGATTCTGATTATATAATTAATGTAGATGGTATGACATGCAGCCACTGTGAAGAATCAGTTCAAAAATCATTACTAAAAATAAATGGTATAAATTCTGTTACAGCTGATCATAAGCAAGGCATAGTTACAATTCTAGGTAAAAATTATAATATTAAAGAGATTAAAAAATTGATTGTAGATTTAGGATATGAAATTAAGTAAGATAAAATTTATAATCCCTTTATTCTTAATCACATTTTTCTACGCTCAATGAGCTATGTGAGGGAATCCTTCTTTGCCAGTTGGCAATTCAGATAGAGGTGTTGGTCTTGGAGCAGGAGAAGTTTTAATCTTTGCAGATTATGCTTATCAAAATTTTGATTGGTGGCATGACATTGTTCCTGGTGCAATAATTCCGGGGACAGATGTTGAAGAGAATTTTGAGCATTTAGGACTTTTAAAAAATAAAGCTCTTAATTTAGGTTTTACTATTGGTCTTAGTGATTGGTGGAATATAACTTTCTCAACTCTTTTAAGTGAAAGATGTATGGAATGGGAAGGGCCTGTTGATCCAGATGGAAATAGCTTAACAGTACATCATAGAACTGAATGTTCCTCTACTGATTTTAAAGATAATGGTGAGATAAAAGCATTTGGAGGATTTCTTGGTGATACAAAAATTAATACAAAATATTTACTGTATAATTCTGGTAAAGGTACAGGCCCTAGATTATTCTTAGGTGGAGGTCTAATTATACCATCTTCAAATGAACTTACAGAATCTCCGTGGGCAAAAACAGATCATGATAATGATCCTGAAACTCCTGATCGATATAGCCCACATAGACATTTTTATCTAAGTGATGGTACATATAAAATTTTTACAGAATTTCAGTTCTTTATGAAAAGATCAAAATTCCCTGTTTTTTGGGGAGGCGCTATATCATTTGAAACACCTCTTAATGAAAGTGATTATGGTTTCAAACCATCTAATAAAACAGATTTAACAATACTTGCACTTTCTGGGCCTTTTAAACATCTAGAGGCTGAAGCAAATTCATTTAGAATAACTTCAATAGGATTTAATTTTACAATCTCTCATGTAGGAGGTTCTGAATGGGATGGTATCAGAACTCCTAACTCAGAGGCAACAGCTTATATCCCAGGAATAAGTATCTTGTTCGCATCAAAAGCAGGGACCTTTGGACTTAATTTTCAGAAAGGGTATGAATCGTATGCCATGAAATCTGAAAATGATATTAAAGAAGAAACAGATATTTATGCTATATCCTTAAGCTATAGAAGACTACTAGATAAAGTAATCGAAGGTCTTTATTGGTAAGTTTTTATTTTTAAAAAATAGTTTAAATTCTTAATTTATTTTTATATTCTTGGAGGAATTTGGTGAGAATCCAAAACTGTCGCGCAACTGTAATTCTATTAAGATAAGTCAGACACTCCACAAATTTATTCACTCGCGGTAAGTGAGGTAAATTTCAAATCAATATCGCTACAAAACAGGAGAAACATGAATTTATTATTATCTTTATTACTAGTATCATTTTGCTTTAATTCTCAGCAAATATTTGTTGCTTGTGAAGGAAACTTCTATGAGGGAAATGGTTCAATTTGGACTATCTCTGATGAAGAAGCCTTTTCATACAACAACAATCCTTTGGGTGAGGTAGTACAATCTGTTTATGTACATGGGAATCAACTATATGTAATTGTAAATGGATCATCAAATATTCAAGTTTTTGATATAGAAAATAATAGTTTAATCCCTACTCACTTTATTGATACACAATATTCTGGACCAAGAGAAATGATGGTAATTGATAATTATCTATATTTTACAAACTGGTATACTGCAGATATAAAGAAATTAAGTTTAGATACATGGGAAATTGTAAATGAAATTTCTACGCCTGGTCTTCCAGAAGATATAAAATTTCATAATGGATTTATATATGTTTCAATTACCATGAATTTAGATTGGACTGATGGAAATTCAATTATTATAATTGATCCTCTAACAGATGAAATTACAAATAATATTGAAGTTGGTTTAGGCCCTGGTGAAATATTAATACATGAAGATGAAGTGTATGTAGCTAGAACTTATTATGATGATGAATGGAATGCATTTTATGGCACATCTAAAATAGATTCTAATAATGAAGTAATCATTGCAAGCTATGGTGCAGGTGCTGCATGTGGCGGTGGTATTTACAGCCACAATGGTGATATTTACAGGGTTTACAATGGTGGAATTGCAAAAATTAATCAAGAATTAGAAATCATTCCCGAATCTAGAATTGGAGAATATGAATCCTGGGAAGTTTATTCAGCTGAAATAATCGGTGATAACATCTATTTTGGACTTACTGATTTTTCTGCACCAGATGATGTAGCTGTGGTTGATTTTAACGGTAATGAAATTGCTAGATATTCAGTTGGGGCAATCCCTGGTGATTTTGCAGTTTTTGAATCTTGCATAAATAATGGTGATATGAATGAAGATGGAGATATTAATATTGCAGATATTGTAAGTATCGTACAGTTAATATTGAATGAATCTGAATATAATTGCACTGCAGATATTAATGATGATGGCCTCACGAACATCCTGGATGCTGTACAATTAGTTCAAGAAGTACTTGGCATTGACAGTTTTAGAGGTGCAGCCAATTGGTTAAAACATTATTTTCCAGAGCTAAATGTTAATGAACAAATTATCAAAGCATTTAAAAACATAAAAGTATCTGACTAATAATCATACATTAATGACAATATGGCGCTACATTGTGCCGTATTGTCATTCTTTTTAAATTTCTTCCCTTTCTTTTGTTTACGGCATGTTAATTGAACTATTTATTATTGAAAAGTTTATTTAACAATTGAAGTAATTAAAAATAAGGAGAAAAAATGACTTTAATAAAATGGAACCCAACTTACAGACCAACTCTATTCAATGACATAGATAGGTGGCTTAATAATATTTCATCTGATTTCCCTGCCATGCTTGAAAATAGAACATTCTTTAAGCCAAGCTTCGAAGTTATAGATACAGACAGCGCATACTGCCTGAGAGCAGATTTACCTGGAATGTCTAAAAAAGATGTAAGTATAGAAGTTTCAGAAAATGTGTTAACTATTTCTGGAGAGAGAAAAAACGGAAAGTCTTCAAAAAATAGCGATCACTACTCTGAGCTTAGATACGGACAGTTTTCAAGAAGCTTTAATTTACCTGAAGATATTAAAACAGAAGGTATTAAGGCATCAATGAAAGATGGAGTTTTGGCGCTAAACATTCCAAGAATGGAAAAAATAGCTCCAGATGTTAAAAAAATATCAATTAAATAACATCAAATCACAACATCAAATCAAAAGCCCTGCATAAACTGCAGGGCTTTTGATTTATATTTAAAATTAGTAAACTACTCGTAAAATAATATCATGAAAAACGCTTTTAAAATAATACTTTTCTTTACTTTCTGGTCCTTAAGCTTTACTCTTAGCCAACATGAAGATGTGAACTCTATTATCAGTCATCATAATATAAAATTAGATAAAACCTTTTCAGTTCAAAGCCTATCATCCTATAGTAATAATATTGATATCTTAAAATTAGATCCCATAGGATTCATCATATTATCTAAGAAATTTAATACTACTGATATTCTAGGCTTTTCATTTACAAATAATATTAATCTTAATCTATTACCTGAAAATTTAAATTTTATTTTAGAGCGTTACCAATCAGAGTTAAGCACTGAAAGCAATATTATATTAAACAACCATTATAGCTCATCAAGAGATGTCTCACCGCTTATTTCTGCAGAATGGGACCAAGGAGCACCATACAATGGCATGTGCCCAACTGGACCCCCAGGTACTAATCTTGGAACAGCAGTAGTGGGGTGCGTTGCAGTTGGTATGGCACAAGTGATTCATTATTTTGCATATCCCCCAACAGGCATTGGAAGTGTTTTATATAATGATTCAGATTATGGTGATATTTATGCAAATTTTGAAGATGCACACTACGACTATGAAGATATGCCAGACAATTATGGTAATGAAGAAGTACAAGAACTATTGTTTCACTGCGGAGTTGCAGTTGAAATGGACTATGGTCCTGATGGATCAGGTGCAGCCGGTGGACCATTCACACCACTTGACTACCCCTCAGCATTCTCAGCACTACAAGAACATTTTGGATATCAAGAAAATATGCAATTTCTAGAGAAAATTGAATTTAGTGATGATGAATGGATTGACATTATTAAAAATGAACTTGATAATAATCGGCCTGTTATCTATGATGCCTGTGCTAATGTAGGTTGTCACACATGGAACATCGATGGATATCAAGGAGACTACTTACATTGCAATTGGGGATGGGGTGGATATGGGAATGGATATTTTTTAATGGATAATCTAAATCCAGAACCAGGTGTTAATTTCAATGATGATACTTGGGCAATTGTAGGCATTGAACCTGGGAATATATTACTATATGGAGATATAAATCTCGATGGTAATATTAATATTCAAGATATAATTTTAACTATAAATATAGTACTTGGAAACTCAGACTTTAATCAGGCCGCAGACATGAACCAAGACAATATTATTGATATTCTAGATATAGTTTTAATAATCAATCTAATTCTAGAGATAGATTAATAAACTTGAATAGTAGGATCAATTTCATGTGACCATGCAATAATGCCACCTTTTAAATTCCAAACATTCTTATAGTTCTCTTTTGAAAGATATTCACATACTCTAGCTGATCTTTTACCTGACTTACATTGTACGATAATATCTTTGCTACTATCAATTTCACTTAATCTATTTGGAACTTCATTCATAGGGATATGAATTGAGCCATTTATTTTTGAAAAAACCACTTCATGCATATTCCTCACATCAAGCAAAATAAAATCATCTTTATTTTTTATTTTTTCATTTAATTCTAAAACACTTATTTCTTCAAACATATTATTCTAATTTTTCTTTTTTAATGACTGTAAATAAATTAATATAAAAACCGATATTAATTCAAATTATAAAGATGAGTGAAATAAAAAAAACAAATGCAAAAGTAGTAACAACAAGTGAGTGGATTCTCACTAACTTGATAATGCTTATCCCAATCATTAACATTATTATGCTTTTTGTATGGTCATTTGGGAACAATACAAATTTAAATAAAGCAAACTGGGCTAAAGCTAGCTTAATTGTTTGGACAATAGGTTTTATCTTTTATTTTATAATCATCATGATTTCAATTACATTTATATTATCTTTATTTACTAACTTTCCAAGTACATTTGTATGAAATATATAATTATTATACTATCCCTATTTATTAATGCCTGCAGCGATGACAGCTCATCTGGAGGTGGCTCTTCTTCATGTAATTCATGTCAATCAGGAGCACTAGAAACCCATTTTGATACATTTGAAGGAGATGTGTGCTCAACAGAAGAACTCAATCAACTTAATTGCATAAACTCAGTAAGCATTAACTCAACTACATGTGATATATTATATTTTGTTGATACTGCAATAGCAGGCTTTCAATTTGATATTTCTGGAACTGGCATGAATGGGGTAATAATTGGTCCAGATACAGAATTATTTGGAACTGATTTCAGCCTAAGTATGAGCCCAAACGAGGTAGATGAAAACACATATCGCTTTTTAGGATTTTCTGGAACAGGACAAAACATTCCAGCTGGATGTGGAATTTTATTTTCAATAGATGCTGCAAATTGCAGCAATTTTGAATTTGAAGAAGTTATATTCTCAGATCCAAATGCCGATGAATTTGAAGTCTGCCCTAATTAAAATTATTCAACAGTAATATTAAATGTTGATGTAGAAGAAAAAGTTCCACCATTCCCAAGACCACCATCATCAATAGTTGTAATAATAATTAAAGCTGTCCCTACATTTGTTGAATGTGCTACAAACGTTAAATTGCCTGTAGACGGATCAATGCTCGGATCTGTATCAAACAAATCTATTGCTCCTTGCGGAGTTACAGCAATACTAATGTTTTGAGTATCCTCATCTGTACCACCACCTGGACCAATATTGGTTGCCCATCCCTCAAGATTTATTGACTCTCCATTTACTGCAGTCACATCAGGACCAGGTGTTAAAGTTGGAGCATCATTCACGGCATTAACAGTAACTGTAAAAGTATCATTAACTGTTAACCCATTTGAAGTTGCGCGAGCAGTAATATCAGCAGTTCCGTTCGCATCTGCTACATAAGACAGAGTAAGAGTGTTCCCATCAATAGTCGCAGTTACCAATGCTTCATTTGTATTACTTAACACTTCTTTAGTAATAGAGACATCATCATTATCTACATCTGTAAATACATTTGTTAAATCTATTGTTGTATCACCAGCATCCTCATTAACTGTCAGATCATCTATATCATCTGCAACAATAGGATCATCATCGTTAGGCATAACAGTTAAAGTAAAACTTGTAGAACCATCAAGTGCACCATCATTTGCAGTTACTGTTACTATTACATCACCATTAAAGTCTGCATCAGGATTTACAGTTAAAGTAGTTCCATCTACAGAGGCACTACCATTACCATCTACTGAAGCACTAAAGGTAACATCGTCACCATCTACATCACTAGCTGATAAAGATAATGTTAGTACAGTATCCTCATCAATCATTTGATTTGCAATCACATCAACTACTGGAGCATCATTAACAGGATTAACAGTTAAAGTAAAATTATCTGAAACTTCTTCAGAACCATCACTAACTGTTACTGTTACTACAATATCACCATTAAAGTCTGCACTAGGTGATACTGTTAAAGTAGAGCTATCAACTGCGGCACTACCATTATCATCTACTTGCGCAGAATATGTCAAATCATCTCCATCAATATCACTAGATGTTAACTCAACGCTAAACGTTTCATCTTCATTGATTGCAACATTTGAAAGATCTCCTAATACTGGGGGATCATTAACAGGTGTTACTGATATGTTAAAAGTTTCTTCATCAGAAAGCGTACCATCACTAACTACAACTGTAAGGGATACATCACCATTAAAATCATCATCCCCAATAATAGTTGCACTAGCTGTTTGTAGGTCCCCATTATTTATAAATGGGATATCTAAGTTTTCAACATCTTCAATTGAAAAAGTTAAATCATTACCATCTACATCAAATGCTGATAAATTAAGCACTAACAAACCATCTTCTGCAAAAGTTTGGTCACCTATAGAATCAAGCACAGGGGCATCATTAACAGCTATTATATTTACATTAAATGTATCGCTTACTGTTAATCTTCTTAGTTCATCATTTGCAGTAACTGTAATGTCACCTGAACCATTTGCATTTTGATTAAAAGAAATTACCAATGAACTGCCATCAATAGTTGTATCCAACTCATCCATTTCTTCAGATACATCAAAGACTAAATTTGTTCCATTTTCAACATCATTAAACACAGCAGTTAAATCAATTACATAATTTTCACTATCCTCATAAACTTCCACATCAGGAATCTCACTTACAATAAAGGGGTTGTCATTAATAGAAATAACAGTTAATGTAAAGTTTGTAGAATCATTAAGCTGACCATCGCTTACAGTTACAGTTACTACTATATCACCATTAAAATGTAGATTAGGTGTTACAGTTAATGTAGTTCCATCTACAGAAACACTCCCATTACCATCAATAGATGCTGAGAATGTTAAAAAATCACCTTCCCCATCAACATCAGTTGCTAATAATTCCTCTAAAACTAAAGAAGTATCTTCATCAATTTCTTGATCTGGAATAACATCTATTACTGGGGCATCATTCACTGGTGTCACAGTTACAGAAAATGTTTGAGAATCCTCTAAAAAACCATCAGAAACAGTAGCTGTAAATGATTCACTATCATTAAAATTTGCTAAAGCTGTAAAAGATACAACTGCACCATCTATAGATACTGTGATATTAGTTCCATCTGATATACTATAGGTTAAATCATCTCCATCAACATCAGAACCAACTAAAGTAATAGATATGGTCCCTTCTTCTTCAAAACTGAAATTATCAACTGTAGCTAGGACGGGGGCATCATTTACAGGGTTAACTGTTACAGTAAAAGTTTGAGTTACTTCACCTATCCCATCAGAAGCTGTTGCAGTTAATTCTTCACTACCATTAAAATCAAGAGCTCCGGTAAGTGTTACATCTGCTCCATTAACTACAGCAGCTATATTATCACTACTTACTATACTATAAGTCAGCACATCACCATCTACATCAGATCCAACTAAAGTAAAGAAAACAGTTCCTTCTTCATCAAAATTAATGTCACCAACTGCTTCTAATGTAGGATCATAAGTACAATTATCTCCATCTACTATAATATCCGGATCATAATTTTGACCCAGTTCATCCATGCACCCTGTACAGGTTCCATTATCTCCAGCACATACACC
>MDTE01145899.1_pt1 | contig 13734 bp, 11 predicted proteins | sample 811231 | NCBI WGS metagenome assembly MDTE01 (sample SAMN05326651, study PRJNA326480) | marine metagenome | isolation source: seawater | place: Indian Ocean: Red Sea | collected 2010
TAAGGATCCGCTAATGACTCCTAATCGGACTAGTGTCTGTATATGATCATCTTCAAATGCCAACCCTCCTATGAAGAGGCTCATGGTGAATCCTATTCCTGCTACTAGCGCCAGCCCATAATATTGGCTCCATGTGATATCTTTTGGCAAAGTACAAACACGTAGAATTACAGAAATATAAGTTATGGTAAACACCCCGATTTGTTTCCCGAAAAACAGTCCCAAGGCTATTCCCAAAACGATTGGTTCCGTGAACATTTCAACTGACAAACCCTTTAATGACACTCCTGCATTTGCCAAGGCAAATATCGGTAGTATCAAGAAAGAGACCCACATGTGCAAGCTATGTTCTAATTTGTAAAGAGGACTTTTATCTTGTGGTGCATTGCTTTTTGAAGGTATAAAAAAAGCCAGAATTACCCCTGCTAACGTCGCGTGAAGCCCGGATTTTAATATACAAACCCAAAGAACAATACCTATCGCCATGTATGGTGACAGCTTGTTGATTCCTTTTCTGTTCAATAAAAACAGAATGGCAATAAGGGCGACAGATATAATCAGTGGTGTAAGTGCCAAAGAATCGGTGTAAAAAACCGCTATTATCACTATGGCTGCGAGATCATCTATGATCGCTATTGACACTAGCGTTAGCTTCAAGGAATCAGGGACTCTATTTCCAAGCAGAGTTATAACACCCAAAGCGAAAGCAATGTCAGTTGCCGCAGGTATCGCCCATCCTCTCATGGCGGTTGCGTCACCAAAATTCATGAATGTATAGATCAAACTTGGTAATGCTAATCCCCCAAAAGCTGCTATAGCCGGTAGGGCTATTTGCCGTTTGGTCGATAATTGGCCGTTTACGGCCTCCCTTTTTATCTCAAGGCTAACTAATAGGAAAAATACAGCCATCATCCCATCGTTAATCCAATGATGGAAATCCTTATCAATGTTAAAGCTACCGATTTGCAGCACAATAGAAGCTGACAGAATATCGTGATATAGGTCTTTTAGAGGGGAGTTATTTAATATGATCGCAGCTATTGCAGCGAGAACGAGAACGATCCCCCCGGCTGAACCGAGTCGAAGAAAATCTCGTAGAGTTGTGATGGACACGTTCATGAGTTTAATTATTGTCTTTTATTAATTTTTTAAGAAATGAAATTCGCATTAATAAGATTAGTATGATGAGAGGATTTCGGATAGGTATATAAGGTACTTTTTTTTGCAATCAAAGACACCTTGTATATTTAGTTATTACAAGACCTTCAATTTATGGCGTCACACTTTTTGGATCGTTGCATGTTTTATACAAAAGCAACAAATTAATTTTAACACTTGGGTGAACTCGGATTTCAGTTCCAGAGTTTACCAGTAGGTAAATCCCATAGAGCCTTTATTTCTTTTATCGTAACGTCTAACATTTGTGCCGCATGTCAATTATTCAAGTCAATCATCTTACTAAACGTTTTGGGAATTCCGAAGCCGTAAAAAACGTCTCCTTTGACGTTAACGAAGGAGAGGTGTTTGGGTTTTTGGGACCAAACGGAGCTGGGAAGACTACAACAATAAACATGCTATGCACCTTACTTAGACCAACTTCAGGTACAGCTATTTTGAATGGTATGGACATAGTTGAACACAAAACCGAAGTACGCAAAGCTATAGGATTGGTCTTTCAGGAAACAACTTTAGATGATTATTTGACTGCCGAACAAAATATACTATTCCATGCTTTGGCTTATGGTGTGGAAAAGGACGTTAGAAAGGCTCGTACACGTGAACTTTTGACTTTGATGGGGTTATGGGACCGTCGCAAAGATAAGATACGTACTTATTCCGGGGGCATGAAGCGTAGGCTCGAAATAGCCCGTGGCCTGGTGCACAGGCCAAAAGTGTTATTTCTTGATGAGCCTACTCTTGGGTTAGACCCTCAGACTCGCAATCGCATATGGGAATACATCATGGATTTATGCCGAAAACATGGTTTGACCATATTTTTGACAACACACTATATGGATGAAGCTGAAAACAGTGACAGGATAGCGGTGATAGATCATGGTGAAATCGTTGCCTTAGACACTCCAGAAGCTTTGAAACGTCAGGTTGGAGGAGATGTTTTAACTATATCCTCAAATAACAACGATTCAGTCATAACGGAATTATCAGGCAAATATTCATTGGTAGGACAGAAGAAAAACGGATCTGTGTCTGTGAAAGTTGAAAATGGAGAACAATTTCTCCCAATATTTGTAAGAGAATTTGAAGGTTCAATTCAATCTATGGGTTTAAGGACACCTACCTTGGAAGATGTGTTTCTGGATCTCACGGGAAGAGAAATACGAAATGAAAGTATAGGAGAACGTGAATTGATGAGTAAATCTATGCGCGGGAGGCGCGGCAATTGATGTTGGAAATGTACCGTGGGGTTTGGGTTGTAACTTTAAGGGAGATTTTAAGGTTTCTTGCTGATCGTACAAGAATGATTTCATCATTCATATGGCCACTAATGTTTCTTGTGGTTTTCGGAGCTGGTTTTAGTCGTATTGTGGGAGGGTTGTCAGGCGAAGTAAATTTTGTGCAATTTATGTATCCCGGCATCATCGCAATGACGGTCGTGATGTCATCCTTGTTCGCTGGTACTTCCGTGGTGGCGGATAGAGAATATGGTTTTCTTAGAGAGCTTTTGGTAGCTCCTTTAAGCAGGAGTGGAATTATCCTAGGCAAAGCATTGGGGGGATCATTGACTGCCATCGCTCAAGGGACCATTATGTTGATTATTGGGCCTTTCCTCGGTCTGAGTGTTACTCCCTTAATTATCATAAAACTCTTGCCTACCTTGTTAATTTTGTCTTTGACTCTTTCGGGCTTGGGAATATTAATCGCAACTAGAATAAGATCTCAACAGGGATTTCAGTTCCTATTGAATCTCATGGTGTTTCCATTAATATTTCTTTCCGGCGTCTTTTTCCCTATAGATGGAGTTCCCAGGTGGTTACAAGTCATAGCAAAGGTTAATCCTTTATCCTATGGAGTTGACGCTATCCGACAGATTTTTATTGGGCCAGGGACGATCAATCCAGTAGCTGAACGTTCAGGTATAGAAATCGTATCAACCGGTATAACTGTTTTTGGACATCGAATGGGAATTTTGGAGGATATTGCGCTGTTAAGCATAATTGGAATTTCTTTGATGGTTGCTGGAGTGTGGTCTTTCACCCGATCGGAGGTTTGATACTTCACATCGCAGTTTTATAATGTTTTTTAATTTGAAATTATCGGGAGGAATCTTTGCTATTAGAAGGTAGAACTGCGATTGTTACAGGATCAAGTTCCGGTATCGGGAGAGCGATTGCCATTGAGTTCGCCCTAGAGGGTGCTAATGTTGCTGTTTTGGATCTACAAGAGGACCCAAAGCGTGGTATCTATCATGAAAAGTACGTGACAACGACAACATCCAATGAGATAAAAGGTCTAGGTAAGAATGCGGCTTTTTTTCAGGTTGACGTATCCTCGGAAAAAGAAGTTTGCGAAACCATTCAAAAAGTTGTTGATCGTTTTCATTCAATTGACATAATGGTAAATAATGCAGGTGTTCATTTGCCGGGTAGTATTGAGACCATGGAGACAGATGAATGGGATCAAGTATTGTCAGTCAATCTGCGAGCCGCTTTTGTTGGGATAAAATCAGTGATACCTCATCTGAGGAAATCTCAATTCGGTAGGATTATCCAGATAGCTTCTGTGCACGCCTACGGTGGTGGTTTGGGACCTGCTTACCCTGCTTCAAAGGCTGGGGTTACTAATTTGATAAAAGATGCCGCCATCGAACTTGGGAAATATGGTATTACGGCAAATGCGATATGCCCAGGGTATATTGAAACGGCGATACAAGATTATCTTACTTCGGATCAGATCAGCGCCTGCCTTAATGATATTCCCTTGGCTAGGCTGGGAGTACCCAAAGATGTAGCACGGGCGGCTGTTTTTCTCGCGTCCGATGACGCAGAATGGATTTCGGGTTCTACTCTTATTGTGGATGGCGGTCAGTTGGCTGCTACGTAAATATCCATAGTGGCCTTTTACATAACTATCCGTTCCAGGGTGATATAGCCCTTTTCAGCAACTCATATCCCTCCAAAAACCCTGGTCTATCACCACTATAAATTTCATCAAAAGTATCTAAAGCGTCGTCAAGCCAAGATTTTAATTTGTCATTTCCTGGATTAGCATCGATATACGCATCTCTTATGAGCACGAAATGTATCCGTGGGTCATATGGTTGTTTCGTACCTCCCATCCATTCGTCCCCGTCAAGAAGGCGTAACAACATCGCGTCCGCTGATCCGAGGGTTTGTTCGTGAATCGGAGGCCCATCCATTCGGTGCATAACAGATGTCATATCTCTTCCGTTCCCAGTTGTGTACCCCATTTCAGACCACACTTGCGACATGTTTGCATCATGGCCTAGGTGGTCAGCCACCATACCTCCAAATGTTCTTAGAGGATCAGAAATGTCTGCTAGCAAATCAGTTAACCGGTCGCCATCTAAATCCGTGGCAAGAACGATCACATTCTTTTTCTCAATTAAATCCCAAATCAACAACCCGTAGTTCGTATCAGATATATGTTGTTCGATTTGACCTCCCCAGTTTTCCATTCCATCTTTAAAATCTGGAGGAAGCAGACGGATGATTTGATCAATGCGCTCTTTATGTTCTTCATATGGGTCTACCGCGTATTTGCGTCCGACTTCAAATTTTGTGCCTTGTAATAGCCAAGAGTGTAGACCAGCGTTGATACCATCTTCCATCGCTTGTGTTGGCTTCATTGCAACTCGTCCTACTTGGCCCGTTTCATTAACCATTTTGAGGAAAAGTCGGTTAGCATATGCCATCTGGACACTCGGTGTGTTCATCTCGGAATGGACTAATCCCACGTCGTCTATGTTGAATTTGGCCTTGTCCTGAGAATATGGGAGGCATGGCATGCAACGGACCACGGTTATGGTTCCGTAGGGTCTTACGTTGCAATAGACTCCTGCTTGAGTCCTGAGAGGGGCGTTTCCAGATTTTCCGGCGACTACTACTTTCCCGCCTTTTCCATCGTTAACATACGCGTCTCCAGCCGTCGACCATTTAATTGAAGTACAAGGCATGTTTCCAAACCAGCTAAGCGGTGCGAGGTTAGTGTCATGCCGATACTGGGACCACATAGGTACCCCGTAAAATGGCAATCCCAGAATGTCTGTCGCAGCAATAGTCCCTAATAAGGCATAGGCGTCGGTTAGAGAATGGGCCACTGGGTTTACCGTCCCATCATGATTTCCGCCTTGCCACACCACGGCCTCGGGATATCCATGCGGACGGATATCAGCGGGTTCAAATAAATTGGCTAAATGACCTAGTAGATCACCACTGTTTGCTTCAGTTTTTGCGATGGATAATAAATCAATCATTAAAATACCTCTTTAGGGAAATAAATACTCCTTCGATCATAACAAATCAGTGCTCTTGTTTCTTGCTTATCATAAAATATAGATATTAGATAATTAGTGATGTTTCTGTAAACAGCATGGAGAATTATTTGCGATCTACTAAAATTGTATCGGCATTGGTTATGATATTCCTGGTCACAAGTGCTGCACTTGCGATATTCATAATATTATTTGGGGATTTCGATGGGACCGAGGTTAAAATATTGCTTTCTGCAGTCGCCTTTTGTGGTTGTGGAATACTTTCACTCCCTGGCTTGAATCTCATTGAAAGAGGAACCTTTAAATCGATAGGAAAGGTGGCTGCTGGCACATCGGGTCTTTTTTTGGTGCTGGTGTTGTTTCTTATATGGAGTGGAGATGTGGTTTCGGAGAACCTTTATTTTAAGGTGACTGCGACAGTATTCGTAATTGGTATTTCCTCTAATCACTCTGCCCTCTTATTATTATCCAGAAGCAAAAACAAAGTGGTATCTGGGTGTAAGTGGGCCACTATATCTTTGATCATCGTGGTCACTTTGATGCTGATATATATAGTGTGGGGAGAAGACCTTCCTGAGGCACTTCACAGGCCTTTGGCCGTTATAGTTATATTGGACGTGCTAGGAACTTTGTCTTTACCGGCGTTAAATCGGTTTATGGGGAAACATAAGTAACCATAGAGTCTCATATTTAAAGTACTTGGGTAGCAATTTTCTCGAGCTCTGAAGTGGTTTCTGATTCGGTTTCCGTTAAATTTGGTCTAATGATTACTCTGTCGGCCCCGGAATTCTTAAAATCCTCGATAAGTTGTTTGTCGCTTTTCATACCGTGGATGGAAATAGTGAATTTTCCTGGGTCTTTGCCGGTGTCTAAAGCTATTTTTTCCAAGGTTCGTTTTCCGTGTTCGATGTCTTGTGGGGTAACACCACTGCCACTGTAATTGGGCAGCCATCCGTTACCGCAACGGACGATTCTCTTAAAAACATTTTTGGCTTTGCCGCCAATCAATATGGGAGGATGAGGTTTTTGTTTTGGTTTTGGAAACATTTTAACCGGCGGGAAATCATAATAGTTGCCGTGAAATTCCGCTTCATTTTTTGTCCAAAGTTCCTTTAGTGCCGTTAACGATTCCTCAGTTTGAGTCCATCTGTGGTCAAAATCGCCACCCATTATTTCTGTTTCTTCCCGTAGCCACCCTGTACCGACTCCGAGAATAAATCGGCCACCGCTAAATAAATCAAGTGTAGATATGGCTTTTGCCATAATGAGTGGGTTACGTTCGGGAATTAGGGTGATACCAGTGCCGAGTTTGATTTTGGACGTTGCTCCAGATGCTTGTGAAAGAGCTATATAAGGATCAACAAAATACTGGTAATTGGAAGGGACTTGCTGTTTAGTCGTGTGAAGATTCACAGGTATAATCGGATGTTCCGCATACCAGATAGATTCAAATCCTAATCTCTCCACTTCTTTCGCTAAAAAACCAGCATTTACTTTGTATGCAGGTATTGGGGCTGCTATTCCAATAGTCATGTATTACTCCCGTAAATTCGCTTTGTAGGAAAGCTATATAAGCCCATTATAGAGCCCTTTCTATTCGTCCATCTATCGGAGAATGCCGTAAGTCTTATTCGGGTTGATAGATACTATGACGGCTTTTTGAACAACCATCGCCTCGTCGTATTCTTGCCAGTTGGGATGAGGAGTATCACTACATGACATGTACACTTCTCTCAGCAAACATTTAAAGGTGTCTCTTTCGGTGTTTTTATAATCTTTGAGTGTCGCAATACCTTCTACGACAACGTAATTTCTCCAGTCCTCTGAGACTGAAAGTACGGTACAACGAGGATCCCGGCGTAGATTCTTTATTTTTTGGGATTTGGGATATACCGATACAAAGGTCGGATTGCCATCATAAACTCCACATACCACTACACTGGAATGGGAAGCTCCGTCTGTACGGTTTGTAGTAATCACACCCCGGTGATTCGTTTTGAGAAAAGGTAAGGCTGCTTCAAATTTCATATAGATACCTCAGGGCATTGGTTGAATTATTTGTTACTGTACACACCATACTGTAGAAATAGATGCCTTGGAAATCATCCGTACATAGTTTCAATGAGAAGGTTCAGGAATTGGGGAACCGTTTGGTTAAATAAGCCAAACGAAACAAAAAAAGAGGTGCAATATCATTGAACCGGGGCACGCTGGCATATTTAGATACAAGTCTTTGGCAGACGGTTCTCTTAAAGAAGCATTCTCATTTCACTATTATCCCGAAAATGAGGAACCTTGGGCAACAATTAAGGCATTTATTCTCGAATGGTCTGATGATGGATTGCCTATTCTAACTGACGAAGACTTAGACACCATGGATGCGAGTTGATATATAGGTATTTCAGATTTCCTATGTGAGTTCCCGTTGCTCCTCAATTCTGAAACTGGAAATAATTTAAATTGTTAAAGCCATTTTTTCATGAAATCAAGTGCCTGTGCTCCACTCCATTCATGACCGCCTTCAAATTCATCGACACTGAAACGTTCATCGATACCTAAAAGCTCGTATGCTTGTGAAACTTTAGCGGCGGCGGATCGGCTTGAATGTATTAAAAAAGTTTTATCATTTGTTGCCGACTCGACTAGTAACGGCTTCGGGGCAATCAGACAAGCCAGGTCATCCAGTTCTCCGTACTTCAATATACCAATCGGCAGTTGAGCTCCGCAAAAATGTCCATTTGATATCGCAAAAGAACCAAACTCATTCAGGTATCCGCTTACTACAGCACATTTTATTCGGTCATCCAGAATGGTAGTGTATAGGGTCATTGTTCCCCCGTAGGACAATCCGGCACAACCTATCCGATTTGGGTCTACTTCCGGTCGGCTTTGTAGGTAATTGATGGAACACTGGGCATCCCATATGTTCAGGGTTAGAAGGTTTTCACCAAACAGAAGCGCTTTGTCTTCCAGCATATCGCAAGTGTCCTTTCCTGTAAGCGTTCCATGCAATCCTCTTTCCCCGAAGCCTCTCCAATCAGGAACGATTACTACATATCCATCCAATACAAATTGCTCGGCGTATGTGTAATTTAATCGCTCTATGATATCCACTTTGGAATATTCACCATGACTTATGTCACAAAGGTCATCTTTACCGTTCCCGTGACCATGAGCGGCTAATATTGCGGGTCTTTTTTCATTCGACTTTAGGTCTTTAGGGATTAAAACGAATGCTACAACCGACATGTAGCTCTCTGAATTGAATATAACTTTTTCTCTCCAATATTTCCCTTTGTCTACCTTTTCCATGACCAGCGGGTCCATTTCGACTGGGGAGGGAAAAGGCGCCAAACAATCTCTTAGAATAGCGGTAAATTCGCTCTTCCACTGTTCGAATTCTTCTTCACTACGGGCTTTGAAGCTGTAAGGTCTAGTAGTATTTTCATATTTTTTTATGAAATATTCTCCAACGGACAAATTACGTATAGTTTCCATTTTTCACCTTTATTCAATCTCGATAAACATTTAATCAGGGTGCACAAATAAGTTATCTTAATAAAATAAACTGGCGGCTTCAGAATGAAGCCGCCAGTAAAATCATTGGGTGCATGTATCAGGTTAATGATCAGGCACCTGGAGGGGTATAATCGGCACCCCCTGCCCTTCTCAACGCCTCCAATCCCTCTTCTATGGTTAATAGAGGTATGGTCTGTATATCGCTTATTGCACCACCTGCCGCCGCTGTTATGGCTACAGTCGCCGCACTCACATTGTCAGGAAATTCAGTAATCAGGACTATGTCGTGCTCTCCGAAGGCCATGTAGGCACTCTCTACTTTGCCCCCTTGGCCTTCAATAAGGGATTTGACTACCTCAACTCTATTTTGAGGGTTTTGTACCTGTGCAGCCCAGGCTGCGCTGGTGTATGAAACTAAATGTAAATAGTGGGCCATGTAGTTACTCCTTGGCGGTGATTGATGGTTTTGTAAGATAGTATTGATTTTTATGGCGTTTTGTAAAGTGCGAGTCCACTAGGATGCGTAAATAGCCGAAAGGGGCATATATGTTGCCTTAACGTGTCCTTAAAGCTTCAGTTGGGGGCATGCTTGCGGCTCTCAGAGACGGGTATAGTCCTGCAAGGCCTCCAATCAATAGGGAACAAATAATTCCTCCGATTATCGCGTACATAGGGATGACGATGTCCCAGCCCTGCGTCGTAGCATAGATTGATGTAACGAAAATCCCTACTAAAATTCCAGCGCCTCCGCCTATTCCTGACAACAGAAATGATTCCGTTAAGAATTGTGAAGCGATGTGTAATCGGGTAGCACCAAGCGCCCTGCGGAGACCTATTTCGTTACGTCTTTCCATTACCGCAATAACCATGACATTAGCAATACCTATTCCACCGACCAGCAGAGCCACTGCTCCGAGACCTACAAATAAATTGATGAAAGTATTACTGGCAGCAACCCTAGCCTCGAGGGCATCTGAGGCTCTACTGACTTGCACTTCTTCAGGATTTTCAGGGTTTACGGTTGCCGCTAAAACGGATCTAACGTCGTGCACGTGCTCTGTGTGAGCCCTTAGGTATACTATGTCGGTCTCTCCGTCGTGTCCCAGAAATTTCGAAGCGGATTGGTACCCAATTATCGCCCCTCTGTCCAGATCCGCTGCTAAGGGAAGGGGATTTAATATCCCAACTGCGACAAACCATTCGTTTCCTAACCAGAGTTTTTGTTTTCCTGTTATTTTTCTAATTCCTAATCTTTCGGCAGCAACTGAACCCAAGACTACGGCGGGAAAGTTTTTTATAGCGCCATCTAAATACCTGCCGCTATTTAAAGTGCCTCGCTGTGTCTCAAGTAGATTTAAATCACTTGCAATGATTGTTATTCCCTGAGTTCTCCCATCGTCTATAAGGTCATTTATGTAAACTCCCCCTTCTACCCTGCTCGTCTTTGAAACTTGATACACTGGATCAATCCTAGAGATCATTGAAGGTGCATACTCCGGCAAACTCACAGGCACAGACCTAAACCCTTCTCCAGCTTGTACTGTTAGCAAATTAGTACCCAGTGCATCAATGTTTTTCAATAGATCGGCACTGCCGGATTGGGAAAGCCCCAGGATACCTACTAGGGACGCAATCCCTATAGTGATCCCAACAGCTGAAAGTGCGGCTCTTAATTTCCTTGTCTTTAGTCCCGAAGCTCCGACACGGAGAGTGTCATAAAATCCTAGATGACTCACAATTAATTTGGGAGTTTTTTTATCATCCATCTTAGTAACTTCTGTCCAGCTGGACGTCTGATTGCACCTTGCCGTCTACCAATGTCAGGTTGCGCTTTGATACAGCGGCTACTTCTGTGTCGTGAGTTATTAGAATTACGGTAGTGCCATCATTATTTAAGTCAAAGAAAAGATTCATCAGTGAGGTAGTGTTTTTAGAATCCAAATTGCCTGTTGGTTCATCAGCTAAAATAAAAGAAGGTTCATTCACAAGTGCTCTTGCAACGGCTACTCGCTGCTGTTCCCCACCTGAAAGTTCGTTGGGTTGGTGATCCAATCTATGCGATAGTCCAACTCTATCTAACATGGCCCTTGATTTTTCAGTCCTGGTTTTCCGCGGGACTCCTGAATATAGAAGTCCGTTTTCAACGTTTTCAGTGGCGGTAAATCCTGGCAGGAGAAAAAATTCTTGAAAGACAAACCCGATGTGTGTAGAACGTAGTCCAGACAGTTTTCCGTCAGCCATTTGATTTGTATTAATACCATTTATAAACAGTGAACCCCCACTTGGACGAGTAAGAGTTCCTATTATGTGGAGTAAAGTTGTTTTCCCACTTCCAGACGCCCCTATGATGCCGACAAATTCCCCTTTTCTGACGGAAATTGAGACTTTGGACAAGGCGTTGACTGGTGGTGTTCCCGGGTAACTTTTACTTACCTCTCGTAATTCCACAGCCATTTCATTGGTATAGTCGGTAGGTTTCACTTAAGATTTATCTCACAATCATTATTCGGGAATCACTATTTCCAATCCATCTGTCAATCCAGGACCATCTATTTCAACCCATCCATCCGAATAAATTCCTGTTTCAACTGGTATCAAGATGGTAGTATCTTGTTTTTTTATTTCGAGAGCATAACCGCCATCAAGGAGGGCTAGTAAAGCGGAGACTGGGGCGGCAATGACATTTTCCGCGAAAGTTTTTGTTACGGATACAATCACTGGAGCGCCAGTCCATTTGATGATGTCTTTCGAATCGGTTATAGCGATTGAAACTTCAAGAAATGGGTCTTCTGCTTGATTTCCAGTAGGTACCACAGCCACCTTACCAATCTTTGTAATCATGCCAGTCACTACCGTTTCATCAGGCAATTCTATTTGCACTTCTGATCCCGTTTGTATCAAATCTTGATCAGACACGAGGAGTTGAGTTTCGACACGTTGCAACGATAGGCTACTTGTTGTTAGACCTGATCTGCCAATTGAGGTGTCGGTTTTTTCCATCGGGGTTATGGATATTACGATTTCACTAGAAGTTATGTGTTTACCGGGCGCATCTTCAGGGGATATATGCTCAACCATTGATTTTCCAGGAGCAAAAACAATATCTCCGGGTTCTAATGTGCCGTTAACGATTAGGCCATAACTCTCTTGCATTCGTCTTATTGCTTCCTCGGTCTTCTCGTCAAAAACTTGGTCTATTTGAAATTTTTGATTGGTATTAAACCCGAGAGCGGTTAAATTTTCCTCTAAATATCTGACGTCTTCTCCACGTGTCATACCTAGTCTAAATTCTCGCCAAGCCGGGAAAGGCCCATACATCAGAATGGATCCGTAATATCCTTGGACGAATTGCTCACGGGAAACCCATGCGGCATGTAAGGACGCCTGAGCGGATTCCAACGAAGTCATAGCCTGATTGAGAGCAGCTTCAGTTGGGCCGTTATCGAGTGATTTACGGTGTTCAATTGAAGAATTTAGCGTTACTTTAGCTTGCTCAAGTTCCTTATATGTGGGTTGCACATCGAGTGACGCACGTTGTAATTTTGCGGATTCAATGTTTTTCTCAGCGGATTGTACAGAATTAATTTCAGGGGACTCGAATAGTGAGTCTCTTTGAATACGAGCTGATTCTAAGGATTTTACAGCGGAAGCTATTGATTTGATGTCCGGTGACTCATCCAAGGTGTCTCTTTGGGATTTTGCCGATAAAAGCGCCGCAGTAGCATGGGCAATAGCCATTTCACTTGGTTCTGTATCAATAAGAGCGCGTTGTTTAAGAGCTGAATCTAGTAAGGTTTCTAATTGCTTCAATTCTAATAATGTCGGCTCTTCCTCCATAAGTGAACGATTAGCCGTAGCCTGTAAGAGATTTGCCTCTGTTGAGGCTTTACCGTTTAAGGCGGAAAGATATCCGTTGTGGGCCTGTAGAAGGGACTGTGACTCAGGTACCAATATATTGTTTTCTATAAGTTTTAAAATTGTTTCAGTCGTTGTTGTGGAAATAGCCAAATCATGGACTGGGCACAACGTGTCCAAATAAATAGAACCGGACAAAAATTTACCGTAAGCTTGTTCACAAAATTCATCGTGGGCACTTCTACGAGAGGCCCACGATGAATTCAAAGTCGATTGAGCGTTGGCAAATGAGCCTTTAGCTTGTATTAAAGCGGCGTCGGCTGCAGCAATTTGTGCGTCAGAAGGTGGGGCCCGCAAATTTTCTAAGGCTAGCTCAGCTTGAGCTACTGCTGCATCGGCTGCAGCAATTTGTGCGTCAGAAGGTGGGGCCCGCAAATTTTCTAAGGCTAGCTCAGCTTGAGCTACTGCCGCATCGGCTGCAGCAATTTGCGCGTCAGAAGGTGGGGTGTTCAAATTGTCTAAGGCGAGCTCAGCTTGAGCCACGGCTGCTTCTGCCGACGCGATTTGGGACTCAGAAGGACCCTCAAGCAAATTCTGAAGGGCGATTTCCGCTTGGAGTATAGCTGCATCGGCCATGGCTATCTGACTGGATTCTGGTGGAGCTGTCAAATTGTTTAAAGTGATCTCTGCCTGGATTATGCTGGCATCCGCTGACAAAATCGCTGATTCCGTGGCTGGTGTCCGCAAATTTTCTAAAGCTAGTTCAGCTTGTGCAACTGAAGCCAGGGCACCTGAGATTTGTTGGTCCGCGTTAAGGATTTGCAAATCAGTAACTGACTTGTACAGTTTGAAAATAACATCTCCGCGCTCTAATATTTCCCCCTCAA
>MDTE01200829.1_pt1 | contig 13734 bp, 11 predicted proteins | sample 811231 | NCBI WGS metagenome assembly MDTE01 (sample SAMN05326651, study PRJNA326480) | marine metagenome | isolation source: seawater | place: Indian Ocean: Red Sea | collected 2010
ACAAAATTAATTTTTTAGATATAGAGTTAGTAAATAAATATCTGGCAAGTATAAATAAAAAAAAATTTATAATAGATAAAAATACTTGTTCTATACACTTTGAGAATTTAATTTCAAAATATAATAAAATATTAAAATTCAATGATCCTATCTATAAATTTAAAGCTATTAAGAGTAAGCAAGAAATAGAAAGTATTAAAAAAACTCATATTTACGACGGAGTAGCACTTACAAAATATTTATTTTGGGTAAAAAATAATTTTTTTAAGAAAACGATTACTGAGATAAGTGCTTCACAAAAATTATTACAATTAAGAAAAAAAAATAAAAAATTTAAATTTTTAAGTTTTCCAACCATTTCTGGTTCTGGCCCGAATGGTTCAATAATTCATTATAATGCTACAAATAAAACGAATCGAGTTTTGAGGAAAGGAGATATTTATCTTGTAGATTCTGGGGGCCAATATGAATTTGGTACAACAGATGTCACAAGAACTATTTCTTTAAATAATAATAACAAAAGAATAAAAAATATTTTTACAAGAGTTTTGAAAGGTCATATTGCGGTTAATAGATTTAATTTAAAAAGAAATACAGCAGGATATTCTATTGATAGAGTTGCTAGAAAATATTTAAATCAAATAAACTTAGATTACGCCCATGGGACTGGTCACGGTGTAGGTTTTTTTTCTAATGTTCATGAAGGTCCCCAAGCTATTTCAAAAAATAATAAAGTTCTAATTGAAGAAGGTATGGTAATTTCTAATGAACCTGGTTATTATGAAAATAGTAAATTTGGAATAAGAATAGAAAATTTAATATACGTAAAAAAATATAAAAAAAAACTAATGTTTGAAAATTTAACGTTAGCGCCAATAGATAAAAACTTGATTGAATTATCTATTTTAAAAAAATATGAAAAATTTTGGATTAATATGTATCATAAGAAAGTTTTTAATAGTCTAAAAAGTTATATGAACTTTAGTGAACTGCGTGATTTAAAAAAAGCTTGCTCACCTATCGTTTAACATTTTATTCCAATCGCTTTCTGTAACAATTTTTATTTTAAGAGCCTTTGCTTGATCAATTTTTCTTTTAGTAGGCTTAGTGTTACCAACTACTAATAAATCTAGTTTTTTTGAAACTGATCCAAGCACTTTACCTCCATTATCTTCAGCGATAGATTTTGCCTCGGATCTGCTCATGTTATTAAAACTTCCAGTAAACATCAGTTTCTTGTTTGAAAACTTTCCACCTTTTTTTTTGGAAAAATAATTTCCAATACTTAATTGATTAATTAAATTGAGTGTTATTTCAACATTTTTTTTGTTTGAAAAAAAGCTGTCAATTGAATCGGTTTGTGTTTCGCCAATTCCATCTAATTCTACTAAATTTTTTAAAATTTGTTTTCTTTTTGAATCACTAAACAAATTTGAAAACTCATGAATTGAAATAAAAAAATCTGCAAGAATTTTGGCATTTTCTTGGCCAATATGTCTAATTCCTATTGAGTATATAAATTTATCTAAATTTATTTTTTTTGAGTTAGTGATCGCTTTTTGCAGATTTTTAATTGATAATTCGCCCCACCCTTCTAGAGATTTAATTCTTTTGTAATTTAATTTAAAAATGTCTGAAGGCTCTTTAATCAAGTTTAAATTCCAAAACTGTTCGACAACTTTTTTTCCTAGGCCATCAATATTAAATGCTTCTTTTGAAACTAAATGTTTTAATTTTTCTTTAGCCGTAAATTTACACTCGTATCCCTTTAAACATCTTCTGACGGCGTCAAGTTTATTAGTGTTTTTACTTATTTCTTTTTTTGTCTCAGCTCCACATAAGCATTTTTTTGGAAATTTGAATGGGGAACTACTTTTTTCTCTCTTAGATAAATCAACTGACACTACCTGGGGTATCACATCACCTGCTCTTTGAATGTTTATTGTATCGCCTATTCTTATATCTTTCCTCTGAATTTCTTCCTCGTTATGTAAGGTAGCATTAGATACAACAACTCCCCCAACTGTGACTGGTTCAACTTTTGCAACGGGGGTAATAGCACCTGTCCTTCCTACTTGAATGATAATATCTTTAATTTTGGTAACTGCTCTCTCTGCAGAAAATTTATAAGCAGTTGCCCATCTAGGTGAATTCGAGGTATTTCCCAATCTTTTTTGTAATTTAATATCATTTACTTTAAAAACTAAACCATCAATATCATAATTTAAGGAAGATCTTAATTTATCTATTTCTTTGTGTCTTGTTTCAATTTCTTCGAGTCCTTTAACTTTTTTTATTAGTGGGTTTACTATAAATCCCCAACTTTCAATTTTTTTTAAAAATTCCGACTGTTTTGTAAATGTAATTGGTATGATTGTACCAAAACCATAAGCAAAATATTGTAAAGGAATTTTTGCTGTGACTTTTGGATCTTTTTGTCTTAATGATCCACCTGCGGCATTTCTCGGGTTAGCAAATTTTTCTTCTAGATTTTTGAAATCTTTTTTTCCAATAAAGATTTCACATCTTACCTCTAATAAATCTGGTATTTGTTTTTCATTAATTTTTTTTGGTATTGTTGAGATAGTTTTTAAATTTTCCAAAATATCCTCACCTACCTCGCCATCTCCTCTCGATAGCCCTTGTGTCAGTATTCCTTTTTCATAAATTAAAGATGCTGAAATACCGTCAATTTTTGGTTCTGAAGTAAATTCTAAGTTAGGGTCGGTTAAATTTAAAAAATTGTTTATCTTCTTAATAAAATCTTGCATTTCGCTTTTATCAAAAGCATTCGATAATGAAAGCATTGGGCTTAAATGTTTTACTTTTTTAAACTTGTTTGAAGGTGGAGACCCAATATTTTTTTCAAATAATTTTAAATCTTTTAAAAATTTATATCTTTTTTCTAATGCTAAAATTTCTCTTTTTAGACTATCGTATTCCGCATCAGATATTTGAGGATTATCTCTTTCAAAATAATATTTGTTATGATTTTTAATTAATAGAATTTTCTTTTTAAATTCCTTAATAATTTTGTCTTTATTAATCATTATTTATTTTATTTTTTTTAAAATCTTTTTCAAAAAACTTTTCTCATTTTTGAATTTTTTAGGATCAATCCTGCTCTTAATTTCATAATTTTTATTTAGAATTTTATATGATTGTTCAAACCATTCACTAGTATTGTAGTTATAGCCTAAAATATTTGCAAATTTTTTTGCCTCTTCCTCTAGACCTAGGTAATAATTAATTTCCACTAATCTATGGAGCGCTTCTTCTATAAAAATAGTTTGATCATATTTTGTTACAATTACTTTTAATCTGTTAATAGCTGGGATCCATTTTTTTGTTGAAATATAAAATTTTGCCACAAATAATTCTTTAGCTGCTAGCTGATTTTGTATTAAATCTTTTTTAAATTTTAAATCCAATGCATATTCTGTGTTCGGATATTTAGCCAAGAAAAAATTTATTTTATCATTTGCCTTAATTAAAGGATCTAAATCTTTTTTTTCATCAGCAATTTGTTCAAAATAGATTATTGCAATTAAATAATGAGCATATATTACAAATCTATCAGAGGGATAATTTTTCAAATACCTTTCTAGGTTCTCAAGAGCTTCTGAATAAAAATTTATACCATAAAGTGAAAAACTTGACATGATTGCTGATTTAGCAGATAGGTCAACCTCTCTAAAATTTAGTTCAGCTTCAGAAAATTTTTTACTGGCAAAAAAGAAGTCGTTTTTTTCAAACGCTTCAAGACCTTCTTTATAAATGACATAAGGGTCAACCTTTTTTGAAGGTTCATAGGTTAGTTCATCTTTTGAGCAAGATAACAAAACTAAAGTTATTATGAGTGCAGATGTTAGTCTAACTATCATACAATAGATTAATAACAGATTAGAATATAAATAATAAGATTTATATTTGGGATCTAAGCGTTAACTGCAATTTTAATTGATTGATTTGACCTAATTTTTTGACAAACAACTATTTCTTTTAATTCAGATATCTCAAAAGCTGTGCTAATTTTTAATAATTTTCTAAGAAACATATTAGTTAACTCATGTCCGCCTTGGTTACATTTCACTGTGCCTAATATTCTAAAACCAGATAACAAAAAGTCTCCTGCCAAATCTAAAATTTTATGATTAACAAATTCTTTTTCATTTCTTAGTCCATCCTCATTCAAAATTTTATCTTTATCTATAACTAAAGCGTTATCAAGAGAACCACCTTTAGCTAAACCCATCTTTTTTATTTTTTCGATATCCTCAAATAAGCAAAAAGTCCTAGAACTGATAACATCATGTAAATCATTTTCATTAAAATTTACTTTATTAGATTGGTTTCCAATTATATTATTTTGATAATTTAATTTAAATTCAACATTAAATGTTGAGTTGCTTTTTTCTATTGATATTTTTCTTTCACCATCAATTAATTCTAGTTTTTTAGAAATATTCAAGTATTTTCGTTTTTTAGACAATTCTTTCAAACCCTGCTTTTGAATATCATTTAAAAATTTAGATGCTGAACCATCCATTATTGGAACTTCCTCACTATCAATTTCTACAACGGCATTGTCTATGTCAGCAACGTATAAAGCTGCCATAAGATGTTCTACAGTTGATACTTTTGTTCCAAACTCATTTTCTAAAGTTGTGCATAAAGTAGCTGAGGATACATTTTTATAATTAGCTTGAATTAAATTTCTGTCACTTAAATCAATTCTTTTAAAAACAATTCCTTGATCAGATTTTCCAGGATAAATAGTTAAAGTGGAATTTTTGCCGGTATGAAGTCCTGTACCTTTAAAAGTCACAGGTTTGGAAATTGTTTGTTGAAAAACTTTTAACATCGGTAATATATATCCAAATGTTAGAGAGTCTTTAAAACAACTAATGTTTCTAAAAATAACAAGTATTTATTAATTAAAAAAAAGGTCGAAAAATCTTGCAATTAAAGACTTTTTATCTTGAACTATAGGAACCGCTTCCTTTTTCCACCCATATTGAACAAGTTGATATGCGCTTTCGTAGGTCTCCTCGATATTAAGATTTTTAATTATAATTATTTCTTTTTCGCTTTTTTTAGAAAATGATTCTTTGTAAATACTCTCAAAGCATTTAAAATTTGATGAATCATTTATATTTAAAAAAATAACAGGATTTTTTTTTAAAAAATTTTTAACATTAATGTTTTCAAGTAAAATAATTTCTGCAATTTCTTGGATTCTTGCTTGCGCAATATCAGTTATAAGTTTTTTTTTAATCTTTTTAAAATTTTGATTATCAAAAAATCTTTCTTCTATAAGTTCATTTTTTAAATTTTTTGAAAAATCTGAATTAAATAATATATTTTCTATAGTCTCTTTTTTTAAAGCAATAATTTTTGATATATCACTTATTACTGTGTTTGCACCAAACTCAAAACGTTGAAAAAATTTTAAAGATGAATTTTCAAAAAAAATTACTTCAGAGCTTTCTTTGTTAATTTCAATTTTGAAAAATGTTTCTAAATTGTGATTATTTCTAATTGTTTTTACACCATCTAAAAATTTTTTTGAAATTATTTTGTTTACTTTTAGGTTGCAATCATTAAATGTATTTTTGAAATTTTTGTAATCATTATCTTCGATTAAAAAAAAAGATAATTCCTGTGAATAGAAATTTCCAAATAATCCTATAGGAAGGTTTTCAAATTTTTTTTTATCTAAAAAAAAATCAGAATTGAATATGTGAAGAATTTTTTTTTGTTTTTCGTTTTCGAGAAGCTTTGATTTTAGAGTGTTTAAAATATAAATTACGTCCTCCTTGCTTAGTTGAGATCCACTAAGCTTTTTAAATCCAGTTAAATTTATTACAGAACAGTGCAAATCATTTATTACAAGTGTAACAGTTTTAAAAACATAATTTAAATTTTGTTCTATTGTATAAATATTGTCTTTTAAAGTTTTTAAAGAAAAATTATCTTTAAAGTTAGTGTTGTTATGAATATCATTTTTTATTTTTTTTGAATGAATTAATTTAAAGTCACCATTTTCTTTTATAACTCCAACAATTAATTTGTACTCATCATTGCCTATTTCTACAAAGAGAACTGGGGAGGTTGATTCCATTCCTTATTTTAGAATAAGTTGATCATTAATTCTATAATCAAAAGTTTTATATTTCTCAAAATTTATTTTATCCTTTATATTTTTAAAATTTTGAAGACTCTGATTATATTGTTTAATTGGTAACTTTATTAATTGATTTTCTTTTGTAAGCAAATCCCAACGCTTTGATTCAAAAAAATAGAAAGTTTTAATTTCATTTAGAGGAAAGTCTATTTTTTGAAGATTGTCATAAAAATTTTTAAAGTTTTTTGCGTCTCCAAATACTAAAGGTAAATTTTTGAACTCTTCTAATTCAATAAAATTTATTACATCTCCTTTTGAAGTGTAAAATTTTTTTTCTGTTTTATTCTGAATAATTACTATAGGTTTTTTTTCTGAAATTTTAATTTTAATTGTATCTGGGTAAATTTTTTTAAACTCAAATGTATTAATAAAATCAATTTTATTCAGTTCATTTTCAATATCTTTTGACTTTAGAAATAAAAGATTTTTTTCATATAAAAATGAAAGTTTTTTTATCAGTTTTTTTTTTTCTAAAACTTTATTATTTTCTATAATTATTTTTTTAATGATAAGTTTATGATTTGTTAACTGATTTTCTTTAATGTTATATGAACTGAAGATGATTAGTAACATTAAGGCAATTATAAAACGATTTTTCATCTATTAATACCAGCATCTAACAAAATCTTCTCGATCAAATTAGGAAATGATATTCCATAATGGTTTGCTATTTCAGGCACAAGCGAAAGACTTGTCATTCCAGGTTGTGTATTAATTTCCAGGAGATAAAACTTATTTTTAAAATATTTAAAATCTGCTCTAGTAACGCCTCTGCATTTTAAAGCTTTATGTGCTTTCAATGCTAGCCTCAAAACTTCTGAATAATTTTTTTTTTTTAATCTAGCAGGCATAATATGTTTCGTTTTAGCTGATTTTGTATATTTAGCTTTATAATCATAAAAAAATCTTTTTGGGATTAATTCAATGGCGCCTAAAGAAGTATTATTAATCACAGCGGCTTGTATTTCTTGACCTCCAACATACTGCTCAAATAATAATTCATTATAACGCTTGAACAGGATCTTTGTTGAAATTTTTAGCTGTTTTAAATTTTTAACAATTTTAACACCAAGACTTGAGCCTTCGTTAATTGGTTTTATTACAATTGGAAAACCAATTTTTTTTTTCTTAATACAGGTCTTTAAAGTTTTTGTATTAAAGTTATTTTTTTTTACTGAAAAATACTTAGGTGTTAAAATTTTATTTTTAATAAATATTTTTTTTGAAATTAATTTGTTCATAGCATTATGAGAACTGACTACCCCGGAGTGAGTATAAGGAACGGCTAAATACTCAAAATAACTTTGAGCTACTCCATCCTCTCCATCTTTTCCATGCAAAGCATTAAATATTACGTCTATTTTATCTTTATCAATTAGATTGAAGTTTTTTATCTTTGGATCAAAAGTAGAAACAATATATTTTTTTTTTTTTAAAGCCTTCATACATGCTCTACCAGTATCAATACTTACTGATCTTTCTCCAGATGTCCCGCCCAGAACGACTAAGACCTTTTTAAACTTTTTTTTATTCACCAATAATTTTAATCTCTAACTCAAGATTAACTCCTGCTTTATCACTTACTGTTTTTTTTACTTTGTTTATTAGTTTTTCTATATCAGAAGATTTTGCTTTTCCATTATTTACAAAAAAATTACAATGTTTTTCAGAAATTTTTGCATCGCCTTCAAAAAATTTATCACATCCTGTCTCTTTAATTAACTCCCATGCTTTTTTTTTACTATTAAGATTTTTAAATGTACTTCCACATGTTTTAATCTGACTTGGCTGTGATAATTTTTTTTTATTAATAAAATCATTTTGTTTTTTTTCTATCGAATCTTTACTCATTTTTTTTCCTTTTAATTTTACAGATATAATAATTAATTCATCCGAAAGGCTACTTCCTCTATAATGGAATTCGATTTCATCTCTTTTAATTTCTTTTTCTTTACAATCTCGTTTGTCAATCACATTGATAGAATATAGAACCTTAGAAATATCATAATTATAACATCCGCTATTCATTATAACTGCACCTCCAATTGATCCTGGGATACACGATAAAAATTCAAGATTTCCTATTCCATGATCTTTTGCATAATTAGAAACCTTGCGATCAAGCGCTGATGCGCCAACCTCTATTATATCTTGGCTTATTAAATTTATGCCTGAAAAACTTGTTCCCAATTTAATTACTACTCCTTTAATTCCATTATCTCTAATTAAAGTGTTTGATCCTGCTCCAAGCATTGTAATTTTAAGTTTATTTTTTTTGTTGTCTTCCAAAAACTCAATTAATTGACTTTTATCTTCTGGCTTAAATAAATACTCGGCAGGCCCGCCCAGGTTAAACCAGCTATAATTTGAAAGATTTGTATTATTAGAAATATTATTACTAAATTTCTTTATAAGTTCTTGGTTTAAACTCATAGACGATTTTTTAATTCCCGCATATATTTTGAAATTGATCCTGCCCCCATTCCAATTATAATTTCATCGCTCTTTAGATTTTTTTTAAAATATTTTTCGATTTCTCCATAATGTTTTATTACAATTACTTGGGTCTTAGAAAACCTACCAATTAATTTCGCAAATTCAATTAAATTAAATTTTGAGTCTTTTTTTTCTCCTGCGGCGTACAGTGGGCAAAGAATTACTAAATCTGACTTAATAAAGCATCTAGCAAAATTTTTTTTTAAAGCCTGTACTCTTGAATATCTATGAGGTTCAAAAATAGATATAATTTTCCTATTATTGTAAACATTTTTAACACCATCCAAAATAGAATTAATTTCGGTGGGATGATGTGCATAATCATCGTAAAAATCATTTTTATTTTTGGTGAAAATTTTTGTCATTCTTCTTTGTACACCTGAAAATTTTTTTAACGATTTTTTTATAATACTTTGATTTACGCCTAAATTTAAGCATACTGTCAAAGCCGCAACTGCGTTGAGCACATTATGTTTTCCCAACAAACTTACTTGTATATTACTAATTTTTTTATTTTTGTTTTTTAAATCTTTATAACTCAAATCAAAAGAAGAGTAGCCAATTTTGTACTTTATATTTGAAATATAATAATCAGCATTCTTGCTTTCCCCATAGGTTAAAATATTTTTATTTTTAATTTTATTCAAAATTTTTCTAATATTTTTGTTATCTATACAAACAATTGATTTCCCAGTTGGAGGAGTTTTCTCAATAAATTTTAAAAAAGATTTCTCTAAATTTTTAAAACTTTTATAGTAGTCAATATGTTCATAATCAATATTTGTTACTACTGAATAATTTATTGGCAGCTGTAAAAAACTACCATCGGACTCGTCTGCTTCTAAAATAGCCCATTCTCCTTTACCTAATTTTGCATTACTCTTAAATGAGTTAATTACTCCACCGTTAATTATAGTAGGATCAAGTTTTTGGTCTGACAAAATTTTTGAAACTAAAGAAGTTGTAGTTGTTTTGCCATGAGAGCCTGTAATAATAATATTTTTTTTTAAAGATACTACATCAGCTAATATTTCTGCTCTTGAATAGATTGGAATTTTTTTTTTTCTTGCATATCTTAACTCGCTATTATTATTCTTTATTGCTGAGGATTTTACTAAGATAGTGGAACTTTTAACATTTCTTTTTGAATGACCGACAAAAATTTTTATTCCAACTTTAGAGCAGCTTAAAGTATTTTTGTTTCTAGCTAAATCACTCCCTTGAACTTTAAATCCCATATTATGCATTATTTGAGCCAAACCACTCATACCGATACCACCTATACCAACAAAATGAATAATATCTTTTTGACCTAAACTAATTTTTTTCATTAATTATCTTTTTTAAAAAATTATTAATATTGTTATAGACGTTTTTGTCAGAATATTGTCTTTGATTATATAAAATTCTATCTAAAAAAGATTTATCTGAATAAATTTCTTGAATAATAGGTAATAATTTATTTTTTAAATCCTTTTCTTCAACTAATAAGGCATAGTTTTTTTTTTGATAGAAAGTTGCATTTATCAATTGGTGATTATCAGCAGACGAAGGTAGTGGTACTGATATGAATGGTATTTTAGCATTTGTTAATTCTGCCAAAATAGATGAGCCTGATCTTGTTATAGCTAATTCTACTTTTGAAAAATATTCTTCAAGTTTATTGCTAAAATTAAATATCTCAAATTCAATATTATTTTGTTCATAAAATAGTTTTAATTTCTCATTTTGACTTGGTAAACAATGTTGATAAATTTTCAGATTAATATTTTGATTACTACATTCTTTAAAAATATTCGGTAATACTTCAGCAAATATCTTTGCTGCTTGACTTCCGCCGAGTACAAGTAAATTAATCTTGGATCTTTGAAAATTTGCACTATTAAGTGCTTTAAAATTTATTATTTCTTTTTTAATTATATTCCCTATTTCTAAAATTTTTTCCTTGTATTTATTAGATATCCCATTGAGTTCTTTATATGAAACAAATATTTTTTTTGCATAAGGTAATAAAAGTTTATTTGCTTTTCCAATTATCAAATTATTTTCATAAATTATAAATTTAATTTTGAGTATACTCGCGGCAACACAAGTTGGGAAAGAGGCATATCCCCCCATTCCAAAAATTATTTTTGGTCTTTTAAATAATAAAAAAAAGAATGATACCAAAACTGAGTAAATAATTAAAATTGAGGAAAAAATTAATGAAAATATGTTTTTTGAAACTAATGGTGATGAAGGTAAAACAAAAATATTTAAATTCTCGAAATTTTGAATAAATTTAAGACCTCTTTTATCAGTAATAAGATCTATGTCATAATTTTCCTCTAATAAGTGCTTTGCGAGATTTAAACCTGGAAAAACATGACCTCCCGTTCCTCCAACGACAACTATTGCTTTAATCTTTTTACTCATACAAATAAGTTCTATTTTTTGTATAATTTAAAATTACACCTGCTAAAATTGCGCTTCCAATTAAAGAAGATCCTCCATAGCTCAAAAATGGCAATGTCATTCCGGTTGTTGGCATTAAACTTGTGTTAACTCCAACATGAATAAATGTTTGAAATATAAGTAGAGTTGCAAGACCACATAAAGATATTTTAACCATTCGATCTTCTTGATTAATGCAATTTTTAATTATTCTAAATGATATAAATAAAAATAGTGAAATTATAGTTATTGAGATAATTGAACCGTATTCTTCAGAAATTATTGCAATAATATAATCTGTATGGGCTTCAGGAACGCTATCTTTTAAAACTCCCTCTCCCATTCCTTGTCCGGTTAAACCTCCAAGTTTTATTGCATCTAAGGCTGATGATGATTGAAATTTATCTCCCTTGCTTGGATCTATGAATGAGATCAATCTATTTATTATATATCCGAATTTTTCTGGCATCAAAAATAATAGTGAACTTATTGAAATAAAAAAAATTGAAAAAAAGCCAATTGTATAAAATAAACTCACACCTGAAATAAAAACAACAGCCACCCAGCTTCCAATTAGTAATATAGATTGGCCCAGATCAGGCTGATCAATTAAAAGAATTATAACTGATGACAATAATAAAAAGCTCAAAACATATTTGATTTGAGAATTTTTAAATTTTTCTAAAGTTAATATTTTTACTGTAATCAAAATAAAAAAAGGTTTTAAAAGTTCAATTGGTTGTAATCTAAAAAAATGAAAATCTAACCATCTTTTAGCGCCTTTCACCTCGATACCAAAAAAAGGAACTAGAGCTAAAAAAATAAAAGAAAGAGCAAAAAATGGCACTATGAACTTTTTTAGTAACTGGGTCTCTAAAAAGGAGATCAGTATCATTATTACTAGAGCAAAAAGAGTAAATATTAAATGTTTTGAAAAAAAAAAATAATAATCTTTATTTAATCTTTCACCTGCTAGAGATGATGTTGATGAAAATGAGAAAAAAAGTCCCAACGAAAATAATACTATAAAACTAATAAATATTTTTCTATCTATATTTCGCCAGTAATTTACGAATTTTAATCTAAATGTATTTCCTTGCATAGAATATAGATAATTTTTTAAATTGTTCTCCTCTTTTTTCAAAATTTAAGAATTGATCATAAGATGATGAAGCCGGACTTAGTAGTATATTGTAATTTTGTCTCTTAAATATTTTAATATCTTTTAAAATTTTTAATATTGAGTTCTTAAGATTATGTGTAACCTCATATTCAATTTTATTTTTTAATTGTTTTTTAAAAAAATTAACGTTTGAACCTATTATATAAGTTTTTATTATTTTATTTTTTAATTTTTTTATATTTATCTTGTCATTTTTTTTTGGTAGACCGCCTAATATCCATAAAATATTATTGCTATTTTCCAAAGCAAATTTTGTTGCTTGAAAAGTTGTTGCCTTGGAGTCGTTAATGAAGATATAATTCTTTTTTTTGAGAAAAATCTCATACCTATGTGATAAACCAACAAAAGTTTTTAATGAATTAAAAAAAGATTTATCACTTATTTTAAGTACTTTTATAAATGAGTAAACATATGACATATTTTCATCGTTGATATCAAAACTTAAATAAGAATTTTTATTCTTAAATTTAATCTTTTTATAACTTTTGAGATTAGGAATTATTAATTTTCCAAGACAATTTTTCTTATTAAAGACATTTTTAAATTTTTTGTTTAAAAAGGCATATTGGTCTTTTTTTTGATTTTTAAAAATTTTAAATTTTGAATTGATGTAGTGTTCCATGTTACCGTGCCAATCTAAGTGGTCATTAGAAATATTTAATAAAAATGCATAATCAGGTTTTATAAATTTTGAGTGAGCAAGTTGAAAAGACGATGCCTCGATCACTAAGTAATTGTTGCTTTTTATATCTAGGTCTAAAACAGGTGTTCCGATATTTCCACCTAATAAACATTTATATCCATTTTTTTGAAGTACATGGCTTAAAATTTTACAGGTAGTTGATTTTCCATTAGTTCCAGTAACTACAATTGTTTTTAAAAATTTTTTAAATAAAAAAATTAAATCAATATCAGTAATAATTTTTTTTTTATGTTTATTTAATTTATTTCTGTTTATTGTTTTTTTTAAACTAACTCCTGGGCTTAAAACTATATAATTTATTTCTTTCAAAGTCTTATTTAAATTTATTGGTCTTTTTTTCTTATAAAGATTTTTTTTTGTGTCATCCCAAACTTTATAATTTTTAATTTTGTTTCTTTTAAAAAACTTTACTACTGATTGGCCAGTTAAACCTAATCCATAAACTAAAAAAGATAGCTCTTGAAAATTTTTACCAGATACCATCTGTTACCTAAGTTTTAAAGTCGCTAATCCTATTAAAGCAAGGATAATGGCAATAATCCAAAAACGAATAACTATTGTTGACTCAGCCCATCCTTTTTTTTCAAAATGATGATGTAGTGGAGCCATTAAAAAAACCCTTTTTCCTGTCAGTTTAAAAATGAATACTTGGATTACTACAGACAAGGTTTCTAGAACAAATAAACCTCCTATTATTGCAAGAAGAATTTCATGTTTGCATATTATTGCTAC
>MDTE01075557.1_pt1 | contig 13733 bp, 11 predicted proteins | sample 811231 | NCBI WGS metagenome assembly MDTE01 (sample SAMN05326651, study PRJNA326480) | marine metagenome | isolation source: seawater | place: Indian Ocean: Red Sea | collected 2010
CAAACGATCCTGGGCGATGAGGGCAGCATCGAAAGTTTTGGGGAGCGCGGCGGAAAGGTGGCTTTGCAGCACTGCGGCGCCCCCGCCATGAACCAGGAGGAAATCCTGGCATCGGCAGCAGGCGCCGACCTGGAACTCGACCCCCTGACCCGCTATCTCTTTCCCCGCGGTGTTGCGGCCGACGATCCCCTCGTCGACCTCAAACTGATTGCCTACGAAGTGCACGAGATTGCCGCCGCCGTACGCGGCCGCGCCACCGTCGAAGTAGACGGCCGCTGCGGTCTCAAGGACGTGGCTGCGCTCTACTCCATTTTCGAATCGGAGCGCGCCGGCCGCGCGGTGAAGCTCAGCGAGGTCGAAACGCGACAGGTATACGCCTATCAGGAGGAAATCGACGCAGCGCTGGGCATTGCCTGAAAGGTGTGGATCCAGCAGCCGACAGCGCCCTCCAGTCCCGACCCCCATTCACTCTCAGGTTTTCTTCCCGAGCACCGTGCGCACCACGACTTTGGGGTCCCACGGCGAGCCCCCCGGATAATAGGGCGGCACTGCGCCCCGGCACCCCTCCAGCGCCGCAGCGCAGTGCAGCAGGGCCAGGGCCAGAATATTGTCGGAACTGGCGGCGCCGGCCGCAGCCGGGTCGGCGGCCAGCATCCCCTCGCGCTCGCACTCGCCGACCAGGGAATGTCCCAGATTCACAGCCGCATCGAGGTAGGCCGACTCCCCCGTGGCCGCGTGCAGATCCAGCAGCGCCAGAAGCGCCGCACTACCCTCCGGGGCCGGCTCTCCCGGCGCCGGCGTCGGCACGGCGGTGCCGCTTCGCGTCCACCCCATGGCAGTGGCCAGCGCCGCCGTCATGGCCAACAGATCGTCGGCCTGTGTCAGCCGGTAGGCCCGCGCAAAGGTCAGCAGCGCGCTGCCCTGCGCCTTTAGCGGCACCAGCTTGCTCGGCGGACAGTAACCGCGCTCCTGGGCATCGCCCGGACCGAGCCGGCGGCCATCGTAGAAGACGGGATAGAAGCAGCCCCGCGCCCCATCCCAGCTGTACTGCATCAACGCCCGCAGGTCCTTCAGGGTCAAATCCAGGAACTCACGCCCTCGTTCATCGCCGAGCTGCTCGTACAGGTTCAGGAAGGTAATTGCCGCGCGCTGACCGCGCGTCTGCAGCGTCCCCGTCGTCAGCACCGTCGCCTCGTTGACCTCGGCGCAGTCGCCCAGGGGCGGCTCGAAGGACGCCCGCACCCGGCAGGGCTCGCGGTGATTGAACTGGTAGCCGCCCAGACCGGTCTGCGGATGGCGGATCTGATCGTAGCGGGACAGCAGGTTTTTTGCCCAGCCGAGGGCGCGCTCCTCGCCGTGGAGACGGAACAGCTCCGCCCCCGCGTAGATCAGATCGCTGCCGGTGTTGATGAAGGACAGCGCTGTGTTTTCTACGATCGGCAAGGCCCCCCCGGCGAACGCGGCCTCTTCCCAAACCCGCGTTCGCTCCCACGCGCCGTAGTCGCCGTGACGGTTGAACAGCAGGGTCGTCCAGTCCCAGATGTGGCGTTGCCAGAAGGCTTCGACGAAGCGGCGCGTGCGCTCTGGATCGACGCGGTACAGGTAGTCGTAATAGGGATACACGCACTTCAGTTCGTGGTTGCCCGCCAGCGGGGTTTGGCCATTCAGATCGTAGGTGGAATGCCCGCCCCAGTAGAATAGACCGCCCTCGTCGGCGAGGACCTCGGTGGCGCATTCGACCCAGACCCGGGCCCGCTGCCCAAAGTGCTCCTGGCCCAATGCGGCAAGTCCGTCCAGGACGCGCAGGTAGTGCTGCTGGCGCGCCAAATTAGTCAGGGTGCGTCCTTCCCAGCGCTCGGGTTCCCCCGTCGCCAGATCGACGTGATCGGCCAGCAGCGGCGTGGCACGGCCGCTGTAGCGGTCGGCGCAGCGCTCGAGTACGGCAGCGGCGTGGCGGGCGACCACAGCGCTCAATTCTCCAGTGCGTATCGTCATGGTGCGCTCCTTTTTCTCTGGCGGTAGAATGGATAATGGGCAAATATTGAGCTGCAATGGCGATAGCCACAGACAGCATTCCACCTGTACAGTATATTATTCCATCGGCAATTTACAAAACTTTATACTAACGACAACTCGCGCCGTGATGCATACCGCAAGAAGCGCCCTGCGATCTGCCCTGAAAGCGGCAAATTCCACTCTGGTCAGGGTGCGGACAAAGCAGCGGCTTGCGACCCTGAAAAGCGGTCCAGCCCGGAATTCGCTGCAATTCCCTTGCTGGCGGCGGGCAGGGCGGCTGCCCGCCTATTCCAGCGGCGATGCACCCGTGGACATGGCGCCTTAAAGCCCGCATTTTTTCATCGATCCCAACGCGCCGGCTCGACGATTCGCAGTCACTCCGGCAAAACACACCCTCAACAGGCCGATTTGAAGGAGATCCCCATGCCAGACCATAGCGCCCCACCCGTACCGATGAGCGCAGAACAGAAATTTTTCTTCGACCTGCACGGCTGGATCTTGTTGCCCGCGGTGCTGTCCGACGACGAAATCGAGGCGATGAAATCCGAGGTCTACGCCGGCGCCGGCCAGAGCTACCAGGGCGCCTTGCAGGAACTGCTGGATCACCCGGCCATCGTCGGCATTCTCACCGAGATCCTGGCCGAAGAGCCCTTTCTCGCAGACGCATACCACAGCTTCCGCTGCGAGGGCTCCTTCACCACCGTGCGGCCAGCCGGCTGGGAAAGCCCGGAGGGCACCCGGATGCCCCATGTCGTGCGCCCCCCGCAGCAGGCTAATGCCATGCGCTATCAGGTGGCCGGCAACAAAATCTTTGCCGGCCTTACGCGCGTGGCCTGGGAACTCGAAGAGGTCAAAACCGGACAGGGCGGCACCACCTTCCTGAGCGGCTCGCACAAAGCCCATTTCAACTACGGCGGCCCGGATCCGTACCGCCCCAATATAAGCGAGTCCGCCTGGGAAGAGAGCCTTCACGCCGCCATGGAACAGTACAGCTGCCCGCCCGGCTCGGCGGTTGTCTTCACCGAAAGCCTGATCCACGCGGCCAACGATTGGACCAATCCGGACAATCCGCGCTGCGCCGTCTTCAACTGCTATAACTCTCTATGGGCCCAGTGGCACCGCCTCAACCTGGCGCACGAGATCATCGAAGCCATGCCGCCCAAACGCCGCTCGCTCTTCCGCGGCACCTGGCAGATAGGCGGCGAAAACCACGCCTATTCGCGCGACAATCGGGCGGTTTAATGGCGAAAATCATCGTCCTTTTCAGCGCCCTGACGGTCCTCTTCAGTATGGGAATCCGCCAGTCCTTCGGACTTTTCCTGCAGCCGATCAGCCAGGATCTAGAGCTGGGACGCGAAGTGTTCAGTCTGGCGATGGCGTTGCAAAATTTGATCTTCGGCCTGCCCCTGCTCGGCATGGTTGCCGACCGCTACGGTCCCCGCTGGGTGATCCTGGGGGGCGCCTTGCTCTACGCCGCCGGGTGTCTGCTGGTGCCGGCCAGCAGCGGCGCCCTCGATCTGTACCTGACCCTGGGGCTGGCGATCGGTCTCGGCCTCAGCGGTACCACCTACGTGGTTTTACTCGGCGCCGTCGCCCAGGTGGTCCCGCCCGAAAATCGCAGCACCGCTTTCGGCATCGTCACCGCCGTCGGTTCATTTGGAACTTTCGCCCTGGTGCCGGCGATCCAGTGGCTGATTTCGCAGGGCGGCTGGCAAGCGAGTTTTCCGCTCATCGCCGCGCCGCTCGGGATCATTGCCCTGCTGGCCTTTGGCTTGCCGCGCCGCCCCGGTGCTGCGGCGGCAAAACACGCCAACGCAGCACCGGCGGAAACGCTGCTGGCAGTGCTGGCCCGGGCGCGACGCCATTCGGGCTACTGGCTGCTCAACGCGGGCTTCTTCGTCTGCGGTTTCCACGTCGCCTTTATCGCCACTCACCTGCCTTCGTTCCTCACCGACAATGGACTTTCGCACATGGTGGGGGCCACGGCGCTGGCGCTGGTCTGCCTGGCCAATATCTTCGGCTCCTCGCTCTTCGGCTGGCTCGGCGACCGCTACCGGAAAAAATATCTCCTGAGCGCGCTCTACTGCGGTCGCGCCGTGGTCATCAGCCTGTTTATCATCGCGCCGCTGACGGAGCTTTCCGCTTTGCTCTTCGGCGGCATGATCGGGTTTTTGTGGCTCGCCACGGTGCCCCTGACCAGCGGAACGGTGGCGCAGATTTTCGGCTCGCGCTACCTGTCGACGCTCTATGGCATCGTCTTTTTCAGCCATCAGATCGGCAGCTTTCTGGGAGTATGGCTGGCAGGACGGCTCTACGATTCGAGCGGCTCGTACGAGAGCGTCTGGTGGCTGGCCGTCGCCCTGGGCCTGGCTGCGGCGCTGATCCACCTGCCCATCGCCGATCGCGCCATTGCGCCGCACCGGCTCGAAAGGGCTTGAGCGAATCCCCGTCCTCAGGGCTCCAGACGGAAGCGCATGCCGACGATCGCCTGGTCGATGGTGCCGTAGCCGTTGTCGCCGCCAACGTGCCCGAGGACGAGGATCTCGCCGTTGGGCAGGTGCACGGCTTTGGGGTAGTAGGGCGTGCCGGGACCGCACCAGCCCTGCCAGGCCGTTGCGGGCGCGAGTTCGAAGTGGGTCCAGGACTGTCCCTCGTCGGCACTGGCGCTGATAGCGGAAGTGGCGAGGTGGAGAACGAGGCCCTCGCGCGTTCGCAGGACATCGGGATGACCGCTGTGGGGAAAGGGCGCCATTTCGACGCGCGTCGGTTTCCAGGATTCACCGGATCTGCTGAGGCGGGTGATGCGGCGCTGCTGACCGCCGTCGCGGGCATCGAAAGTGGGCAGGGTCTCGGTGCGCAGGACGCAGAGCAGGTCGCCGTCTTCGAGCTCGACCCAGTCGAACTCCTCGCCGGCGAACTCGCCGCGCTGGTCCTCGGGGATAATGGAGATGGGACCCGTCCAGTTGCGGCCTTCCGCATCGCCGACGAAGAGGGCCATGGTCATGTCCCGGAACCAGCCGCGGCGAGTGTCGTATTCGGGATGGATAAAAAACAGACCGCCGCCGGCCAGCCAGCGGCCATCGCGCAAAGGACGCAGGCGCTTGGCCCAAAACATGGTGTTTTCCGCGTCGTAAAAAAGCTCCGGGGGGCCCCAGGTCCGGGAGCCGTCGTTGGAGCGCTGCAAGAAGCCGTTCCTGGGAACGTCGTCGTCATAGGGCAGATAGGGGCCCCAGATGGCGCGCAGGATGACCCCGCCGAACGCGGCCCTGGAATCGGGGTAGACCTCCTCGGCTTCGCCGGGCGCGCCGTTCATGCAGGACGTGAATGGCGGTGCACTGACCTGCGTCCAGCTGCGGCCGCAATCGGTGCTGCGCAGATGGACGTGACGCAGATCCAGACCGGTCATATCGTATTCCTCGCCGTGTCCGATCGGGGGCCAGGTGAGATACTGGCGCACCGCCGCCGGGGCCTTGGGGCGGCCGTCCAGCGGTCCGGTGGCCTGGATAAAGGAGCACATGACGCTGTCGTCGGGCATATTCCACAGCCCCACCCAGGAGGTGAAGCCGGGATACTGGGGTGCGTGGTAGACAAAAATTCTCTCGAGATCGCGGATCTGCATAATCGAGCTCCTCGCATGGCATTTTAATTTTCACCGGCGGCCAGCGGCCGAATTGCCACCCGCCCCGTCGTCCCTCGCCCCGACAAGTCGATACTGCCGGCTTCCAGCCGCCAGAAAAATCTCTCCTGCTCGAAAATGGGTCTGCTAGCGGGGATCTACAAAGACTTCCACCTCGTCGATGACGACGGCCTCTCCCCCGGCTCCGGGATCGCTGTGGCCGAGGGTTAGAGACAGCGTATTCTGGCCGCAGACGGTAATCGCCGCCGGCAGGGCAAACCAGCGCGTGGAAAACGCCGGCCCCGGAGCGGGGCGAAAATCGTAGCGCCCCCGCTCGGGAAAGCAGGGAATCCTCCGCTCGCCCTCCTCGCGCTCCCAGATCATGCCGCCGGGGGAGGGGGCATCGCTCGGCCGCGTGCGGGCAATGGCCGCAGCCGGAATGGGGTGGCCGTTGAGCGCCACTTCCAGCTCGTCGTTTTCGCTCAGGCCGGCACCGCGGAAAAGCAGCGTCGCACCCAGGGTATCTGCAATATCTTCGTAGAGATAAAAACGGTATTCGCCACTGGCACCGGCCGGACTGCGGGCGAGCCGCAGCTGGTTGGCATTGAGCGCACCCGTGCTGGACTTGCCATCGGCGCCGAAACCGGTCAAACCGCCCCAGGTGGGATCGAAGATATAGTGGCGCTCGCCCCGGGCGATGCGATCCGGGTCGCGGAGCTGGTGGAAGATATTCATCGCCTGGGGATAGAAGGGCGGGTGCCACAAGGTGGGGACGAAGTGATTGTAGATGGAGATGCCGTCGGCGCCGGCGCGGTACATGGTGTGGGCCAGGGCGCGGGCCGTATCGTTGCTGATCGGACTCTGATTGCGGCGGTAGCGGGCGCGGAAACTGGTCCACGGCAGCAGCCCGGGAAAGAGCAAGCACTCCGCCTCGAGGGTCAGGGCGGCCCAGGGCTCGTAGGGCAGATTAAAATCGGCGTACATGGTGTCCTGGGGGCTGACGTAGTCGATCAGCCTGGCCCCGATCCACTCGGATACATCGAGTCCCAGATTCTCACATTCCGCGATCGTTGCAAAGACGCGCGCCCCGAGGATAGGCTTTTTTTCGTCCTCGTCCAGGAGGGCGCGGATCTTTTGCACCAGATCCGTCATCAATGGGCCGCGTTCCGGCCCCGTGCCCACGGGGAAGTAGGCATAGTCCCGGTAACACAACTCGATGCCGTCGATATCGAAGCGCGCGGCCAGCTCGCGGATGACGCCAAGGGTGAATTCCCGCACTTCCTCAAAGGAGAAGTCGAGGGGGTCCGACAGCTCGTAGTACTCTCCCTCCGGGAAGTCCCGCAGCTGCAGCTGCGGGTTGGCATCGATGAATTCGGCGATGCCGACGCCCTGCTCCCTGGCCTGGTGCGCGTGGTTGTCGTTGACGCGAATGCCGGCGACAAAGCGCATGCCGCGCCGGTGCGCCTGGTCGATGAGGATTTCCAGCGGCTCCAGACCCGCTTCGATCAAGGGCAGGAAGCGGCGATGCTGCGGGCGCTGGTCGTACTCGTAGGTGGCGGAACGCCAGTAGGTCGTCCACCCCATCGAGAAGACTTCCTGACCGAAGAGGTCCACCCCGCTTGCAGCGACCATGTCGACCCAGTTGCGCAGGTCTTCCTCACGCACCGGATCGGGCAGGAGTTTGCGGGCAATGCTGGATGGATCGCTCACGTAGAGGATGCGCTCGCTACCGCGGGGGGCCTTTTGTCGCTTGGCAGTCTCCATAGTATTCTACCTTTTCTTTTATGCCTGCACGAGGTGTACCTTGATTGCACCAGAACTCTTGTCCGTCGCGATCCGAAAGGCCTCTTCGACATCGTCCAGCGGCGGTTCCCAGTGCCAGAAGTAGTTGTGCAGATCGCTGCCGCAGATTCCGGCGCAGCGGGTATCGACGAGTACGTAGCCGGGGCCAGGAGCATTGCGCTCGACTTCCCGCAGCTTGATCCGCCCGGCTTTCTCGTAGAGGGCGGCTTTCATTTTCTCTCCTGGCATTTGCCCGCCTCAATCCCCTTTCAAAAGCTCAATCGTTCTCTCTGCGGCGCGCCGGAAGGCCTCCGGAAGGGCGCCGAGATATTGCTCTTGCGCGTAGTCCGGCTCCCGGGCCCAATCGCTGATGGGCGAATGTCTGACCTCTTCCCCGGTGCCGTAGACGATAAAGAGCGAGCGGCGCACCTCGCCGGGAAATTTCAAACCGCGATGAATGCCGCGCGCATCAAAAGGGACCGCACTGCCAGCCCGCAGCTGCAGCTGCACGGCACCGGTAAATAGCTCCTCGGAACCGGTGCGCTGCTCTACAAAGCGCGCTTCCTCCTCGGCGCTGTTGGCGCGGTTGTGGGAGCGCGGCACGAACCAGAAGCACTCGTCGTCTTCCAGCGCCAGCAAAATCTGCGTCGCGGGCATTTTGTCCATCAGCCGGACGCGTTTTTCTGCGGGTGAGTCCTTTCCCCAGGCCTCATAAGAATCGCGATGCCAGCGCCCCTGGTAGTCGAATGCCCGATTCATGGCAAAGGCCGCAATTCCGTGCAAGACGATATCGTCGGCAAAGATCTGGTGGGCGAATTCCATGATGGTCGGCGCGCTGAGCGCCTCCATCAGGGCGCGCTGTGCCAGCGCCGGGTGATGCGGGTTCTGGAAGCGATGTCCCTGCAGAAATCCAGTGCCGCCGTCTCGTTTGGCCAACCCCAGACGCAAGGCCGCCTCGATGGTCTCTTCATAGCTTTGCTGCACCTGGGCAAGCTGCTCGGAAGGAATGACATCTTCCAGGATCGCGTAGCCTTCTCGATAGTAGGTGTTCATTTGCTCTGCACTAATCATAAGCCCCCTTCTTAAATTGCCCCGCTGGCAGCCGGCCGCCAGCCTACCCTCCCGCGCAGTTCCCGGCGCCGCAAAGGCGTCCTTGCGGCGTTCGGGCAGATCCCGGTGCGGGTGTTGTCGAGCTTCTAAGCGGGACGCGGATCTACCAGTTCGAGACCCGCTCGCATCCAATCCCGCAGACAGGTCGAATCGCGCAAGGCGCGCTGTGCAATTCCGCCGCCAGCCTCCCCCAAGTCCAGATCCTGGACCAGGGTTTCCTGCGTAAAAATGCCGGCCTCTACCATCACATTGCCGTCCGGATGCACTACCTTCGACTCGCCGTGAGACGATCCCGCAGCATTCAGATCGTCTTTAAATGCCGGCGCATTGGTCATGACCAGGAAAATGCCGTTTTCCGTCGCCCGGCTGATCGGCATGGCGCGATAAGCCGATAGTTTGCGCTCTTGCAATACAGTACTTTCGCAACTGCAGAAGAAACATACCTGCGCCCCGGCAGCAGCGGGAAGGCGGACCAGTTCGGGATAACGCACGTCGTGACAGATGATAAAGCAGCAATCGACGCCGCAAATCCGGTACACCGGCAACTGTTGTGCAGGAGCGCACCACTTTTCCCCGGCCAGGTGGATTTTCCCGTAGCGCCCCCGCACCGAACCGTCCCGATCGATTGCGAGCAGGCTGTTGTAGCGCACCTCATTTTCTATGTGAGAGGTGCCCACAACCGCTGCGATCCCCTCCCCTTTGCAGGTTCGGATGATCTTCTGTTCGGCCTTCACCAGTCGTTCCCGATCCAGATTCTTCCAGAATGCAGGGCAGTTGGTATAACCAAACAGCGCGCCCTCCTGGAAGGCGGCCACGTCCACCTTCTGCTCAGCGCAGGCCTTCAACTGGGCCGCGATGCGCGCGGCATTTTCCTCGATATCTTCTCCGAATCGCATCTGGCAGGCCGCAACCCGCAATTTTTTTTGTCGCACGGCGATCTCCTCTGCCCCGGGACGACTAAAAATCCGCCGCATCGAAGGGCACCAGACTCGCCCCACTCGGCCTGGCTCCCAGCGGCCGGATGGGCATTTTTTCCGGCGCCCGATACGCCACCTCCAGATGCGGGGTTTCGAGCCGCACATGTCCCTGGTAACGCGATTCCATCAGCGCATCCAGCGCCCCCGACACCAGCAGGGTGCGCTCTACCGGGTACTGCGGCTGGCCGCTGAGAAACATCGCCTGAATATTCAGACTCAGGTAGCTGAAATGCGGATGGGGCGGGCCAAAGGCGTACAAGGTCGTCGCTTCTATCGCCGCGCCAACCCGGCCGGCATAGGCCCATGCGCTGGTAAAGCCGTTGAGTTGCACTACCGCTGCTTTAAAGCCATCCCGGTATTCCAGGAGAAAAACCGCCGGCTCCCGGCACAGATCTTCCATGCGGCCCTCGGGGCGCTCCCCGGTTGCGGCCGCGGCCTCCGCCAGTTCGCGCGACCACAGTCCATCGGCGGCGGCCTGCCATACGGCGTCCCCTTCCAGGCACTGCACCGCCGCGATGCCCCGCTCGCCCCCCCGGCGTCGTTCGACCATGGCCTGCAGGGCCTCGAAGCTGTGATAGCCATAGGACTCGATGCCCCCGAAGCCGAGCAGCACAGCTTCTTCGAGCGGCGCGTCCAGCTCGTGCTCGAGCCAGGGATCGCGCCACATCAAGGGAACGGAGGAACCCGCCATAAAGGGAATCTCCAGCGCCCGGGCCCGCTCGTACATCCATTTGGCGTCGCTCCAATTATAGGACAGGTGCTTATCGCTGAACACCGGCACGGAGCGCCCCGAACTGGCCATGACCCCGCTGATCTGCTCAAAAAAGAAACGCCGCGGATACATGTACTGGCCCTTTTCGTTGGTGGCGTAGTCGCCGTGTTCGCCGATTGAAATAACCCCATCCACGGCCAGTTCGTCGCCGCCCAGACACAGGGCCTGGGAGATGCTCTGATAGACGGGTATGCGGTATTTCTCCGAGACCTTCAGGCCGATATCGTTGGCGGGGATCTGATCCAGATACATAGACACAATATCCACCTGCGGCGCCATCAGCCCGTCGTCGGTGGGAAAGCCTTTGATGAACTTGCCGACAATTACATCGGCGTGGGCCGGAACCCGGTATTCGGTGATGATCGCCGCAATTTTTTTGCGTTCTCTCACATTGCACCTTCCTTGCCGATTACTATAGTATAAAGGCCCTTTTTGAATTCTGGGTCAAGCTGGAATGAACGCCCCAGAGCCCTTCCCGATGCCCGTCTGTGGGCCCGCCTCGGGCGCCCTCAGGAGATGGCCGAGGTAGCCACCCCGATGTGGCGGTATATGCCGTCTCCATCGACCTTTACCGTGCCGTCGCCAGCGCCGTAAAGATTGCCCAGGTCGCGCGCCGAATAATAAAGCAGATAGCGATCTTTGTCGTCGATGACGCAAGGCGTCGAGGTGTAGCGCCCATCGAAGTGATCGGGATCGCGAGTGGCTGCAAAGGCGGGGCGCTCGAAATGGTTTGTCCAGTGCAACCCATCGGCCGAGGTCGAGGCGTAGATCTCGAAAATACCGCCATCCACGTGACAGCCGTACCACATGGTGTAAACCCCGTTTTTTTCCACTACGTGCGGATAGACGATGCTCCTGTGCGTCTCATTGGCGACAACCGCCGGTTCGTCATCGCGGCTCCAGTGCAATCCGTCTGGCGATGTAAAACGGTAGATAAAGCGGGCCATGGCGCGAAAATCGTCATCCGCCGCCGGCGCCGAATTCATCCACATGCGGTAGCGCCCGGGCCCGTCTTTGAGGACGCAGGGGCCGCGGCCGCTCGGGTAGAGCGGCTCGGGGTGGATCTGCCAGCGCCGTCCGTCCGGACTGGTGGCATAGCCGAGCAGTTGCTGGAGGAGGGGCCTATCTGCACTGCCGCGCCGCTGGCTCATGATGAACCACATCTTGAACCTATCTTCTTCTTCATCAAAGAGAACGTGCGGCGTCTGCCAGGCCTGAGCGACGGGCGTATCGCCGGTGCGCAGGATCGGATTGTCGGGAAATGGGGTCCAGTGCAAGCCATCCGCCGATTCGGCGTAGCCCAGATCCATATCGCCGGTGCGGGTGGCGCTGCTATTGCCCAGATACCACATCCTGTACAGGCCGTCGACGCAGACCACCGTGGGATTGTAGAGAGTCACGCGGCACCACGTCTGCGCGCTCGTCATGGCCGAGAAAACGGGTTGGGAAGAGCGCTGCCAAAGGCGTTCGTGAAGAAATTTTTCCGTCATTTCACCATGCTCCATTTTCTCCTCGTCGCACAAAAAATAAAACTGCATTCAGTCGTTGGCGCAGGCGGCAAGCCCTGGCCCTGAAATTTTCCGGAATACCTGCCAGAAAAAATTATAAAGGATTTTGGGGACATGCAAGATCGAGCCGGAGCTCCAGGTTGGACGCACAAAGATTTCATTTGCTTGCCGGCCTGAAGCCAAAGAACAGCGCCATGCTCAGGCCACTGGCAACGCGCGATGCGCAAGCCAGACCAAAGGCGGCGGCGTAGCCGTAGTCGAGAATGAGCACACCGCCGATGAGACTGCCGAGGAAGTTCAGCAGTTGAAAGCCGCACACGCGCACCCCCTGGATGCGGGCCCAGTAGCGCCGCGGCAGAACCTGGGTAGAAAAATTCTGGTCGGAGGGAATGTCGATTACCTCGCTGAGGCGCGTCAGCAGAAACATCGACGTCGCCAGCGGCAGACTTATAAAGGCGCCCATGACCCCCAGGGCCCCACCGCTGACGACGCGGGTGGACAGAATGGTGAGGGTGGCGCCGAACCGGCGCACCAGCGCCGGGGCGGAGAACGTCGCCGGCAGGCTGACGAGCTGGCTGAGGAAGAAGATCGCACCGATCGCCGCGGGGCCGAGATAGAGCTCCTCCTCGAAGAACACGTTGAAAAAGGGGTAGGTCAGCCCCACCGAGAACCCGCGCGTTCCACTGAGGACGGCAATGCCGCTAAAGACGCGCCAGGGGGCTATCTCCGGGACATCGGACGCGGGGGGGACGCCTTGTTCGTCGTCGGCCGCTTGCCGGCGACCGGCCTGAGCGTGGACGCGCAGCAGCGGCAGCACGGACAGCAGCGAGCAGAGAGCGCCTAAGAGCAGCGCGTAGCGAAAGGGCTCGGGCACCGCAGTCGAGGTGCCGAGAAGAAAAGCCATAGCTCCGGGCATAAAACCGCCGGCCAGGCTCAGGAGCATGCGGATTACGACCTGCAGCGCCGACCAGATGACCAGGGCCTCGGCCCGACGCGAGGCGTGCGCATTGTCGGAAAGGAAGGGGACGTGATTGACCCAGATAAAGGCATTGGACACGCCGCCGGCAAAGGAAAAAAACAGCAGGGCCGCAGCACCCGACGCCTGACAAAGACCCACCTGCGATGCCGCCAGGAGCAGCCCCGAGGCAATGAGAAAGGGTTTGCGGCCCCAGCGGTCGCTCAGCATGCCGATGGGCAGGGCCAGCAGCCCGCAGGCCAGCGGCGCCATACTCGCCACCTGGCCGATGAAATCCTCCTGATAACTCAAGCGCAGCAGATAGAGGTTGTAGAGCAGCGAAAAGAGCGCCATCCCGGCATTGATTAAAATCCCGTAGAGGAAGAACGACTGCACATTGCGGTTGAATTCCCGCAGCCGGAACGTGCTCAGAGCGTTCGCGATCCTCATCGGGTGCGGCATTTCCCGCGGCGCAATCCCATAAATGCAAGAAAGCTTCTCAGATCCAGATGCTCCTCATTTTCCAGGCGTCGAGAGAATGCAGGACGGCATCGCAGCCCTGGGCGCGGATGCTTATCCCGAGGCTATCGGCGCGTCCGGGGTGGACCCGAAGCGCCATATAGCGCCTGCTGTTGGCGAAGATTTCCAGGATGCTCCTATCGATGAATACCCGCAGCTCGAGCAACTCGCCCGCTGCCAGATCGAAGTGGGCGGTCTCCGGCGGGCGGGCCAGCACATCCGCAAGCAGGGACGTGCGACAGGTATCGATGACGAGGGTGTCGTGAAAGGTCTCGGGTCCCTTTGACTTTACCGCCCCGCCGTCTCTGAGAAAGCGGATACTCGTGGTCTCCTCGCCACCCGGTGAGCGCAGTACCTCGAGACAGATCTCCCGGGCTTTTCCCGGATCGACCCGGGCGACGAGTTCGATGGCATTTCCCTCTATGCCTTGCAGGGGGATGTCGCGATTGGCGGGGAGCGCCGTTGCGCCGATGTGCCG
>MDTE01038518.1_pt1 | contig 13730 bp, 1 predicted proteins | sample 811231 | NCBI WGS metagenome assembly MDTE01 (sample SAMN05326651, study PRJNA326480) | marine metagenome | isolation source: seawater | place: Indian Ocean: Red Sea | collected 2010
GCGCGCGCTGCCGCGGCGGCACGTCGGAAGGAATGCTGGCGCGCCAGTCGGCAGTCGCGGCGCGCCAGTCGGCAAACGTCGCGTAGCCCCGCGGCGGCAGTGGCTCTGGCTCTGGCTCTGGCTCCGGCTCTGGCTCTGGCTCTGGCTCCGGTTCAGGCTCAGGTTCGGGCTCAGGTTCGGTAACCGTCTCCCCACTTGAGGGATTTCGGACTGCTGCTGCATACTGCTCTTCGAATGAGGATATCTGTTCTTCTGACCATCCTTGTGAGCGCCCCCATTCGTATACCTGTTCGGTCGACCATGCCTCTTCCTCCAACTCTTGTTCAACCTGGGGTGACTGCTGTTCATCAGTTGCAATTTGCTCAGATTGAACAGGTTCTTGCGATTCCTTTTGAGCCTTGGAGGCAACCAAGCCGGAAGCGTATCCCGATTGCCCTTGGGCGCCTTGGTAGGCACCCCAATACGGGTTAGTGTTGGATGTTCCTGATTGGTATGCCCTCATGGCTGCCATGCGAGATTTCCGCGACGGCTTGTATCCAGCCATCTTGTCAACCACCTTTGACTTGGATAAAGAAGAACCAGACTTTGATTCACCGAAGTGGTGATCGAGCGCCTTCTCCTCCATACGCTTGCGCTTCAACAACATGATGAGCATCAGAACGAAGGCGAGTACAACCGCAATGATTGCCGTCCACAAAGTGGTAGCCATGTTTGAATCGCCGAAGGCACGGAACGGGTCTGGATCGACATCGAGATATGCCTCACCCTTCAACGAATCGTAGTAGATGTCAATCTTCTGCTGCGAGCCCGAGTTCTTGATTGACAGATTCCAAGTCGCTCCCTCTACATGTCCGAAGGTACCAATGTTAGTAGAGAAGGAAACCTTCTCAGGATCAACTTCGAGTTGGTTACCACCGAAGTCATGGAGAATAACCTCGAGACTCACCACCTCTCCCGTCTTTGCCTCGGACTCACTCATTCTCACTTGCATGGAAGCAGGGTCGCCCTTGGTGACTACGATGTTATAGGATCCTGTGGAAAGCCCAGAACGGAAAACGAGAGCATGGGAGCCTTCATTCAATCCCATTACTCGATAATGACCCGGTTTACTGCCATTGGCAATCTCGACAGACCCGAAAGGCACTTGCCAAACCACATCAGCCCCGAAGTCGTTGCCGTCGAGGTCAGTTGCGTTAGTGTACAAATCAACTACCTCGCCACTCCTTACCACGGTGGCACTCTGTGACAATGTTCTAACAGTGTGAGGCACACCTGGTTCAACTTGGATGCCTATCGACGAAAAGACTCCAGCCGCATCCACGGTGACCGAGTAGAATCCTGAATGAACGGGGTACCAAACGCCTCCCGTGGAACGAATATCGCTAGTCAGGTCGTCCTCCACACCTTCATGATCGAAGGTCCAATTCAACTCAACAGCAGCTACCTCGTTGCCATCTTCATCGTAAAAACTAGGGGAAAAATCAAATTGATCATCCGCGGAGAGAATGATACCATCACCCTCTAAATCGATTCGGGCGAGTGAACCGGGAATGACTTGTAGATTCAGATAGGCTGTCTGAGATGATTCGTTGGTAGCGTGTTCCGCTCTAATAGTCCAGTTACCGACCAAGCGAGCCTCAAACGAAGCGCTACCATCGGTCGGTACCAACCATGGGGACGCCATAGGTTCCATCACAGACCATACTCCATCGACCTGCCAACGATTGCCCTTGTTGTCCTCAGCAAGCAGAGTGAGTGGTGCCACATCATCAGCGCTGATGATTTCAGAAGTGGTCTCAATCAGAATCCTATCTACTGCTCCATGCATAACATCGATGGTGCCATTCGCCCAATATCCACCGACCTGCACCCCTACCTGCCAAGTTCCCTCTCGGCGAGGCAACCAATCGACCCCTCGATTGGTCATCTGGAAATTGCCGTCTTCAGCTGTCCAGTTAGCGAGGGGAATTCTCACTGGGACAGAGTTACCCATGACATCGTTCCAAAGTACGACGAGCTCGACTGGTTCGTCAGCTGGATGGGTTCCGTTGGGCACAATGAGATTGATTGATGAAAGTGTACCGGGATTCACTGTGACATATGTGGTTCCTGTTGCACCTTGAGTGCTGTTGGCATCGATACGCCAAGTCCCTACCTCTTGGCCAGTGTACACACCTACTGCATCTATGGAACCCTTCTCGGCCGTCCATGCGATGGCTCCTGCCGAGCCCGATGGAAGTTCGTTACCTTGAGAATCGGTGATGATGAATGTCAAGGGAACCTGCTCACCAGCGGAGACTGTGAAGTTGCCAGAGAACACGAGGTTGCTGGGCGACCCAGGGTCTACGGCTATGGTAGCAGTCTGGTACATCGATTGCCAAGAAACCGTGACACTGTCTTCTCCGACCTCTGAGGGTGTGTAGTGTCCCGTCTGATTCACTGATCCTTTGGCTGAATGCCATGAAAGTGCTGCGCTGGTTACCTCGTTACCCTTGGAATCAACAATGGAGGCGTTGAACTGGAAAGTCTCGTCAAGTCGCAAGTTCGCTTGCTTGGGATCTATATCGAGTGAAATCGGTGTACCGGGGATAACCTCTACATCTATGTTTGAAGAAACACCATCCACGGCTCCAATTATTGTGGTCATACCAGTAATGTCTGGAGTGTATATACCACCTGTAGAAATCGAGCCGCTGGTAGACGACCAAGTCGTGGATGAAGAAGTGACAACACCGGCCTCGGAGCGCCCGTTGGCCTGCAGCAGCAACTGGTTGTCTGCATCCAATCTATGAGGTGGTTTTACCGAAATATCGACCCAACTGGTTGAGGAAGAGATAGGAGTGGAACCCCAAGCATATGTTACATTGAAGTGAGGTCTATCCGAATTGAATTGATACTCGCTAGAGTAGAATTTAGCCCAATCCTCACCCCATGCAGGGCCTGAAACAAGGACACTGACCGTGGAATCGGCTCCCGAACGATAACCATCCAAAGCCACCAGAAAGGAGTTTGTCACATCGAGTTCCACCCATGATGAGTTGGCTCCCAGCGTCTGACTACCAGAGTGTCCACCCGAGTCGCCTAAACCCATAGCTCCACCTTCCGACCAGTCGTTCCAAGTAGTGGAAGAATCTACCCAATCCTGTGAGTAGCATACCCATGAATGCAACTCCGGCGTCCCAGACTGAGCTTTCACCCGTAGAGCCAAGGTCGCAGACTGGATGGTTACATTCGAGGGCATACCGGTTCTATCCAACTCCATAGCCAACAGACTAGTCCATCTAGTCGCTCCGGATGTAGAGTAGCCGACACGTAACTCCTCCTCCGCACCTCTTGGAGTATCGGCTGTAGCCGCACCTAGCCAAGTGTCCCTGATCCCGTTTGAGCCGCTGGTTCCTATCCAGAATGACTGAGTAACCGTCCCATCGGGGTTATTGGTCGTCGAATCATCGTTGGGCGCAGGAGATTCGGAGGCACGGAAACTGCTTTTTTCGCCATCAAATGTACATTCCGTGGCAATCTGGGTGAATGGTACTGCCAGTAGGCAGAGCACCAGAAGCATTGCTCGGAAGGCACGGGACATGGCGACGCCTCGACTGGGAGGCATACACTCGTTCATCAAGTCAACGCTGTCATCCTCGCGTAGCGAGGATGGATAAACGCTTGGAAATCAGTCTTCCCAAACTTCCCAATCATCCATGTCGACGGAACGATACCACCAGACGCCGGATTCATCTTCCCACCATTCAGTTCCGTCCTCATCAACCGATATGTCTGCATCCTGGCCGCCACCGTCGTCGTATGACTCCTCGGCGGCCGGCTCGACATACTCCTCGTCTTCATACGACTCCTCGTAATCGCCACCTGCACCATCATCGATGTAGTCCTCGTCCACATAGTCATCATAGTCGTCGTAGTCGTCATCGTCGCTGACTCTTCTTAGCAGCACGACCAACACGACAATCACGCCGAGAACTATCAAACCGAGCAGCCCAGCACCGACATAGTACAGGGTTCCACCTTCTTCGAAGAATCCGAAGAGTGTCTGCTCGACCACGATGTCCTGTGAGTCAGACTTCTCAAGAGCAACCACTGTGATCTTGGAAGTCCCTTGATCTACCATGTAGACAGTCCATTGCGAGTCCGAGACCTTGTTCATTATGTGCTTCTCTCCACCATGGTAAAGTACAGCAGATGGTGGTACTGAAATCTCGTTACCAAAGGCATCAAACGCCCTGACATCGATAGTTATCGTGTCCTGCTGACTGACAGTCAAACCGGGACTGATTGTCATCTCAAGAGAGTCGAGGGGCGCTGCGTCCACCGTTACTGCCCACTCATCGAATAGACCGGTTTCATCGTGGATGTAGACGAGCGTGTAGTCACCAGCTACCGTGCCTGCCCAAGTGTAGGTACCCTGATCCTCCTCCGCTGTGAAGTAGGATGCATCGCTTCCAGACCATGAGACATCGATGGAGAACTCGTTACCATCAGCGTCAGTAGCCGTGATGATAGCAGATAGTGAAGCACCCGCAACCAATCGATCACCACTTGCTACCTTGTGTAGTACTGCTGCTTCACCGTGGCTCACGGTCACCTCAATCATTGCTTGGTATGACCCTTCCATAGCACAGATGTACCAGAGACCCTCATCGCTAGCCTCCCAGACATATTCGCTGGATTGCATCGAACTGGTAATCTCATTGCCCCAGTCGATACAACCAGAAGGCCTCTGTGTGGGGCTATTACCATCCCAAGTAAACCAGCGCAAGCCATCCGTTGGTAGGAGGTTGGAGTTCTGATCACGAGTCACGGGTTGTAGTGACACAGAATCGTCGGCAGTTACCGAGGAACCCTGTCCAGAGAGCGTTATGCTTGCTAGCGCACCCGCTTCTACATCGAAGGAAATCGAGTCTTGGAACGCCTGGCTGCCTTCGTGAATGTAGGTCGCCTCGATGGTCCATGTGCCTACGGTTACAGCTTGGAAGTCAGCATCAGCAGAGGATGCGGAAAGCCAATTCTGATCTGCCATCGGCTGAGTTATCTCCCATGTTTCGATAATAGCCTCCCATTCATTGCCGAACTGATCGAAGTTGTAGGCGTCGATATTCGCCAATTGGCCAGATATCAAGGTCGGTCCATCGCTGGAACGAATATCTATTCCGACAGCCTCACCATGATTGACAGAGATGAATACACGGGTTGTGACACCCTCCATTGTGACATCAATCGTCTGGGTTGCGGCTACATTGGGCAACCACTGAACGGGGTCACCCTCTACAATCGTACCATTGGATACTACCCAAGCATTAGCAGGCAGAGTGACTTCCAAGGAGTTGCCTCTGATGTCTATTCTCGTAGTGTTGAATGTGACCGAATCGTCCGCAGTGATGGCGTATGCGGAGGCGTTTACTATCAAGTCGAATATCGCACCGTGAACGGTCTCAGTCGTCGTGTTTACAGACAAACCATAGCCGGTCGTCAATGAGATGTTCCATATGCCAACCTTGTCAGCTGTGTAGACGCCTGTTTGAGTGATGTTACCATCTTCGACTGTCCAGTTGACCGAAAGCAGACGAGATGGAGTGACAGGATTGTCATGCGCGTCATAAGCCGTCCAATTGTAGTCTCTTGTCTCACCGGCAGGAATCGTCTCATAGCCACTAAGAACCAAGTAATCAGGGAGACCCTCATCGACGGTAATCTGCAATGATAGCGTCTGATTCGACCAAGTCACATTGACCCACTGAACTCCCACTTGCCAAGGCATGTAGGTGACCGAAACAATAGGTGTAGTCATGAGGTATCCTTGAGCAATGCTACCGTTCGTGACGGTGAAAGACACCGCTTCACCTGGTACAGGGTTGCCGTTGGCATCCCTGACATCAAACCACATTTCGACCGACTCATCGCTGGTAATTGCCGAGACCATCGGCCCACCGAAGAGTTGGACTGCGTTACCGGGTGACACGCTGATCACATGGGTGACGATAACTCGCCCAAACCTAGCCGAGATGGTCGCATTACCCGTCGAATCCGGAGTGAAAAGGCCATTTGAATCGATGCTACCGTCGGTACAATCCCACTCAACCATCCCTGCGACCGCGTTGTTGTCAACATCCAACAAGGTGGCACTAAACTGCTGACTTGTATCTGCATCAGTGGTAGCGGGTCCTGTCAATGAGATGTTGAATACACTGGTGTAATCGAATTCCAGATATGGCCTGTTAGCCAAATTAGTCGATTCACTGCTAACGATGTTAGCGATGAACTGCGGTGTCCCGCTAGGAACCGGCTGTGGAGTACCAATCAGTACTACGGACAAAGTTCCGTTAACCTGAGCCGAAAGAGCACCGCTGATATCTATGGTTATCCAACCACTCGATAGTGAAGTGACTCGAACTGTGTCGAGAGCGATTACGCCGCGATCGGTTCCCGCACCAAGGCCAGCAGAAGCCCAAGCGTTCCCGAGCGATGCTTGGTTCCAAGTTGCCTGATTCTCCTCGAAATTAGTGTTTAGAACAGCATAGGCCGTGATGTCTAGCCAAGTGGATGTCGGAGCTGATATGCTGTCGAGATAGAGGTTCAACACTCCCGAGTGCGCCCTTGCATCATGGGTCAGTGGAAGTTGTCCCAAGTCTACTTGGTAGATGCCTATGCAGTCATAGGTGCTTGAAGGGCCTCCTGTGCAACCGCTTCCGATCCTTACCTGCGTGGTCTCGAAATTGTTGTTCGGTAGACCTTCGTCAATATGTGCGTCGAGAATCGTAGGGTGATTGAAGTCACTGACACTCGCACCCTCTTGATATTCGGCTCTCCAGATGTTGTTACCGAGTGCTTGGGTGTCGGGATTACCTATTCCAAACACCCAGGTGGAAGAGCGACCACCGAGGATGCTGCCATTGATTCCCTGTATATTCCAGTAGTAGACTCCACCCTCTTCCATATCCCACCCAGGGGTGAAGGAACTCTGTCCGAAGGAACCTTGCGAGGAGGTTGCGTTCCAAGAGTAGTATGTGTTCGAAACAGTACCGTTCCACATTCTGAGTATGTATCCGGTGGTGTCACTGTCGTAGGCCCAACTCATGGTCGGTCGTACTGGAGATTCTAGAAGGAAATCGTCGTAGGTCGAAACATTGTACAGAACCTGCTGGTTGAACGGTGAAGTTAGAATTGGAGTCGCCGGCGGAGATATGTTGTTGACATTGTCAACATAACCTATGACAAGTTGTGGTCGATACTGCTCAGACTGCGACTCTGAGGATGAGAACTGTAAGTATCCAGAGTAGTTAGTGGATCGAATCGCCATTGATACTGTGCCATTGGGTGCTGCTGCATTCACCAGATTAGTGACATCCCAATCGTACCAGACACCGAGTCCGGTAGCCGAGGCGCTGACCGAAGAAGCTGCGTTGGTGTTGCAGTTTGCTCCAAGGTTCCACGAGTTCCAGGTTGTGGACTCTGAGAAAGAGTTGCAACCGTATACAGATAGCGTGTGGGTACCCGAGGTTGAGTAGCCGACTCTGTACATACGCAACGAAACCGTCGTTGCCAACATGTTGCTCGGGAACGGAAGTTCGCCGAGATCGAATTCGACCAAACTCACTGCTTCATGACCGGACTGGAATGGCGAGTTGCCCACAGCGAGGGTCGCGTTTGAGCCTTGAGTGGCAGATGCCCCAGCTGTCGATGAGTCAATCCAGGTGTCTGGCACAGTAGGTAGGTTTCCAGTGTCAGTGAACACTGAACCGCGTGCCATAGTCACGGTGTGGTTGCCGAGCCCGTCACCGGATCCTTGATCATCAGGAACACGGAATTTACCACAATCTGTCCAGTTACCTATCATATCACCGACTATCGGCCTGATTCTCCAGTGAAGCCAATCGTCCGACCAGCCGTTCCAACCCGGTGGTAGATCACCCTGTACATCAATCTCGTAGCTCAGCGGAGATGTCACGAAAGTACCGTCATAGGTTCCAGGGACGCTTGAGTCAAGTTCGTTCGTCGACGCCGATAGGAATCGCTCAGTCGAACTCAATTGAATCTGCCACGATGTGACATTGCTCGCATGTGCGTGTGACCATGTCAAGGTTACTGGATCTCGCTGTGAAGGGCGCGGCTCGTTCGGCTGCCAGAGTGTTTCCTGACCAAACGGCGATGGATTAGTCACCTCATTAGGTAGCCACTGGTTACCGGAACGGTGAGTGATGTTCAACACCGGCCTCAACTCCCAATCGATAGAATACTCAGAGCTGTGGAACTGCTTGTAGATGGTTCCAGAGGCGCTAGTTCCCTCCAGGCCCAATAGAAGAGTGTCGTCCCCTCGCAAACGTGCAGCTTGCACCAACTGTGTGACATTCCATCCATACCATCCATTACCTTGAACCCAAGTGGTGTCTACTGCTCCGCCAAACATACCCGTAGGCCAAGTGTTGTTGGTGCTGTTTCTTAGGTAGGTGACCTGACTCTCGACAAAGTCGGCTCGAAGTGGGTGGACACTGACGCTGAGCATAGTAGTCGAGGAACAACCGTGGCAGAAGAGTTCCAACTGTCCTTCAATGGCCTCCCAAGGAGTTGGGACGGGTAGAGTTGAGACATCGATGCGCATCACAGTGTACGACTTGTAGGCTGAACTTGAGGTGCTGGTGCTCCTACCTACTGTGATACTCTGTGAGTTACCGTAGTTGGTCGTCGACGCGTATGTGTTTAGAGTCGCGTCAGCAAAGGCATCGGGGCTCTCTAGTCGAGTAAGTGCACCTCCTTGTGAGACCCTGAGTCTAGCATCTGTGGAATCAATAGCCCATCCTATGTCGTTTGGAACATCGAAGAAGCGATCTGAGCTTCTGTCTCCGAATATGTCGTCCTTAATCGTCTGAACGAACCACCTCTGACGAGAATCAAGGTCGAACGGCGAGGAAGGCGTGTAGGTCAGGTTGGTCAAATCGAAGCCGGGGTGAATCCTACTATCGAAAATCGTGTATCCCTGGCGGACATCATCACTGTCATTGTAGACGAATAGGCGCCAACCATCAACGGAAGAAGGAGATGGATGTGTCCATTCCATCATCGGTAGCGTGTCACTAGCCAGCGCGTGTCCCGTCACATTCCATGTGATGGCATTGTTGGCAGGCAAAGCCAAACTAGCGCTGCCGTTAGCAGCCGTACCGGTGCCGTTTCGGTAGAACACCTTCAGGTAAGGTCGGTACGATTCCCAAATGTAGTCAGCAGAGAAGAACATCGCTTCAGCATAGAGATTAGTCGCCGATCTGAGGCTAACATTGACTTTGTCATCACCATCGGTCAGAGCGGCGTGTACTATCTCAGTCACATTCATCTTGAACCAGTTTGAAGAAATTGGAACTCCAACATCGACGAGGGGGCCGATATCGCTGGAACCTATTCCACCAGAGGTATGCCACATCGTGCTGGAATTGTTGGTGGCGTCACCATCCCACGAGTTTCCATTAGCACTACCATTCCAATTGGGGAGAGTTCTGTGCACCGATATCCTCGGCGAGTGCCCAGAGGAACTAGTATTCACAGAAACCGTGTAGAGACCCAACTCAGCAGACGATATTCGGGAATTAGCAGGAGAGGGCAGTTCGCTGAGAGGGAAAGATAGCATTGTAGTCTTTGGACAAGCTGAACTCTGGCACCCTATCATCAGGTGGTTAGCCGAATGGTGCGTAGCGTTAGAGCCAGCGTCAATCCATGTATCTGGCACTGAAGGAACATTTTGGGAAGCTACTGCCGCACCTGGCCTGATAACCAAATAGGAATTGTCAGCATCGAGGGAACCGCTCTCGATGTTAGGTACCACGAAGTCAACTGTCGATGACCAGTTGCCTAATTGGTTAGTCAAGGATGAACCTCGAACCCTCCAATGCCAGACCTGACTAGTTGTGAGATTGTTGGCTGGAATGTATGTGTTGTTCTGGACATCGAAGTCGTTTACTTGTACCCACGAACGAGCAACTACCAGGTTATTGCTGTTGAATGTTGGAGTTGTATCCAACTCGACCACCCAACCGTTGGCTGATACCGTTCCAGTGTGGTTCCAAGTCATGCTTGGCTTACCCTCTGGGGCGATTACCATGCCACTGGTTACTGACCACTCGCCATTAATCGGGAAAGTAGGTGAAGGAGGATCAGGAACCTCCATCGAACCAGGTGAATATCTGATTACGAGTTCGGGATAGGAAGCCGCAGTGGATGCACTCTCCTTGTCGTACATCGAAGCCTGACCTGATCCGGAGCCGATGATTAGGAAATCCGCAGGAACATTCCAGCGCATCGAATTCTGTACCGCCACAGTAACATTCCATGTTCCCGTAGTGGTTGAGGAAGTTATCGTCGAGGAATCGAGGAGTTGTCCTCGGTCGCTGCCACCCGCTCCATTAGCAGACCAGTTGTTGACACTGTCGTAATTCTCCCAAGTTGCCTCTGTCTCTTCCCAACGATGGTTAATCATCTCGTAAACTGATGCCGAGAGCGTACCTGCTGCGAAGTCCGTCGTGAGACGCAACTCAGCGTCTGTGACCGCAAGACCTGCAGGCAAGACATGGCTCCTGATGTCACAACCAATTAGCGTGTACTGGCTTGAACTAATCGACAAACCACCTTGGTCGTTGACATTGTTTGCCCCAAGACTATCGATGTAAGTGTCACCGCAGTAGGGAACAGTGTGAGGTGAAGATGATGTGGTAGCGTTGTCATGACGTAGCCTGATTTCCCATGTGTTATTGGATACCCAAGTGGAATTAATGGTCGAGACATAGAATCCTTGTTGACTGTAATCACCCCAGTCTCCGTCCTCTACGAACCTCAGTCTCCAGTAGTACTTCTCACCGTAATCGACGCCCCAACCCGCAGGGATTGTGAAGGTGCCCGCTGTGGTATTGAATCCACTATTGACATCTCTGCTGTCGGCACGATAGAGAGGGCCGGTTGTGAAGGTGGAATCCATTGCCAACTCTATGCGAACCTCGTCATTCTGGTGCCCGGTTGAACTCCAGTTAATCTCGGGAGTCAAATCCGCTGTAATGTTGTTGCTCGCACTGACCTCCCAAACACCTTGACCATCCTTCGGTGAGTTGATCGTAGGAGTGTCTGTCGGGCCGACTCCATCACCCCATGCATAGGTAAGAACGAGTTTCGGTCTGTAGGTCCAAGCACTTTCTTCGCTAGCCGCGAACCTTGCCCACGCGTTGTTGGCTCCAGAGGCCTGGAGTAAGAAAGAGACGCCATTTCCAGAACCGGATTGATGAACCTCTCGCAGATACTCTTGAACTGCATAGGTGACATCGAAGGAGAAAGTTGGGCCACTCTTGTTGCCGTTCTGGACATCTAGCGAGGGGCCTATCGAGTCGAGTAGGCTTCCTGCAGCCCATGTGTTGTTACCCGAGGAGTAGTCCCAACTAACAGTCTCCTCACTCCAATTAGCCTGGTTCATCCTGTGGATGCTAATCCACGCGTCACCTTGACGGTCAGTCCTTCGAAGTTGGAAGTACGCAGACAACACGGTTGCGTTGGAGTGCATTCCGGTCTGGTCAAGATCGACATGGTATACAGCCGCCATATCAGCTCTTGAAGTGTTGTTTGAATTGCCAATCCAAATGTTCTCTCCGTCTCCTTCGGAAACATTCGAAGAGCCACTCCTCAACCAAGCATCGTGAACGGTACCTTGGCTGATATTGAGGGTGTCTCTGTAGAGTTCTAGAGTAGCAGTATTGTTCTGGTTGTTCACCGCACCCAATTCAGGCACATAGAAGAAACCAGTCTGCCATTGTGACAATTGATCAGAGTCGGTAGCTCGCATCCTCCAATGAGCAACCATTCCCTCATCGAGTTGGTCGGAGGAAGGTACTGTGAACGATCCGTTGGTGGTGTAAGAGAAGCCGGAGCCAACCCAAGAATTCCAAACCCAATCACTGTCGTTCTCCTGCCTAAAGTCCTCAGACCTAGATACTTGTAGTTCGACTCCCGTGCCGGCGTGGTTAATCCAACCCATAGTCGGAGTGGTATCAGCAGTAAGGACAAGGTCAGACAATACCGAGACCGACCCATCTATCGGTGAGTCCAGAGTAACCGCGGGGCTAGCACTCGGAGCCGCCACGCTGTAGGTGAGCGCCAATGAAGGGCGCTTGCCAGAAGTAGGATGCTCGCTGCTAGCTATGGTGAACATACCCAACCCGGTCATCGAGATGATGACATCCATGTGGGTGTCCTGACGAGCGAGCGCCTGCTGGGCGAGTGCGGTTACATTGATGGTGACCGAACTAGAACCCATCTGGGAACGGGGTTCCCAATCACCACGATCAGTGTCACCTTCGGCACCTGGTGTATGCCAAGTCGTATTGTGCGTCCGATTATTCCAACTAGCGTTAGTCTCATCGTAATCACCGTTTAACTCAGCAGCATAGACATGAATCGTGCCTTGGGAGTTGCCAGAGGTGGTGTACAAAGTCAGCGAAGCACTCTGAATTCCACCTGCCGCTGGAACCAGTCCACCGGTGACATTGCTCATAATGGGGAAAGTGAACAATAGCCGGGTCTCAAGTCCCATTGCCGAGGTCAGGTTCAGGTTAGCATCGTTGCCGTAGGAACTATTCGGAGAAGTCACATTCAGGAGCGTGTCTTCTGTCGCAGTCGCGCTTCCTGTAGCCCAAGCTGGCCCTCTCTCCTGCTCCAAGGCTGGCCCATCTAGGACTCCTGCCCAAGGCATCGAAACCATCGTCAAAACCATCACCAAAGCCAAGGTGATTTTCCTGTTCATTCGACTATTCCCCATGTCAACCACTCTTTCCGGACGAAGTGGCCACATTAACCGCTTTCGGCCTCGGGAACCCTGCGTAGCAGGTTCCCGTGGCAGGTCATTTTCTCGTTGAGCCCCCGTCACAATGGTTATCGGCGTTCGATTGCAAGGTTGTGGCGGAGGGGTTGAATGGCGCAGATGTGGGTTGAGAAACATCGTCCTGCCACAGTCGGGCAAATCCGCGGTCAATCCGTCGTCATCGATAGACTGCGAGCCTACTCTGAACAAGGCACATTTCCTCATCTACTGTTCGCCGGACCACCAGGAACCGGTAAGACGACGGCAGCTCTAGCCTTGACCAGAGATGTCTTCGGCGAGGCATACCGTGACAACACTTTGGAGATGAACGCGAGCGACGAGCGTGGAATAGACAGTATTCGCAACACAGTGAAACAATTCGCCAAGACTACACCCCTTGGTGGTGCGACTTTCAAGGTCATTTTCCTAGATGAGGCCGACGCCCTCACCTCGGACGCACAAGGTGCACTAAGGAGAATCATGGAACAGTACTCTGAGACATGTAGGTTCATCCTTTCCTGCAACTACTCTAGCAAGATTATCGAACCAATCCAATCACGCTGTGCCGTATTCAGATTCAGACCTCTTGCATCTGATCAAATTGACAAGCAAATCGCCGAGATTTCCAAGGCCGAGAATGTCAAATTGGACGAAGACGCAAAGGAAGCCATCGTACATGTATCCAGAGGTGACATGCGCAAGGCAATCACATCACTCCAGGTCGCTGCTTCACTCTCCAACCACATAACTAGGGAACTGATCTATGAGACTACAGCCACTGCCCCTCCCGAGGATCTTCACGGTTACCTGATGGCGTGCAAGCGGGATGGTTTCCATCCTGCTAGGCGAAGGCTGCAGAACATTCTCGACGAGTATGGGTTGGCTGGAACCGATTTCA
>MDTE01061165.1_pt1 | contig 13729 bp, 15 predicted proteins | sample 811231 | NCBI WGS metagenome assembly MDTE01 (sample SAMN05326651, study PRJNA326480) | marine metagenome | isolation source: seawater | place: Indian Ocean: Red Sea | collected 2010
GCTGATTGGTTTGAAACATTAGCAAAAGCTGAAAAATCTCACGCTGGTAAATTCCAAAAAACTTTAGAATCTATTAGCTAAAATTTATATTTAGTGGGCTCAGTACTGCCCACTAAAACATTTCATTAATTATTTAAAATTTTTTTTATGAGCAAAGAGGGAAGCACTGAGGCACCTATAAGACATCCAATAAACTTTGAACATCCTGATTTTTTAAACCCTGAAAAATTAGATGCAGAAATGAGGAGAGTGTTTGATATTTGTCATGGTTGTAGAAGGTGTTTCAATTTATGTGACTCATTTCCAAAACTCTTTGATATGATAGACGAATCAAAAAATGAGGATGTTGAAAGCTTATCCAGTAATCAATTTTCACCAGTTGTAGATGCATGTACTTTATGTGACATGTGTTTTATGACTAAATGTCCGTATGTACCACCTCATGACTTTGATCTAGATTTTCCACATTTAATGCTTAGATATCGAACATTACAAAAAAAATTGGGTAAGTTACCTACTGTACCAAGACAATTAGCGGAAATCGATAGAAATTCAAAAATAGGTGTTATGTTTTCTAAATTTATAAACTGGGTTTCAAATATAAAGAATAAATTTTTTAGAAAAATTTTAGAATTAGTTAGTGGAATAGATATAAGGGCTCAATTACCAAAATATAATTCAGAAACTTTTTCAAATTTTTTTAAAAAAAATAAAGATAAAATTGTTTTTGAGTCAAAAAGAAATGATAGGAAAGTTGTTATTTATACCACGTGTTTTGTAAATTTTAATAAAAAAAGTACAGGAATAGCAGCTCTAAAAGTATTAAAAAAGAATGGAGTTGAAGTTCAAGAAGCTTATCCAGGTTGTTGTGGAATGCCGTTTTTAGAACAAGCAGATCTCCCAAAAGTTGTTGAGCAATCCAAAAAAGTTTCAAAAGATTTACTCCAGTGGATTGATAAAGGTTACAAAGTTGTCACTCTTACTGCAAGTTGTGGATTAATGTTGAAGTTTGAATGGCCGTTATTGTTACCAGATAATGAAGATATAAACAGGTTGTCTAAGAATGTTATGGATATAGATGAATATATAGTTGATATTGCAAATAACGAGGGGCTAATCGAGGGTCTTCATGAAATTGATGGAGGAATAACCGTTCATCATGCTTGTCACGCGAGGGCACAAAATATGGGTAACAAAGCTAGAGATATGTTAAAATTAATACCCAACGTTAAAGTAGATGTGGTTGAAAGATGTGCAGGCCATGGAGGTACTTTTGGTGTTATGAAAGAAACTCACGATTTGGCAATAAAAGTTGGTAGACCTACCTCAAGGCAAATTAAATCTAAAAAAAATAAATATATGGCCTCAGATTGTCCTTTGGCGGGAAAACATTTAAAGCAACTCGAGGCTGATACTAATATCTCAAATGATGAGGCAGTACATCCTATAGAATTAATTGCAAAAAGTTATAGGCTTTGAGTATGCCAAAAGACAAAAGAGAAATCCATAAAACTGATATCATGCCACTAGATATTTATACAAAACAAAGAAATCAATTAAGAAAAAATATTGTTGAATTTAAAAAAAATAGAAGAGTCCCTTTGGGTCCTTATGCAACATTTTATTTCGAAAGTTACGAGACGATGTTAGCACAAGTGCAGGAAATGCTCTATATTGAAAAAGGTGGTGAAGAACAATTAAAAGATGAACTTTCAGCCTATAATCCTCTGATACCAAATGGCAAAGAACTAACAGCAACACTTATGTTCGAAATTGATAATCCAGTCTCAAGAGCAGCCTTTTTAGGGAAAGTTGGTGGTATTGAAGAAAAGGTATTTATGAAAATCGATAATGAAATAATTAATGCTATCCCAGAAGCTGATGTAGATAGAACTTCTTCGGAAGGAAAAGCTTCCTCAGTACAATTCATTCATTTCAAATTAAATGATCAACAAATTAAGAAATTTAAAACTAATTCAACAGCAATTATATTAGGAATAGACCATAAAGAATATTCTCATACTACAGGTTTAAACACCACTACAATTGAAGCATTGTCTGCTGATTTTATTTAATTGATCCCCAAATATTGTCAGTCTTTATCCATCCTTTATAATTATTAGTTTTAATCTTACACCAATTGACTTTACATTTTTGAATGTCAAGAACTCTACCTTTCTCAATTTTTGCTATTGGTTTTGAAAAATTAGATGGTTTTTCAAAAAGTATTTTATTTTTGAGTGGGATTAGTGAACTTACTTTTTTTAATTGAGAGACATGTATCCAACCACTATTGTTTTTTAAATCAATAATTCGTCTAAAATTTTCTTTTTTATCTATTTGTTTAACTGGAAGATTAATCTTTTTATAGATAAATTTGATAGGTGACTCTAAGCTTGGACCATATCTAACATTTACCTTTTGTTTTTTTAAGGATAAAAAAATTTCCTCAGCATTTAAAGGTGAAAAAAAAAATATAATTAATATAAAAATGAAACTTGTTTTTAATTTCTTTTGCAAAAGCATCTTTTTCTTTTTTTTAATTTAACTTTTCTAAAGTTTAAATTTAATAAATCTATTATTAAAATATAATTATTTAAATTTTTTCCAATACCTAAAATTTTTTTTAAAACTTCATTTGCTTGAATTGTTCCAATTATTCCTGCTACAGTTCCCAGAATTCCCTCATATTCACAATTCAATATGTCCTCTGAAATTTCATCTTCTTGATAAAAACATTTTAAACAAGGATTTTTGTTATTTTTGAAATCAAAATTAAAAATATGACCATCAAATTTACTAATTGCTCCTGTTACTAAATTTTTTTTATATTTTACTGAAAATTTGTTAATCAAAAACTTAGTTTTGAAGTTATCTGACCCATCAACGATATAATCATAATGATTAATTATCTTTCTATAATTATTCTCATTTAATCTTAAATTATATGGAATTACTTTTGTTTTTGGATTAATTAGATTTAATTTTTTTTTAGCTGCTAACACTTTAATTTTGTTAATATCTTTATTATTATAAAGACTTTGACGGTGAATATTTGACAGTTCAACTTTATCAGAGTCAATTATTCCGATCGTGCCAACTCCAGCTCTAGTTAAAAATTCAGCCACTGGACAGCCTAATCCACCCATACCAATGATTAATACTTTAGATTTGATAATTTTTTTTTGTCCATTAGCTCCAACGTTTTTAAGAATAATTTGTCTTGAAAATCTCTCGATTTGATTTTTATCTAAATTTGGAATCATTTACCTGTAGAGCCAAAACCACCTTTTCCTCTAATTGACTCAGGCAACTCTTTGGTCTCCTCTAATTCAATTTTTAAAATAGGAGTTAATATCATTTGAGCAATTCTATCTCCATTATTAATTATAAAATCCTCTTTCCCATGATTATAAATAATAACTTTAATCTCTCCCCTATAATCACTATCAATTGTTCCAGGAGTGTTTAAAACAGTTATGTTATGTTTTGCAGCTAAACCCGATCTAGGTCTAATTTGAACTTCATAGTTGTCAGAAAAAGCAAGAGAAATACCAGTTGGTATTAAAGAGGAAGTATTAGATCTAAGATTTACTGGTTTATCAATGAATGCCATAAGATCCATTCCTGATGCACCCTCTGTTTTATAACTAGGTAGCTTAACAGCTGAATTTAATTTTTTTATTAGTACTTTTACCATTAATCAAATTGAGCAACAATCCTATCAACAATTTGTTCCGATATTTTTGATTTTTTTTCTAAGGAAAGTTTTTCTTTTTTCTTTTCAGAATTTTTATAATAAATAGTAACTTCATTAAATTCACTCCCAAATCCTATATTTTTTTTTGATACATCATTGGCAATAATCCAATCACAATTTTTATTTTTTAATTTAATTGAGGAATTTGCATCTAAATCTTTGGTTTCTGCTGCAAAACCTATAACCAATTTAGGTCTCATAGAATTGTGATTTGAAACATAATTTAGAATATCAATATTTTTTTCGAGATTAAGTTTTAGATTTTCATGTTTTTTTATTTTTTCTTTGCTTTTTTTATTTATCTTAAAATCTGATACTGCTGCAGAAAATACAGCTACATCAGCAGGTAAATTAAGCTGTGTAGCTTTAAACATTTCTTCAGCGGTTTCGACTTTTATAAGATTTATATCTTCATTTAAACTAAGATTAGTTGGTCCAGAAATTAGGGTGGTATCAAAACCTCTATTATGTAATGATTTAGCTATTTCATATCCTTGTTTTCCACTTGATTTATTGGTTATAAATCTTACAGGATCTATATATTCATTTGTAGGACCTGCTGTTACTAAAGCCTTAAATTTTTTGAAAATTGATTTATTATATAAAAAGTTTTTTATCTCATCAAAAATTTCCAAAGGATCTGACATTTTACCTTCTCCGTATTCTCCACATGCCATTTCCCCAATAATTGGACCAATGATTTTATATCCATAATTTTTTATTTTTTTAATATTATCTTTGGTTGATTGATGTTCCCACATTCTGACATTCATTGCTGGTGCTAAAAAAACTTGTTTATTTGAGGCAAGTATGACGGTCGATGCCAAATCATCTGATGAACCTTGACTAATTTTAGAAATAGTGTTTGCAGTTGCTGGAGCTACGATAATTACATCAGCCCATCTTGAGAGAGCAATGTGGTCCATTTCTGTTTCATTTTCAACATTAAAAAGGTCTTCATAAACTTTTCCTTGCGATAATGAGGCAATAGATAAGGGTGTAATAAATTCTTTTGCACCTTTAGTTAGAATAGTTTTTATTTTTGCATTATTCTTTTTAAATAACCTTATCATTTCAAGACTTTTATAAGCAGATATTCCACCGCATATAATGACTAAAATTTTTCTGTTTATCAAATTATTCATTGGCTAAATTAAAATACTAATAGTCCTAAAATTACAAGAACTAATATTCCAACAATAGATTGATTTCTAAAAGCTGTCATTTCTAATTTTTTGTCATTTAAAGCTGTATAAGAATTTGAGTTTTGTGGAATTTGTCCACTAGCTAAATATGTTAGGGCCTGATTAGCTTTATCCATTATTTCTGGAAATTCAGGCAATCTTTTAATAACCTCGGATGTATTTTGAATTGTCTCATTAAAAGTTGTTATTGGATCTTTTGTCTCTTTTAACCAGTTTTCTAGAACAGGTTTGGATGTAGTCCAAATATTAGTATTAGGATTTAATTTTCTTGCCACCCCTTCAACTACGACCATAGTTTTCTGTAGCATTAAAAGCTGGGGTTGAGTTTGCATATTAAATTTTTCTGTTACATCAAATAACTGTTTTAATAATTTTCCTCCAGAAATATCTTTTACTGCTTGGCCAAAAATTGGTTCGCCGATTGACCTTAAAGCTTGTGCAAGGTCATCGATTGGAACCTTTTTTGGAACTAAGCCAGCAACCAAATGTACTTCAGCAACTTTTCGATAATCTCTTTGTATAAATCCAAATAATATTTCTGCTAAAAATCTTTTACTCATTTTATCAAGTCGTCCCATTATTCCAAAATCGATAGGAACAATATGACCATTATTATCTATGAATATATTTCCTTGATGCATATCTGCGTGAAAAAAACCATCTCTAACAGCATGTCTTAGAAAGTTTTGAATTATATCCTCTGCTATTTTTTCAGTATCAAAATTTTTATTTTTAAGCTCCTCAGTTTCTCTTATAGATACACCATCAACCCAATCTAAAGTCATTACATTCTCACTTGTAAAATTCCAATAAATTTGAGGAACTCTAAATCCAATATCATTTTTAGTATTTTCGGAGTATTCATTTGCCGCTGCAGCCTCAAACCTAAGATCCATTTCAAGATTTGTTATCTCTTTTAATAAGAAAACTACTTCAACAAGTTTTAATCTTTTAGTTTTATTAACAAATGACTCTACCAAAAAAGCAAAAAGCATCATTGCGTCAATCTCCTCGTTGAAGATTTTTTTTATATTTGGTCTTAGTATTTTAATGGCAACATCTTTTATTGTTCCGTTATCATTTATTTGAGCTTTATGTACTTGAGCAATAGAGGCAGCAGCTACAGGTTCACTTAAATTAATAATAGAATTAAAAGTATCTTGACTTAGATCTTTTTTAATAATTTCTTTTGCCTCTATTAATGAAAATGGTGGTAATTTATCTTGTAAATTTTCTAGTTTGTTTGATAGTTGTTCACCAATTATATCAGGCCTTGTAGCTAAAAATTGACCAAGTTTAATAAAAGTTGTCCCCATTGACTCAAGTGAGCTAGACAATCTCTCACCTTCATTTTTATTTTTATCAATATTTTTCTTACCAGAAAATGAAACAGATAAAATTTTAAACAGAATTTTCACGCTCAAAGGTGGTTCTTGAAATTTTGATATTATATTTAATATGTCAGATTTCGCTATTTTTCTACCAAGCTTAAATAAGGTGATTAATTTCTTAATCATGATATTTTCCACCCAGAGTGTATTGCAACAACCCCACCTGATAAATTTCTATAAGTACATTTTTTGAAATTATTTTTTTTCATTAAATCAATTAATTCTTCTTGATTTAAAAAGTTTTCTATACTTTCTGTAAGATATTTATAGGGTTTTTCATCACCAATAACTAATTTACCGATAGATGGAATAAATTTAGAGTAATTTTTGTATATTAAATTTAAATTAGTATTCTGTATTTTTGAAAATTCTAAACAAAGAAAACGGCCACCTGGTTTTAAAATACGATAAGCTTCATTCAAAGTTTTATTGACATCTTTTGTATTTCTCAATCCAAAACTAATAGTATAAAAATCAAATAAATTATTTTGTAAAGGAAGTTTTTCTGCGTCTGCAATCACCCATTTTAAATTTTTAAATTTGTTTAATTTTTCTTTAGCTTTACTGATCATTCCTTTATTAGGATCAACACATGTTATTTTGTAGTCTTTAGAAACATTATTTAGAAATAATTTAGCAATATCTCCAGTCCCGCAAGCAACATCAATTAGTCTCTTATTTGGAGATGGATTAATCATATCTATTAAAGTTTTTTTCCATAATCGATGAATACCAAAGGACATCAAATCATTCATCAAATCGTACTGATTGTAAACTTTATCAAATACATTTTGTACTAGCCCTTTTTTATTTTGAAGATATTGTTGCATAAAATAAATTATACATTGAATATAGTAATAAATGCCAGAATTACCAGAAGTAGAAATAGTAAGACAATCATTAGATAAAAGAATTAAACAAAAAAAGGTAGTAAAAGTTATTGTTAGAAATAGAAATTTAAGACTAAATGTTTCATCTAGTTTTGAAGATGTTCTAACGAATAAAAAAATTCTTAAAGTTGAGAGATTTTCTAAATACTTAATATTTTATTTATCTGATCATAGTTACTGTTTGTTACACCTTGGCATGTCAGGTACAGTTCATTTAGTTTATAACAAAACAAAAAATCTTTTTACAAATACTAGTTTTTATAATTCTCCTATATTACCAAACAAACACAATCATGTTGAGATCGTCTTTAAAAATTTTAGATTAATATATAATGATCCAAGAAGATTTGGCTTTTTTCAATTGTTTAAAAATTCCAAACTCTTAAATGAAAAATTTAAAAATCTAGGTCCCGAACCATTTGAGTCAGAATTTGACGTAGATTACTTATTTTCTTTTTTTAAAAAAAAGAAAAAAAATATCAAAAATTTTTTATTGGATCAAAATTTTGTTTCAGGTATTGGCAACATATATGCTAGTGAAATTTTATTTTTAAGTAAAATTAAACCAAATAAAAAGGCTTACTTACTATCAAAAAAAGATTGTAAAAAATTAATTATAAACTCCAAAAAAGTACTTCTAAATGCTATAAAAAATGGAGGATCAAGCATCAAAGATTTTAAAAACACTCATGGTAAAAAAGGTAATGTCCAAAAAAACTTTAATGTTTATGCTAGGGAGGGATTAAATTGTAAAAAATTTAAATGCCAAGGTCTTATTCAAAAAAAAATCATTTCAAAAAGATCTACATATTTTTGTAATTCTTGCCAAAAATAAATGATTATTTGATTGACCGATATAAATTCTCAAGTTATACCCCTGGAAATATGGCTAACACCAAATCAGCAATCAAAAGAATTAGAAGAATTACTAAACAAACTTCTGTTAATAAAGCAAGAAGAAGTAGATATAAAAATGCTTTAAAGAAAATGAACCTGCTGATTGAAAAAAATAAAAAAAATGAGGCTCTTAAGTTCTTACCTAAGTTGAATTCAGAATTAATGAAAATAGCTAAAACTGGAATTATAAAAAAACAAAATGCTTCAAGGAACGTTTCTAGAATAACAAAAAAAATAGCATCATTATAATTTTTTATACTTAGGGTTGATTCAACTTAAAGAACACACTCCATATATCATCTCAAAATAAAAATTTACAACATTTAGAGTTAGTAAATAAATATTTTTTTTCCTTTCAACTTAAAATTTATTTTTACTTTTTTAAAATTTTTTTAATCTTTTTTTAAAATTTTTTATTTAAAAAATATTACACAATCATAGATTTTATTTTTTTTTTGATTTTAAAAAATTATTTCTTGCAAATAATTTTAGATGGTTCTAACTGGTAATTCTCCTAACTTATATGAATAATTCAAAAATAGACAAAAAAATAAAAACTTTTGCACCCTCATCGTTTGATTGGAATTTAATACAGTTAGAAATGAAAAATAAATTAGGTTCTGAAGTATATGAAAGTTGGTTAAAAAAGATAAATTTTATAGAAGAAATTAATAATTACATTTTATTATCAGTTCCAACAAGATTTATTAGAGACTGGATTACTTCAAGATATTTAGATCAAATATTGCAAGTTATAAAGCGTCAAAGAAAAAATATTATTAGGATTGAGTTTAAAATTATAGACCAAGAGGAAAAAAATAAAAAACAAATGAATGAAAATCTCGATAAAATTGATACAAAAAAAAATATATCATTTATAAAAGACTCATATCTCCAATATAGCAGGATAGACCCAAATAAGACTTTTGATAATTTTTTAACTGGATCTAGTAATAAACTAGCTTACGAAGCTTCAGTAAAAGTCACGGAGTCTCTCTCTCATTATAACCCTCTTTATATTTATGGAGGCGTTGGAATGGGAAAGACTCACTTATTAAATTCTATAGGAGTACAACTTAAAAAAGATAATAAAGTAATGTTTATATCTGCTGAAAGATTTATGTATCAGTTTGTTAAATCAATTAAATCTAATGATATGGTAAAATTTAAAGAGTATTTTAGAAATACTGATGTTTTATTAATTGATGATATCCAATTTATGAATGGAAAAGAAGCAATGCAGGAGGAGTTTTTTCATACATTTAATGCTCTATTAGATAAGGGATCGCAAATTATTATTTCTGGTGATCGAGCTCCAAATAAACTATCAAGAATTCAGGAGAGAATTAAGTCCAGATTTTCTGGAGGATTAGTTGTAGATATTCAAAAACCAGATTTTGATTTGAGAAAAAAGATAGTAAAAAGTAAAACTGATGAATTAAGTAATTTATATTTGGATAAAGTCGAAATTTCAAATGAAATTCAAGAGCTTATTTCGAAAGAAATTACAACAAGTATAAGAGAGTTAATCGGAGCAATCAATCGCGTAGTTTCTTTTTCTAGAATTTATGGAAAACTTCCTAATCTAAGTGAAACTAAAGTTGTTTTAAAAGACTTGTTAAATTTGGCTGAAAATAAAGTAACAATTGATTTAATTCAAACAGTTGTCTGTAAATTTTTTAAAATAAATAAAAATGAAATGTTATCTTCGAGAAGATCTAGATATTTGGTAAGACCAAGACAAACTGCAATATATTTAACCAAAATTTTAACATCGAAATCATTGCCAGAAATTGGAAGAGAATTTTCCAACAGAGATCATACAACAATTATTCACTCAGTTAAAACCATTGAAAGACTAAAGGAAAGTAATCCTGATATGGTAGATAATATCAATAAACTTAAAAATCAAATATTATATAATAATCAAGAAAATGAAATTTAACGTAAACCAACAGGACTTACAGCAGGCTTTAAGCTACTGTCAAGGTGTTATTGAAAAAAGAAGCACTTTACCTATTTTATCTAATGTATTAATAGACGCAAGAAATTCAAAATTAACTATTACAGCAACAGACCTAGATTTAATTTTTATACACCAGCTAAATAATATTGAAATTTTAGAGGAAGGCAAAACCACAACAACATCATCGATAATGTATGACATTGTAAGAAAATTTTCATCTGGTAAAAAAATTAATCTCTCTCTTACTAATGCCAGTAAACTTATGTTAGAGTCAGAAAAATCAATTTTTCACTTAAACTGTATAAATGCGTCAGAATTTCCTTTAACAAATGAAAATTTTAACGAAAATGAATTTTCTATAAATTCAAAAAATCTTTTAAAACTTTTAAATAAATGTAAATTTTCAGTTTCAAATGATGAAACACGTCACTACTTAAGTGGAATTTATTTTCATCAAACTGAGGTAGAAGATAAAAAGTATCTCACTAGTGTAGCAACAGACAGCCATCGAATGTCTATATCAAAAATCAGATTAGAAAAAAAAATTGACTTTGAGTCGATTATTTTACCAAAAAAAACGATTTTTCAACTTTGCTCGCTATTAGATAATTATGATGGAGATGTTAAAATTTCTAATATTAAATCTAAAATTAAATTTGAACTACATGATAGTATTTTGATTTCTAAAGTAATTGATGGAAAATTTCCAAATTATATCCAAGTGATACCAAAAAATAATCAAAAAAAACTTGAGGTAGATCTTAAAGCTTTTTTAGGTTCGGTGGATAGAGTAGCCTCTGTCTCACTTGATAAAAAAGATGGTGTAAAGTTTAACTTATCGAAAGATAGTCTTAACCTTTCAGTTAATAATACAAATAGTGGTGATGGAAATGAAACTTTAAATGTAAAATTTGATCACGACTTAGAGATTAGTTTTAATTCAAGATATTTAATAGACGTTGCTTCTCAGTTAGATGGTGAAAAAATTGAAATTTTTTTCAATGATACTGGTTCCCCGGCATTAATAAAAGATCCTGGTGATTTCGACAGTATATACGTTGTAATGCCTATGAAAGGTTAGTTTAACAAATCAAGTTCAGAGTAAATATTATTTTCCAAAATTTTGATGAATTCTGCTTTGGGCATGCCTGATTTTATTGGCTTCAAAATTGAAATAGTAATTATTTTATTATGATTTTTTGGACCATCTTTTGGCCAAACATAACCTGAATTTATTGCGACTGGTTGACATGAAATACTTAATTTTTCATATATTGTTGATGCTCCTTTTTTAAAAGGCGGTCTTGCGTTTGCTAAGACTCTTGTTCCTTGTGGAAAAATTATAAGTGGCCGATTTGAATTAGCATAAACTTTTGATATTTCATCAAAAAAACCTAAATTATCTTTTGTTATCTTGTTCCTTTTAATTGATATAGATCCAATCTTTTTTAAATACCAACCGAAGATAGGAATTAAGAGTAATTCTCTTTTAAGAATGAAAATAGGAGCATTAAAAATAGTTTGTAAATAAAAAGTTTCAAACATAGATTGATGTGATGAGGCTATGAAAAATTTTTCATTGTGAATGATATTATCTAATCCTTTAATGTTTATTTTAACTGATAGGAAAAATTTTAAACAAAAGCTTGTCCAATATCCCATTATTCTTCCACCAACTATTACTGCTTTTTGAGGAAGAAAAAATGAGGGTAAAAATATTAGCGAAATACAAATTATTCCACCGAAAAAAAAAATTGAAAATATCGTGTTTCTAATCATTTTAATTTAATGTTAGATTAAATCTTTATATTCCTGCCTTTTTTTTATAACTTTTATTTTTGAACCAGAAATTAATAATTCAATAGGTTTCGGTCTTAAATTATAATTTGAACTTAGAGACATTCCATACGCTCCAACATCACAAATTGCTAAATAATCTCCTTTATTTAATTTTTGAAATTTTTTCAAAGAAATAAATTTATCAGTACTCTCACAAATCGGACCCACGAAATCCAAAGTTTTTTTTGATTTTTTCTGATTTTTAATTGATGGTAATATTTTATGAGTTGCACCATACAAAGCTGGCCTAATTAAATCGTTCATACCTGAATCCAAAATTATAAAATCTTTTGAACTATTTTTTTTAATGTAAGTAATTTTGGTTACTAAAGTTCCAGTGTTGCCTATTATTGATCTACCTGGTTCAAATATAATTTTTGAGTCATGATTTCTTAAAAATTTTTTTATGGCATAATTATATTTTCTATAACTAAGTTTTTTTTCATTATTTTTGTATGAAATACCCATACCTCCCCCGAGATCAATAAAATCAAACTTATAATCAATTTTATTTATTATCCCATCTATTATTCTCAACATTTTTTCATATGGTTTATGATCTAAAATCTGACTTCCAATGTGAACACTAAGACATTTGAGTTTTAAATTCTTAGAGTTTTTACAATACTCTACAAGTCTAATGAATGTTTTTTTATTAACACCAAATTTATTTTCTTTTTTTCCAGTTGATATTTGGCTAAGAGTTTTTGCATCGGTGTTGGGATTTAGTCTAATACCAATATGTATAATTTTTTTTTTCTCTTTTGCTATTTTTTCGATTTCTTCTATTTCGCTTTCAGACTCAGCATTTATTAATAATATTTTTTTATCTATAGCATATCTTATTTCTTCAGAAGTTTTTCCAACTCCAGAAAAGACTATTTTTTTAGAATTTACACCAGCTTTAAGTGCTAATATTAATTCACCTTTTGAAACTACGTCAGCACCTAATCCAAATTTTTTAATTTCTCTTATTAAGTTAAGATTTGTATTAGATTTCAACGCAAAACAGATTAATGGCGAAAAAGATTTAAAATTTTTTTTAAAATCATAAATATTTTTTTTTAACTGGTTATAAGAATAGCAATAAGCTGGTGAGCCATATTTTTTGGCAATATATTCTAGGCTAACTTTTTCAATTGTAAGTTTTTTTTTAATATACTTCATTAAGCTTTATCAGTAAGGATAATAAGCGTGTCAGTTTTTTTTTGTGATTCTTTGTATACCGGATCTCCTTTTTTTCCACAAGAGACTATCAGGCAAGCTATCAATATAGCAAAAGTAATTTTTTTTATCATTTTTGTTTTTTATATTTAGTTATCATTTTTTTAATATTATCAAAAGATGTTCCGCCATATGATTTTTTTGATTTAACAGAATTATTGAGATTAAATACTTTAAATACATCATTTGTAAGTTTTGGCTCAACTTTTCTTATTTCCTCTAATGTTAGATCATTTAGAGCTTTTTTATTTTTTTCTGCTAAATTTACTATAGCAGCAGTTTTTTGATAAGCTTTTCTAAAAGAGATAAAGTGATTTTTTACAAGATAATCAGCTAAGTCTGTTGCAGTGATATAACCTGAGCTTGCAAGCTCAAGCATTCTTTTTTTGTTTGGACTTATATTCTTGAGTACTTCGTCAAATATTCTCAAGCAATTAACGAGTGTGTCGTTAGATTTAAAAACTATCTCCTTATCATCTTGAAGATCTTTAAAATAAGATAAAGGTAATCCTTTTAAAATTGTTAGCATAGAAAATAAATTTCCATAAGTTATACCA
>MDTE01195960.1_pt1 | contig 13728 bp, 12 predicted proteins | sample 811231 | NCBI WGS metagenome assembly MDTE01 (sample SAMN05326651, study PRJNA326480) | marine metagenome | isolation source: seawater | place: Indian Ocean: Red Sea | collected 2010
ATCCAAACTTATTTCAAAGTTTGAACTATTTTCAATACAGTCCGGAATTAACTCTTCATTACATAATTGATTGCCCCCACTAGCAAAAAATGGATAACTACCAAAATCTACTCCATCCCAATTAATAGGTAAGTCACAAATTGATTCTGGCAATGAAGACAACTCATTATTAAAAATCCAAAAATACATTATATTTTGGAGATCACCAATTGATTCAGGAATTGATTCTATCTTATTATACCCAAGATCTAAAAAAATTAAATTAGATAAATTCCCAAAATTTGAAGGTAAAGAAATTAAAAGATTATTGGAAATTGCAAAATTTGTTAATGAATTTAAATAACAAAAACTATCAGGCAATTCTTCAATTTTATTCCATTCAAGATATAAATTTCCCAAATTAGTCAAATTACCCATATTCTCAGGCAATGATGTTAACTGCTGATTTATTCCATTAACTCCATTAGGTGAATATGTTAATACCCAATTAAACATTCTACCTTCATTCCAAGATTGAATCCCCACTTCTAATAAATTTGAATACTCAAGTTCATTTATAATTATTAATTCATTAATGACATTTAAATCTTCATCATAAAAACAATTTTCTTCATTATTATTATTGACAAAATTAGAAGGTATATTTTCAATTTGAGTAAAGCCTACATCACAAAAAGAACTAGAAGCTTCAGGCAAAGCCCCTTCATCTATCCATTGAGAAATAAGATTTATTTGATCTTGAGTCAGATCATTGTTCCCAGGAGGCATCTGGCCAGAATTTATTCTTATCCATAATTCACTTGAAAAATGATCAAAAGGAACTATGGATTCACCACTACTTCCACCATTCATGAGATTTTCATAAGATGAAAGATCTAGACCGCCAAAATTACCATGACAATCAACACATCTTGCATCAAAAATAGGTTGAATCTGAGAATCATAATCTATGGAAGCCATGAGAATGGTCATGGCAAAAACTATTATTATTCGTTTCATAATTTATTTACAAACTTTTCCTATTCTAATTTTAGAGGAGACAATATACGAATAACAAAAGGATTATGCAAATGACTAGGTCACATCTAAGAATGTTGTATTAATTTTTTTATTCCACTATTTTTATTTTGAACTAAAGAAATTTTTCTTTCTTCACTTGTAGCATAATTTAAATCCCAATCAATTAATCTTTGAACCATCATTCTATGATATATGAAAGGTAAAAAAATAACTAAATACAATATGGAAAGATAGCCTTGTGGCATGGTTGGAGAATCAGGATATGTTTCAAGCTCCCAAAATTTTAAATTAGTTTTTTCATGATGAGAAGAATGACGTGTAACATTATATAAATATAAACTACTTATGACATGATTTGAATTCCACGAATGTCGAGGAAAAACAGGTTTTCCAGGCTCTCTGACTAAACCATAATGTTCAATGTAATTAATTGCTTCAAGTAATGCCTTTGCCATGAATGCACATAAAAGAAAAATTAAAACTCCTTGAAAACCACTAATTACATATATTAATAATGTAAGTAATAAGCTTCTTAAATACCCCATTGTCATTCTATTTTTTAAACTAAATTGATTTTGATTTCTACGTTTTAAACGATCCAATTCAATGTGCCATGCATCCTTTTGTTCATTAATAATTGCTCTTAAAATAAACATGTAAACATTCTCACCCCTTTTAGCAGATGCAGGATCATTTTCAAGACACACATTCTTATGATGGCCATATACATGCTCTATTGCAAAAGCACAATCCCATGAAAAAGCTAAAAGCCAATTACCTATAAACATATCAAATTTATTTTTTTTTCTATGTGTTAATTCATGCCCAGGAACCGTTCCCATCATTCCAATAAATAAACTAACTAAAAAAGAAAAGGCCATTTTATCAACTAATGACATGGAAGTACTTACGTTCATGAGATTTAGGTTAAAATAATTTTCAAAAATATTTATCATCCAAATAGGTAATTCATTACTTAAAAGCGCTATTGATGTAGAAACAAATAATAATAAAATGAAAAGATTTATATAAATTGGAAAATTTAAAATAATAGGATATGAATATTTTTCAACTATCATATTCTCTTTAATAAAATTATCGCCCACAATTATGAACAATGAAAGTCCAATCAATACATATAAAGGATAATGTCCTCCTTGTAAACAAATAATAAATGAAGTTAAAAGTGTAAATGTAGAAATGAAATATTTTATGTATTTAATCAATCTTTATTTCTTCAAATTAACGAAAAGCAGATATTCCTGTTATATCTTCACCTAATATTAAAGTATGCATGTCATAGGTGCCTTCATAAGTATAAACTGATTCAATATTCATGAGATGTCGCATGATAGGATATTCACCTGAAATACCATTTGCGCCATGTATTTCGCGGGCCAGTTTAGCAGATTCTCTTGCGACCCAAGTATTATTACGCTTCAACATTGAAATTTGTTGAGGTGTAACTAAGTTCAAATCTTTATTTTTTCCAACCTCTAAAGCTAAAAGTTGACCTTTAGTTATTTCCGTTAACATCCATGTTAATTTTTCCTGAACTAATTGAAATGAACCAATGGGTCTATCAAATTGAATACGTTCTTTCGCATATTTTACCGAAGCTTCATATACTGCCATGGCTGATCCAAGTGCACCCCATCCTATTCCATATCTTGCCTGATTCAAACAACTTAATGGCCCCTTTAATCCTTCAACACCTGGCAATAAATTATCTTCAGGAATAAACACATCATGAAAGGTAAGCTCAGATGTTAAGGATGCACGAAGTGACCATTTATGTTTCATTTCTGGTGCATCATAACCAATCATACCCTTTTCAACAATAAATCCTTTAATTTTTTCTTCATCAGTTTTTGCCCAAACAATGGCAATATCAGCGCATGAACCATTTGTAATCCACATTTTCGAACCATTTAATAAATATCCATCATCCACTTTTTTGGCCATTGTTTTCATATTACCCGGATCAGAACCATGATCAGGCTCAGTAAGTCCAAAGCATCCAATGTTTTCTCCACTTGCAAGTAAAGGTAACCATTTCTTCTTTTGTGATTCAGTACCAAAAGCAAATATTGGATACATGACAAGTGAATTTTGAACTGAAATAAATGAGCGAAGACCTGAATCTCCCCTTTCAATCTCTTGACAAACCAATCCATAAATAATATTATTCATGCCTCCACCAAATCCCTTAGGGATATTTATTCCTAAAAATCCCATTTTTGAAAATTGTTCAATTAAATGCTTAGGAAATGTTCCATTCTCAAAATGTTTTTCAATGATGGGTATTATTTCATTATCTACAAATTCTCTCGTAGATTTTTGTATCATCAATTCATTCTCTGAAAAATGTTTACTAATTTCTAAATAATCAAGACAAGATAATTTCATTTATTCATTTTTATTAATAAATTTTAATACTTACCAGTATAGCCAAGGTATGGAATAATCTAACACTTTACGCATGCTTAAAGAAATTTGAAAGGCCTTTGCTTCTGAATTTAAATCTGTTTCTCCACTTTCAGACATAACAAGGTTTAAAAAAATTGGTAGCTGCATACCTAATGATAAATTTGCAAAATTTGTATTCCAAAATAAACTCATGCCTGGAGTTATGATAATATTTTCTGAATTAGGTGCAGGTACATCATTCCAAAAAGCTTCATTCTCATGTGAAGCAACTACATGTAATCCATAAGGGATTTTCATAAAATTATTTTTATTAAATAAAAATGAAAGTGATAATTCTGTTAATCTAGAACCGCTAAAGCCATATTCATTATCTGATAGCGGTTCATCAATTTTAAATGACATTCCCAAAAAAACTGGATTTTTTATTTTTTTATAATAATATTGCGTTTCAAAAACAATTTTTTTCACTCCTGCACTCATACTAAAATGCCTATGTTCTTCAAATTGTCCATTATCTTTTTTTAAAAAAGGACTTTGACTTAGTGTATTTTTTGATGGCATTATATATCCTAATCCAAAAAATAAACGAGAGCCTTGACCTCTACCTGTATTTAAAGCTAAATATCGTAACATTAATCTAGCATCTCCTAAATACCCACCAATGGCATTTAAAAAATCAGAGTGCGAATGTTCATCTCTATGATGAGCCGATGATTCATCAAGTTCCCATCCCATGTGACGAGTACCTACAATTTGTTGAAAAGATAAATTCCACCAATCAGAAAGGCCAATGGTAATTGTTGGTGAAATAATTGTAGTAGATAAAGTACCTTCATGATCATAAGGCTCAGAATCATCAATTTGATCATGTCGCCAATCAATAAATTGATAAAAAAAGTCTGATGATACCATTATGTCACCTGCATTCAAACCTACACCTTGATCAGAATTGCCAACTGGCATTGAGGGGTTCCCTCACATGGGTCATTGACCAAATAAAATATTAATGAATGTTAAAAAAGAAAATATAAATGTTATTTTATGTTTCATATCTTAATAATGTAAATTCCATTATATTCATTAAATTAATTTAATTCATTTTCTCATTATATGAAGAATCAAATCAAAACCTTAGATTATAAAGCCACTTCTACTAAAAAACAATTTGTGCAATCACTGCATGATACAGGCTTTGTAGTTTTACATAATCATCCTATTAATAAAAAAAACATAGAATTAGTATACGATGAATGGGGGGAATTTTTTAATGATGAAAATAAATATGATTACAAATTCAACATAGATACTCAAGATGGCTATTTCCCTTATTTATCTGAAAATGCAAAAGGAAATGAAATAAAAGATTTGAAAGAATTCTTTCATTATTATGATTGGGGTGTTTACCCTAATGGAATGAGTGACAATACCATTAAATTATATGAACAATTATTAAATGTAGGAAAAGAAATTTTAAATTGGATTGATGATTTTTCTCCTAAGGAAATCTCTTCAAATTTTTCCATTCCTTTATCAAATATGATTCATGATAGTCAAGCAAACCTTTTACGCATCATACATTATCCACCATTAGATGGAAAAATTAAAAAAGGAGCAGTGCGTGCTGCTGCTCATGAAGACATTAATCTCATAACCATACTAATAACCGGCTCTGAGCCTGGACTGCAAGTAAAAACAAAACAAAATAAATGGGTTGAAGTAGAATGTAATCCAGGTTGGCTTGTCATTAACATAGGAGACATGCTGTCTGAATGTTCAAATGGATATTTCCCATCAACTTCTCATCGTGTCATAAATCCAATAGAAAGTGAAATGAAAAAATCAAGATATACCATGCCATTATTCATTCATCCTAGAGATGAAGTTGTATTGTCAAAAAAATATAATGCCAAAAGTTTTTTAGATGAACGCCTTAAAGAACTTGGACTGAAAAAATAATTTAAATACTGCTAAATTTCTTTTTCTTTGATTTAGCCCAATAATAAGCACAAAAACCAAATGATAATTCAAAAATAACAAATAAGGTTATGTTCATTGCTATTCCGCTTGCAAAACCATAACTATGTAATCCAACACTTAATAGATTTACTCCAAACCATGCCATGATTACTACAATATTATTAATTATCATTCCAAATGCAAATCCTAATGGTTTAACATAGCCTGTAAGTCTCATGTGTAACATAATTATTTGCCACATGACAATTAATAATGCACCATTTTCCTTAGGATCCCATCCCCAAAATCTACCCCATGATTGATCTGCCCATATCCCACCTAAAATTGTCCCAAATAATGTAAAAAACAATGCAAAAAGAGTTGCCCCAAACATATTTGAATTTATTGTTTTAAGATAATTATGATTATTAGGATTTTTAATTGCCTGAATTAAATATACATGCCCCAACAATCCTGCAAAAAGTGATGTACCATAGCCAGTAGTAATTGTTATTACATGTGTAGCTAACCAAAAATTAGAATTTAAAACTGCAACTAACATTCCAAGAGTATCACCATCATTAGCATATCCAAAACCTACAAAATGTAAAACAACTCCACAAATTGATCCCGCAAAAATACCCATGCCATCTTTTCTATTTTGTTCTAAAAATACAGAACAAACAACACCAATTAAGCTTACAAAAATAACACTTTCATACAAAGTTGAAACAGGGGGCCTTTGCATGATTATTATTCTTAACAAGATACCATAAAAATGAAATATCAATCCAATTAATAAACTGAAAAATGCCACTTTCCTTAAAACAATAGGCTTATACATAAAAGAGATTGATAAAAGAAAAAATGCCAAAACATATAAAATCATGCTTTTTACAAAAATATCTAATTCATTATACCATGTCTCAATTTTTAAATGATTTATGTTAAGTGTATTATTCCCAATAAATAATTTTTCATATTCTAATAAAACATTATTTTTTTCAATTTCATTTTCATTTAAACTAGCAATAACATAATTTGATAAAATATTTAACATCTTTTGCTGCAATGGACCAATTTTTCTACCATCCATTAATTCCCATGGAGAAAGCCAACTACCTTCAAAATCTTTTTCATCTGAAGGAATAATCTTTAATGCTTGGGAAAAATTATCTTTATTAAGTTCATTAAGCTGCATTAACATATTACTTAATTTTTTATCAGTATCATTCCAAGCATCTTGTTCTTTACTTATCATTTTTTCTATGTAAGGATTTAATTCTTCTGCATTATTCATTACATCATAATAACTAATTTTTTTCCCTACATCAATTTTTAAAGTATTTGCAATATTTTGATCTTCTATGGATATTAATGGCAGTAAACAAGTCAAGCTAAAGCACAGTTCTTGAAAATGAATGACATTTTTATATAGATTCAACATTCCTTCATCAAAATGATTAAGATCTTCTTTATCCATAAATTGAATTTTTTTAATATATTCTAATTGATGCTGAAGACCAATCAATATATCCATCCGATTATACATGTGATCAGAATTCCATGTCAATCCTAGACTTCCAACAATTTCAGGATTTTTTATATTAAAAACTTTATATTTATCAGCATCATTAGGATGCATAGAAATATCAATAAGCCAATCAACAGCAGATAACTTGTTTACTTTGAAATCGTCTGGTAATGCTGAACTTTTCAAAGTTCTTTTACCATGCATGGCTAAAAGATGATTTCTAGCAAATGTATCGAGAGGTTTAATTCGACCATTTTCTTGTACTGGAATGTCTTTGATATCAAATGAACGTGAGAAAAGAAAGCTTAATCCAATAATAAAATAAATAATGATTCTATTATGATTCATGGAACTGCCTTTTAAATAATCTTGGAAGTTTTGAAAAAAGATGGACTAAAAGTCCAAAGCACATTATAATACTAGAAATATAGGGAAAAAGTCTTCCATAGTTTTTTACTGCAGCAAATACTGAAGTTTCCATTTCAGGTGTTTCAATGAAAGAAGATTGGTAAAAAGTATATCCTTTATGTCTTAAGGGATGATTCATTTTTATTTTAAAACGTTTTGAAATGCCTTCCTCAATAAGATTAATGTCGGAACTATAACTTTTAGCAATACCCGTTCCAGAATGCATTACTTTTTTAAAATCCAAAAGTTCAATTTGAAAAGGTAGGTAGGTACGTTTTTTACGAAATAAAATAACATAATCTTCATTATTTACTTTTAATTGTTGCGGAATAGTTTGGCCCAAAAACAAACCATACACACCATCTGAATTATTACCTGAATTATATAAATTAAACATTATTCCTGGGCGATTCATATTTTCTTCTTTTAATGGAGAAAGCTCATTTAACATGAAATTTTTCATCATTCCTTTAAAATAAATTGGAGAAGAATTATTTCTAGATTGTGGTTCACAATTTTCCATGTAATCAATTATTTCAATTTCAAAATGAAAACTTTCATGTTTTAAAATATTTCCTGAACTTAATAATGGATGATCAAAAACAACATAATGATCAGAATCATTATTTGAAGTGTTAATTATTGCAAGTTCCATATAATGATAATCTTCAATAAAATCTGATGAAGAACCTTCATCTATCACCATATTCCCTTCGGAACTAAAAATTGCAGTTAATCCACCACCAACAAGTAATAGTAAGCCTCCTAAATGTAAAATAATGATTCCTACCTTACTCCTTTTCCATAAATTTTTATTAAAAAAGAAAAAAGATAAATTAATGAACATTAATAACATGGTTGGCCTAGCACCAGGAAGAGGAAAATACCAAAGCCACAATATCCATGATGAAAAATATTTCTCTTGAACAGCAAATAATCCCATGTTTTTTTGAGCAATTGTTCCCAATATGACTAAAATCATCATCCACATCATGGTAAAAACGAATACTTTTGGAGTTTTTAAAATTTTCATGGATTAGTTAGGAAATTTTAAAGATGAACAAAATTTAATAAAATCTGATTTTATTTCTGAAATACCTTCCATGTTTAAAGATACTTTAACAAAATATGTATTTTCATCTAAAAAGAAAATAGCACAAAGAAATGAACGACCATCCTCATCATTAATAAGTTCAATCATTTCATAATTGAAATGCTTACCTGTCATTATGCTTATTTCTTTTTTTATTTCATCAATGCTTAAAGCAGGTAAATCAAGTTGCCTTCTCCAACGATTAACATTGGACTGCAGCCCTCCTCCTTTACTATTTAACTTTATGACTGATAAATCTCCCAAGCCTTTAGAATAAGGAATTGAAAAACTTAATAATCTCATTGAAGAACCTGAGGAGGGGATCCATGCGTCTGGCGTTACATACCCCAAATCATTAAATGTATTTATTTCATGATGATCTTTAATAACAGATTTTGAAATTTGTTTTTTTTCTAATTTGTATGTCCTAATGTTTTTGTCTGACGAACAAGAAATCATCAAAATACAAAAAATCAAATAAGTAAAAAATCGATTCTCTCCCATTAATAAATTTAATTAGGAATGTATGGTAAATATGTCCACTTTATTTATAATTAAATCAATTCTTGTGATTTTAATCAAGTAAATAAATTTAGTGATAAAGAACAAAAAATAAATGATGAATAAATGAATAATTTGTTATGTAAGGCAAGGGTGTTAATTCACCACCGTCTTATATAAAATATCTCCTTATTGTTTAACTCCCCCATTAGGGGGAGTTTTTTTATTACTAAAATATTTAATATTTTTTTATTAATATTGTTTAATGTCATTAAATAATTTATTTGATAATAAAAAATATGACTTGAAATATGTCATTTCTTTAATCATCATCCCCATGATGGGAATTTTTGGTACAATATTTTATGCTTTGAATCATGGGATTAAATGGCAAGAACCAATTCTTCTTATATTGTTTTGGATTATTACAGGTTTAAGCATAACAATTGGGTATCATCGTTTATTTGCACATCGTAGCTTTAAATCACATCCATTGTTAGATTGGATATTAATGATTTTTGGAGCTGCAGCATTAGAAAATTCAGCGTTAAAATGGTGTTCAGATCATCGTAGACATCATAAACATCTCGATACAGATAAAGACCCTTATAGTATTACTAAAGGTTTCTTTCATGCTCACATGGGATGGATCCTTGAAAACAAGCCTTCTCCCTTGGAAAAAATTAATGACTTAGAAAAAAATCCAGCTTTGAAGTTTCAAGATAAACATTATAATCTTCTATTTATAATTTTTGGCGTATTAATTCCCATGTCATTAGGTTTTTTTTGGGGGAGACCTTTTGGAGCACTTTTTTGGGGAGTATTTCTTAGAATTACTCTTGTACATCATTTTACATATTTTATCAACTCATTATGCCATTACATAGGTACAAAACCATATAATTCAGAATGTACATCTAGAGATTCTTGGTTTATGGCACTACTTACTTTTGGTGAAGGTTTTCATAATTATCACCATAAATTTCAATGGGATTATAGAAATGGCATTAGATGGTTTGATTTTGATCCTAGCAAATGGATAATTTGGCTATGTTCAAAAGTTGGTTTGGCAAAAGAACTAAAAAAGGCTAATTTCATTCAAATCATGAAAGCAAAATCAAAAAATAAATGGAATCAAATTTATTTATGTTTGGATAGAATGCCAAAAAAAATGAAAAGAGTACATGAAAAAAAATTATCCATCATTAATCATAAAATTCAATCAATAGAAAAATCTTTAATGAAATTTGATAAAAAAATAAATTATAATCTTTTAAAAAATAATTCATCTAAAAAACTTAATAACATATATCAAAATAAAATTAAATTTCTACAAATTGAATATGCGTCTCAGCTGAAATCATTATCATTATTATTATTTACAGTTCAAAAAACGCACCCATAGTTTTTTCTTACTCGGTATATTGATAAAAACATAAATTATGATTCTTAATATATACTTAATTTCAATTAAATATAATTAATAACAATTTTTTAGGAGATAACGTTGAGTAACAATAGTCATCACGAAGAAAGTTTTTGGAAAAAATATATCTTTTCAATAGATCATAAGGTCATTGGAATCCAATATGGAATAACTGCTCTATTATTTTTATTTTTAGGTTTTTCTCTAATGATGGTCATGAGGTGGCAATTAGCATACCCAGATACACCCGTTCCAATCGTTGGTGGTTTAGTGGAATGGTTAGCAACTTTGAATGGATTTGCAAGTGATGGAAATCTACCAGCTGATTTATATAATGTGTTTGGTGCCATGCATGGTACCATAATGATTTTTCTAGGTGTTGTTCCACTAGTTGTAGGAGCTTTTGGAAATTATCTAGTACCATTGCAAATTGGTGCTCCAGACATGGCGTTCCCAAAACTTAACATGGCATCATATTGGGTATATTTTATCGGTGGCATAGTTATGTTCATAAGTTTTTTTCTACCAGGTGGTGCTGCAAATTCTGGGTGGACATCTTATCCTCCCCTATCAGATATTGCAACCGTAGGTCAAACTTATTGGCTTATTGGAATGATATTTTTAATAACTTCCTCACTTCTAGGCTCTATGAACATAATTGTTACAATCATTCAATTAAGAGCCGAAGGCATGACCTGGATGCGGCTTCCATTTTTCGTATGGAGTCAACTTGTAACATCTTTTTTACTCGTATTAGCATTTCCTCCTCTTGAGGCTGCAGGTATTTTTCAATTGATGGATAGAGTTTTTGGAACAAGCTTTTTTCTACCCAGTGGATTAGTAGTTGGAGGAGAAGCACTTGATGTTAGCGGAGGAGGCAGTCCTCTGCTTTGGCAACATCTATTTTGGTTTTTAGCACACCCTGAAGTGTATGTATTAATATTGCCTGGAATGGGTGTTCTATCTGAAGTAATTGCAAATAATACAAGAAAACCAATATGGGGTTATAAATCTTTAGTATATTCTGCAATCTTTTTAGGCTTCATGTCATTTCTTGTTTGGGCACATCACATGTTTTTAACTGGCATGGGACAAGCCATGAGCATATTTTTTCAAACTACTACCATGATAATATCAGTACCATCTGTAATTATTTTATCTTGTTTTATGTTGTCTTTATGGGGTGGTTCAATACGATTCAATACACCAATGTTATTTGCATTGGGATGGATACCAATGTTTGGAATTGGTGGATTAACAGGGCTACCGCTAGGCCTATCAACCCCTGACATACACCTACATGATACCTACTATGTAATAGGACATTTTCATTATGTTGTAGCTCCAGGTACCATATTTGCAATTTTTGCAGGAATATATTATTGGTTTCCTAAAATGACAGGAAAAATGCTTAATGAGACACTAGGAAAAATACATTTTTATTTTTCATTCATTTTCATGAATGGTATTTTTTGGCCCATGCTAATTCAAGGTCTCGCCGGTGTTTCACGTAGATTGGCAGATGGAGGAGCTTCTTATGCGCATGCCCAAAGTGTTCTTCATTATAACGAAATCATGTCTTACTCAGCATGGCTTCTTGCAATAGCACAAATACCTTTCATCTACAATCTCATAATTACACTACGTAAAAAACGACAAGAAAATCCAGATCCAAATCCTTGGAATGCAACTACTATTGAATGGACAGATACTACATCACCTCCATTAGGACATGGAAATTTTGAAAAAGCTCCAATTGTTCATAGAGGTCCATATGAGTATAGCGTACCTGGTGAAACTAATGACTTTACTCCACAAACACAAAATTAATTAAGGAACAAGTGATGGAAATTCCATATAATGTAGAAACAAGAAATGATACTGGATTATATAATGCAAAATTAGGAATATGGCTTTTTTTAGCATCAGAAGTAATGCTATTTGGTGGTCTTTTTTCTGCATATATCTTACTTAGAACTGGTGCACCGATCTGGCCTCCAATAGGAGAACATGGATCCATATTGCACATGCTAATAGAAACAGTACCGCATGCCACATTTAATACTATCATATTAATTCTTTCTAGTGTTACAATGGTCATGGCATGGGTATCATTAAAACAAAAGGACATTAAAAAATATAAAGCATATCTAGGAGTTACAATTATTTGTGCGATTATCTTTTTAATAGTCAAATATTTTGAATATTCTCATAAAATACATGAAGGCTTCATACCATCCCATGATACTTACATGGCTATTTATTTTACATTGACAGGATTGCATGGATTACATATAATTGGTGGAATTGTTGTACTTGCTTATTTATGGGGGCCAGGAATAAAAATGTGGGATTCAGAGCCTGAAAGATTTACAAATAGAATTGAAGTAGCTGGATTATATTGGCACTTTGTAGACTTAGTATGGATTTTTCTTTTCCCAACTCTTTATCTATTAAATTAAGGAATCAAATAATGTCAGATAAAAACATGTCTCATCATATATCTAACTATCGCAATGTATTCATTTATCTCCTAATTGGTACTGCATTAACGGTTGGTGCATCATATTTTGATTTCAATGTCAGCAATTCAATGGCAGGTGCTATTTTTGTTGGCCTTATCATTGCTTCTTTTAAGGGTTACCTCGTGGCTGCACATTTTATGCATCTAAATTCTGAAAAGAAAATGATTCTATGGATTCTTCTGCTTACAGTCATTTTACTGCTTCCACTATTATTCATTCCTGTAATGTGGGATATTAATAACATGGGGAATCATTAATAAATGTCTTTAAAATCTTTTCATTTAATTTTTTTACTTATCAGCTCTCTTTTTTCAATATTCTTTAGTTATTGGTGTTATGACAAATGGTCCATGAATGGTGATGCGCAATATTTAATTTATTTTATCATTGGACTTTTTTTATGCATAAGCATTTTAATATATGGAAAATGGTTCATGAAAGAAATCTCAAAATTAAATGCATAAAATTAAGCTCATATCATTAATACTTTGTTTAATAAATCTTGCTTACCCTTGTGCTGTTTGCTACGGAAATCCAGACTCACCATTAAGCCATGGCATGAATAAGGGTGTTTTAACATTAATGGGCTTCATTATTTTCATATTAATGATTATTTTATATTCAATCATTTCCATGGCAATAAGAACAAAAAAAATAAAAATCACAGATAAAGGTAATTCACATAATGAAATTTAGATTATTAATATCCATATGTTTATTGTTAACCATATGTTTTTCTTCAGAAAAACATGGATCATCACATAAGGGAGAAGATCATCATCCCATTAATACAATTTCAATTATCGAAAATTTAGGTAGTTTAAGTGATCATTTA
>MDTE01083644.1_pt1 | contig 13727 bp, 14 predicted proteins | sample 811231 | NCBI WGS metagenome assembly MDTE01 (sample SAMN05326651, study PRJNA326480) | marine metagenome | isolation source: seawater | place: Indian Ocean: Red Sea | collected 2010
AAAGAAATTTTTTCTAAACAAGAAAGTATTGATCTGTTTAATCTAGAAGGAGTTGGTAAATCCCCATCAAAACTTGATATGTCTAGAATTTATTCAATAAATGAAACATATATAAAAACAATAGATGAAAATGAATTGTTTAAATATTTTAAAGAATATGTATTAAATTACCAAAAACCATTTGATCAATCGAAGGGGATAACTATCTTAAAATCTTTAGGTTTTTTAAAGAATAAAGCTAAAACATTACACGATATATGGAAAAACTCTCAATATATTATTAGTAATAAAATAAACATTGGATCAGAAGAAAAAAAACTTATTAACCAGCTATCTACTAAAATTATCGGTGATTTTATTTCTCAATACGAAAAATTAGGTAAGCCTACTAGGGAAAATTTGGAACTTATAATTAAATCATTAATCAATAATCATAAGACAAACTTTAAAAATGTAGGTCAACCTCTTAGAATTGGGCTAATTGGCTCTAAATTTGGTCCTGGTATTTACGACATAATTTTATCCCTGGACAAAGATGAGGTAATTAAACGTTTAAAAGATTTATTATGACTGAGATAAACTCTTTTAGAACTAGAAAAAACTCTATTTATAACAGAACTACAAAAGAGCCTTTCAAAATTAGTAGATCTAAATTCTTTAATTTTTTAAATTGCAAAAGATGTTTTTATCTTGATAGAGTAATTGGGCTGAAAGAACTTTCCTCTCCTCCTTACACATTAAATAACACTGTGGATGAGTTGCTTAAAAAAGAATTTGATTATTATAGGAAACTGAAACAACCTCATCCAGTTATGGTTAATAATAATCTTAAATTTATTCCATATCATAATGAAAATTTGGATATTTGGAGGAATTCATTAAAAGGCGGTATATCGTTTCACCATGAAAAAACTAATTTAATTATCCATGGTGGAATTGACGATATTTGGTTTGACCTTAATAAAAACAAATTAGTAGTTGTTGATTATAAAGCTCAATCGTCTTCTTATCCGGTTACAGCTTCTTCATATTTAAGTTCAGAGTGGCGCGTTAGTTACAAAGTGCAAATGGATATATATGTTTATATATTGAGAAAAATGAAATTTGAAGTATCTGATATTACTTATTTTTATGTGTGTAATGCAGAAAAGAATAGCGACAAATTTGACGACAAAATTAGATTTAAAACTTCCCTAATTCCATATAAAACAGATACAACTTGGATTGAAAGTAAAATAATAGATATGAAAAACACTTTAGATTGTAAAGACATACCCGAAATTAATATAAATTGTGAAAAATGCATGTATCTTAAAGGAGGGAGCAAATTTTTTTAACTTATGGACATACTTTTAATAATTACAATTTTAGCTTTAGTGATTTTCTACATTTTTAGACCAACATCTAAGAAGGAGTTAAAGAAATTTGAAGATAATGATAATTGGTCAAACATGGGATTTTAAAAAATCAGCAATTAGCTCTGAAGGCAAAGAATTCGTTTTGAAGTCATTTAAAATCTCTTGTGTCGCTTTAACTTGATCATCCATATATGCACTATTTTCGATGAAATAAGTTACTGACTTAAAAATTTCCTCTGAATTACATTTAGATTGTAATAATTCAGGAATAATCATTTTATTCGCCGCTATGTTAATTATGTTTGCGAATCTAATTTTAACCAAAGCTTTTACAATCATAAAGTTTATGAAATTCATCTTATAAATTATAATAGAGGGAATTTTTTTATTAGCTATCTCTAGAGATATAGTCCCAGACTTTGCTACTGCAAATACAGATTTTTCTAAAATGTGATTTTTAATTTTTTCATCACTTATTACTTGACAATTATTTGGAGTTATTTGTTTTAAATATTTTTCTACCTTTGGCCTAATTGTTTCTGTGCTATGAAAAACATATAAAAAATCATCATATTTTTTATTCATTAATTTAATGAAGTTTAATAATATGGGCATTAATATTTCTATCTCTGAAACCCGACTACCAGGAAAAATTGATATAATGGCCTTATTTTTTTCTATAATTTGATTAATGTCAATTTTAGATTTATTATTATTTTCAAGTAAGGGATGGCCAACAAATTTACAATTAATATTTTCTTTTTCAAAATATTTTTTTTCAAACTTAAATAATAGTAAAATATGATCTATAAATTTTTTTATTTTTTTTACTCGATTTTCTCTCCATACCCATACCTGTGGGGCAACGAAATGAATCGTCTTTATTTTTTTTGATCTTTTTTTAACTATTTCAGCTACTCTTAATGTAAAATCTGGACTGTCTACTGAAAATAAAATATCAGGATCAAATTCAATAATTTTATTTGCTGTTTCGTTAATCTTTTTTTTTATTTTAAAAATGTTTGTTAATACTTTTGTAAAACCGAGATATGTCACCTCATTTAAATTGAATATGGACTCAATTCCAATCTTTTTTAAGTTTTCCCCGCCAAGAGATAGATATTGAATATTATTGGTTTTTTTTTTTAATTTAATAATTGCTTCAGCTGCAAGTTTATCTCCTGAAGGCTCTCCGGTTAGTATAAAAATCTTTTTCATTATATTTATCTTTCTACTTTAATGAACATATTGTTCTTATTCGCATAAGATATGGATTTTTGCTTATCTAGAAATATATTTTGTTTAGCCTTTAAAACTAACCCTTTCAGACCAACTTTTCTACATTGTTTAATCGTCTCTAAACCAATTGTTGGTAAATCAATTCTTATATCTTGTTTTGGTTTTGGAAATTTTACCAATACACCATTTTTACCCTTTTTTTTTCTTTTGCATTTTAGCAACATTTGATGGGTGCCGTCTTTACCTTCTATAGCAATTAATTTCTTTTCTCTGATTATTGCCCCCTGACTATAATTATAGTCTCCCGTTTTTTTTAATATTTTTTTTGCTATTGTTATATCAATATTATCCCTATTATTAGGATGAGTTTTGGTATATATCCCAGATTTTAATGCTAATTCATTATTGAACGCTATAGAACTAATAGTTTTAATTTTTTCTTTGCTCAATATATTTATAATTTCTTTTAGGATAGCTGCATCGCCTAATTTGGATTTCTTAATTATTCTAGGAATGTAATAAATACCTTTTAAATCTAATCTTAGCTTAGAAAAATTTGGTCTTTTTACTTTACCGGCAAATAATACTTTTTTACAATTATTATTTTTCAAAATATTTATGATCTTTCCAAATTGCCCTATGGATGCTTTAAATGAATTTTTATCTTTTTTAAAATTTCTTTTTGCGGAAAGATCTACTATTAAATATTTAATTTTCTTCGTCTTTATTTTTTTTAAAATTATTTTTGGTAAATCTGTTTCACCAAATATAAGGCCAATCATAATTCTGTAGGTGTACAAATTGGTCTTTTTTTATCTTTTTCAATAAAATCTATTACTTCTTTCACTAGCTCATTGTTAACATATTCTCCATTAATTTTTTCTAGATTTTCATTAAGTTTTTTAGAAGAAAATATTTTTTTATAGGCTTGATCCAATTCAATTATCTTTTTGTTATCATATTTTTTTCTTCTTAATCCAACTAAATTTATACCTTTTAAGTAATTTCTATTACCAAAAGATAACCCAAAAGGAATTACATCCTTTAGTACTCCAGTCATACCTCCAATCATTGCCATTCTTCCAATTCTGGTAAACTGTTGTACGGCTGAATTTCCTCCGATTACAACAGAGTCCTCTATTGTTACGTGCCCCCCTAAAGGCACATTATTCGCAATTATTACATTGTTTCCAACATTGCAATCATGTGCAATGTGAGATGAAATCATTAACAAACAGTTATCTCCTATTTTTGTACTCCCTCCTCCACCTTCTGTGCCTGGATTTATTGTAACATATTCCCTTATGATATTATTTTGCCCTATCACTAAATTGTTTTTTTCACCTTTAAATTTTAAATCTTGTGGTTGAGTTCCAATACTTGCAAAAGGAAATATTTTAGTATTTTTTCCTATTTTTGTATTTCCTTCAATGTGAACATTGGAAATAAGTTCGACTCCCTCATCTAAGCTAACATTTTCACCAATATAGCAAAAGGGTCCTATCTTCGCTTTACTTGAAACTTTAGCCTTACTATGAATTATACTTGATTTATGTATCATTTTGTCTGTCAACTATTGTTGCTGACCATTCTGCGTCTGCCATTCTTTTTCCATTAACTTTGGCTGTACCTTTATATTTCCAAACTCTGCCGTGAGACCTGACCGCCTCAATTTCTAAATGTAATTCACAATTTGGAATTACGGGGCTTCTAAATCGAGCTTTTTCTACACTCATAAGATACACTAGTTTATTAGCGTACTCCTTTGGGTCTATTCCATGCGCAGTTAACGCAGCAGCGGCTTGACCAAATGCTTCTACTATCAAAACACCAGGCATAACAGGTTGACCTGGAAAGTGTCCTTTGACAAAAAAACTATCTTTTCTTACGTTCATTATGGCAGTAGCTGATTTGAGGGGAACTATCTTAGTCAATTTTTCAATTAGTAACATTGGCTCTCTATGAGGCAATAAACTTTCTATTTTTTTCTTATCAATTTCTGTTTCGCTCATTTATTTTTCCAATTTTTTATAAAGTCTTTAAATGACACCGCTGGATATCCCATAACAATTTGATTGTCCTCTATATCTTTAATTACTCCACTGCCTCCACCTATTTTTACGTTATTACCTATTTTTAAATGGCCTGAAATCCCCGCTTGACCTCCTATTGAAACATTATTACCTATTGTGCTACTGCCAGCAAAACCGACTTGACCGGCGATCATACAATTTTTTCCAATTTTAACATTATGAGCTACATGAACCTGGTTATCAAAGTAAGTATTTTCCCCGATAACTGTATCATCTACAGAGCCTCGATCGATTGTACAGTTTGAGGCTAGTTCAACATAATTTCCAACAACTACTTTTCCAATGTGAGGAAATTTGAAGTTTTTATCATTTTTTGGAATAAAACCAAAGCCTTTTAGGCCTAATTTACATCCACTTTGAATTACAACTTCATTTCCTATCAATGTATTTTTAATATGCACATTTGACCCAATTATTACTTTTTTTCCTATAACAACATTACTTTCAATAATTGTATTATCTCCAATAAGCGAGTTTTTACCGATCTTTACATTTTTTCCAATAAAAACATTATTACCAAATTTTACACCTGAAAACTTTAGTTTATTTGATGATTTTAAATTCAAATCTAGAGTATCAATATCAGCATCAGGATAAATATCTTTTAAAATAACGGCCACTTCATATAAAACTTTTTCACTAATTATTGCCTCACAAGTTTTTGGTAAATAATTTTTTAATTTACTTGTCGTAATACAATATTTGGCTTTTGTATTCTTGGCTTCATCTTTATATCTAACGTTATCAAAAAAAGTTAGGTGGTTCCGACTTGCATCTTTTAGAATTTGAATATCAGACAATTTAATTCTATGTTTTTTATAATTATTGAAATAATTTCCTAAAATAAGATCTTTTTTCTTTTTAAAAAAGTAAACATCATTCATTTATTTTAAATTTAAAGATTTCAGTTTTTTATTAAGCTCTGATATTATCGGACTAGTAATATCTAATTTTGTGTCAGCTAAAATTACATTTTTTTTATCAATCACTGTTCTTATATTATTGCTTTTCATATATTCTTGTAAAATTGGATTAAGTGTTTTAATTAAATCACTTCTTGCTTTTGCTCTTGCCCTAGCAATATAGTTTAAAGAATTTTTTTTATCACTTTGAAGTTTGCTTACTTCTTTCCTTAAACTTTCAATTTGTTTTTTATATTCATCATTCGATAAAACATTTTTCTTAGAAATGATATTTTTTTCCTTATCTAATAGTTTTTTTTCAAGACTTTGAAATTTTTTATTGTCAGACTCAATTTTTTTTTTTAAAAATTCTTGTGCTTCTTTTCCTGCTTTACTTGTATTCAAAACTTTAGAAACATCAAGTACATACACAGTATCTGTTAATGATAATTGCGTTGAAAAAATTATGAATAGTGCAGCTAAAATAAATTTTTTCATGATACTAAAAAGACGTTCCTAGTTGAAAGTTAAACGAATTTGTTTTATCTGTCTCTGCTTTTCTTAAATCCTTCGCAAATGTCAATGATAATGGACCAATTGGTGATAGCCAGTTTCCGCTTACTCCGACTGATGATCTTAGAACGTTAGACCTTCCTAAAGAACTGTCATAATCAACACCCCATACGTTTGCTAAATCTAAAAAAAGATTAATATCTGTATTAGTGCTTTCTGGTAATAATTTCGGTAAACTAGCTTCAAAATTTAGAGCTGCTGCATAGTTTCCGCCAATATAATCTGAACCGTCTTGTGGTCCTACTTTATTCGTTTCAAATCCTCTTAATCTATTTGATGGTAAAGTTAATCTTTTGCTAAGTCTAACATCCTCTGATAATCCATTTATGTTCTGTGCATAAAATTTTATAGCACCAATAACTTCATCGCTCAATGTGTAATATGAACTTAGTTGATAAGTATTTTTAATTGTTTTAGCGTCCCCTATTAAAGGTAAAGATTGTTTAAATGATGAATAGAAGCCGCTAGTAGGCATGAAACTTCTATCCCTGTTATCAAAAGTTAAACCATAACTTACAGCAAGATCTGAGAATGTTCCTTTTTGTTTTTTTAAATTTTCTGAAGCATTATCTAAAACTGTTAATTTATCTGATGTTAAATTAAAACCTGCGGAGAGATATACATCTTTAAATTGCTCAAAAGTCGTACCAGCAGATAAAGCGATTAAGCTATTCTCATAACCTGAGTCTGGTTTATCATTCGTAGTACTGCTAATACCAAAATTAACTAAGTTGCCTGAATTGTTAAAGTTAGGGTTTAAAACCTCAAATGCTCCTTTGAAACTATCTTGGTTTACTGAAGCAAAAGTATTTAATCTCACGCCCCTGCCCAAAAAGTTATTTTCCCTTAAACTAAACATTAAACTTTGACCATCAGATCCAACGCCTGCACCTGCTGAAATTTCACCGGTAGGCTTCTCTTCAACAATTATATCTATAATTTTTGTATCTTTTTCAGAGCCGTCTGTAACCTTGTAATCAACTTTTCCAAATATATTTCTTGCTTTTAACTCTGAAATTGTATTTTTTAGTTTTAAGTTATTGAATGGATCACCTTCATCTAAAAGAAATTCAGATCTGATTACATTTTCATTAGTAACAGTATTTCCGTTAACATTTATCCTTTCAACAAAAATCTTTTCATTTTCAAATATATTTATAGTGATATTGATATTACTTCCATCAATAGACTCTTTGACTGAATGCTGGATAAATTGTAAATCATTTTCATCAATTAATCTGTCAAGGAATTCTAAAGTTCTTTTAATCTTAAATGGAGAGTAATAGTCTCCAATAATTTTTTCATATTGTGTTGATAAGTTAATAAATGCTTTTTTATCAATAGATGGATCGATATTTGTAGATATCTTTGATATCCTATACCTTTTACCAGCATCGATATTGTAATTTAATACAACTGAATTTTTATTATCTTCTAATTCAACACTGTTTGATATTATCTGTACATCATAGTAACCAATGGACTTATAGTAATTTTTTAGTAATCTTTTATCTAATCTTATGTTTTCTTCGTTCAATACTGTGTTCCTAGTGATGAACTTCCAAAATTTATCTTCTTCTGAAACAATTACATCTCTTAATCGTCTCTCTCTTATTTTTTTATCTCCTATAAAATTTATTTTCGAAATTTTTACTTTTTCACCTCTATTAATTTCAAAAATTAAATCTACTCTATTTTCTGTATAAGTTTTAATTTTAGAATTCACTTCAGCAAAATTGAAACCAAGAGATTTGTATATATTTTTAATTTTAATTTCATCCTTTAAAATATTATTTTTTATGTAGCTTCCTCTTTGTTTAGATTTGATAAGCTTGATTATCTCTTTCTTAAATTTTTCTGTTTTTTCACCTTTGATTACTATTTGATTTATAATCGGATATTCCTTAACAGTTAATGTTAATTTATTATTTTCAAATTTTGCCTCTATATTTTCAAAAAATTCAGTTGAGTAAAGAGTCTTTACTATTTTGTTAATATCATCAGCTTGATAATCTGAACCTAATTTTATATCAGCATAAACTTTTATAGTTTCCTTGGTAATTCTTTCATTACCCAATACCTCTAAACTTCTGATTATCTCTGAGAATGAAGAATTAATCATTGTTGCAAAAAATACCAATACTGTAAAAATTATTTTAATCATTTTGTACCTGCAATCTCAATAGCTGTTTTTCTGCTCCATTGATCAATATCATAAATTTTATTAATATTTGAGGCGTTCTGTATAGCATATTTTTTGAAATTTTTGTTTTTTAATACCTTAATAATATTAGGGATAATTGAGTTAAATTTTATTTTTTTTTTTAAAAAAAGATCAACAAACACCTCATTTGCTCCATTAATAATTATAGGAAGTGAATTGAATTTATTTAATTTACCCAAAATATCATTTGGGGGGAAATTTTTTCTTGAAATTTTATAAAATCTCAAATTAACATCATCACTGAAATTTTCATTTAATTTAATAAAATTTTTAATTTCAACATCATTATTTAATATTGCGTTTGATATAGGTATGATCATATTTGGCTCATGGTATATAAATTTACTTAAGCCATTTTTGTAATTTATTATGGCGTGCACTAAGGATTGTGGATGTATTAAAATTTGAATTTTTTCTTTATATTTTGGAAATAGTTTTCTTGCTTCAATAAGCTCAAAAATTTTATTCATCATCGTGGCAGAGTCTATTGAGATTTTTTTCCCCATGTTCCATTTTGGATGATTTAAAGCTTGTATAGGTCTAATATTACTTTTAATCTTTTTCTGAAAAAATGGACCTCCTGATGCTGTTATATATATCTTATCAATATTATCTCTTTTATTATTCTTTTTTAAAAGTTCGTTAATTGAGAAATGTTCAGAGTCAATTGGAACTAGATTTGTTTTATAACGTTTTAACAATTTACTCAAAATCCCCCATCCACAAATTATAGACTCTTTGTTCGCTAGTAGTAATTTTTTTGTAAACTTTACGAAATTTAAAGTTATAGGTAGACCACTAATACCCGGTACTGCGCTTACTGTGATATCCAATTTTTTTTTTATATTATAATTTATAGCTGAGTTATATATTTTTGTATTTCTATAATTTTTTGTTTTTAGTTTTTTATAAATCTTATAATTTGTAACTATAAAGTTATTTGGTTTAAAAATTCTAATTTGTTTTTTTATTTTTGAATAATTAGTGTGAGCTACAAGAGTATCAACTATAAATTTCTCTTTTTTTCTTGAAATAATTTTTAGTGTACTTTCACCAATTGAACCTGTCGAACCAAGTATTGCTATTCTTATTTTTTTTTTCATATTAATTTAAATCAAAAAATAAAACAATTCATTACCGATTGGTAGTCCAATTAAAATTCCATCAAATCTATCTAAAACACCACCATGCCCTGGCAATAGGCTGCCAGTGTCTTTAACCCTGGCTTTTCTTTTAACATATGAAAAAAATATATCACCGGCTTGAGATAAAACAGATATAGAAATTGTTAAAATAAATAGTTTATATATCGGTATTCCATAGTTATATAGATTTATAAAAATAAATAAAATTATTAAGCTTGAAATTATTGATCCAATTGATCCAGATATGGTTTTATTCGGACTTATAGATGTTAGTTTAGGACCTTTAAATGTTTTTCCAAATATTAATCCTCCTATATCTGAAAAAATACAAATCAATAAAATAAAAACTGTAATAACTTTAATTTCTTTTCCATGATTTAAATTGTAAAAAATTAATAGAGAAAAATACAGAATGTATATAATAAATATTGAAACGCAGAAGAATTTTAGCACAGTATTTGTATTTATCTTTTTTAATAAATTAGTAAATTCTAAAATTGATATAGTCCCAAACAAAATTATACAATAAAGCAGTACAAAGTTATAATTCAGCAACAACACTAAAGCCGTGAATAAAATGATTGATGTAATTAATCTCTTTTTCAGATTTCCATCTATCATAATGAACCGAAATTTCTTTTAGTTTTTTTATATTTGTTTATGATCTTTCTTAAATCTGAAATTTTAAAATCAGGCCACAATTTATCTAAAAAGAAAATTTCAGTATAAGCAAGTTGCCACAGCATAAAATTACTTAAACGTTTTCTCCCGCCTGTTCTTATTAATATCTCTGGTTCCGGTACATTTTTTGTAAACAGATTAGATGTTATCTCTTTTTCATTAATCTTTTTAATATTTTTTATTTTTTTAATAGTGCGAATTATTTCGTCTCTGGAGCCATAATTTAAAGCTAAATTAACATTAATCATATTATTTTTATTTGTTTTTTTTTCTACGGTTTTTAGTAGTTTTTTTAATTTTGATGGTAATGGATTAATATTACCAATGATTGATATTTTTATACCATTTTTAATAACGTTTTTAAGTTCTTTAGTAAAATATAGAAATATGAGTTTAAATAAGTAGTTAATTTCCGATTTTGGTCTTTTCCAATTCTCAGTAGAAAAAACATAAAAAGTTAAATGCTTTATCTTCAATCGAAGTGAACCTTCAACAACTTTCTTTACTATTTCGACGCCTTTTAAGTGACCGTAATTTCTTCCTCTTTTTTCTTTTTTTCCCCATCTGCCATTTCCATCCATGATGAATGCAACATGGCTTAGTTTGTTCATATTTGTATTATCTCTTTTTCTTTTTCTTGAATAATTTTATCAATTTGAGCAATAAACTTATCAGTCATATTTTGTATATTCTTCTCGAACTTACCGTTTTCATCTTCAGAAATTTTCTTATCTTTTAATTTAAGTTTTAACTCGTCATTTGCCTCTCTTCTAATGTTTCTGATAGATACCTTTGATTTTTCCCCCATATTTTTTAGAATTTTGATAAGTTCTTTTCTTCTTTCCTCTGTTAAATCTGGAATTCTGATTCTTATAATTTGTCCATCAACCTGAGGATTTATTCCAAGATCTGATTTTTGAATAGCGCTGTCTATTAAAGAACAATTTGATTTATCCCACACCTGAATAGATATCAATCTTGACTCAGGAACTGTTATTGTGGCTAATTGATTAATTGGCATTTTCTGTCCATACACATCTACTTTAATCTTATCTAACATAGCTGCGTTGGCTCTTCCAGTTCTCAGTGTCATTGTATCTTTATTAAAAGATAATAGTGATTTATCCATTTTGAGTGAATAATTGTTTTCATTAAATTGGTCACTCATTTAAACACCTTCTCCAATTTTTAATCTTTTGAAGTCTAAAATTTTTAAAGTATTATCTGTTTCCTTTAATATTTCACTTAATTTCCTTTTTGGATCCATAACCCAATCTTGAGACAACAATGAACTATCTTCTTTAAATTTAGATAATTTTCCTAAGCTGATTTTTTCAATTATATTATCTGGCTTCCCAGAATTTTTTAACTCTTCGTTTATTAATTCTTTCTCCTTTTTAATTATGTCCTCATCTATTAAATCCGATGAAATGGCTAGCGGATCCATAGCAGCAATATGCATACTTATTTGCTTCCCTATTAAATCAATTTTTTCATTAAATTTAGAGGCCTCTAAACAAATCATTACACCAAGCTTCGAAAGATTATCTTGCACAATTGAATGGTGATAAGTGTAAATTTTTCCCGATTTTGTTTTGATAGTTTTATTTCTACCTAAAGAAATTTTTTCACCTATCTTAGAAATTAATGCAACAAGGTTATCTTCGACTGATTTATTGTTTGTCATTAAGGATGAATTTAATTTCTTCTTACTGGAATCTACCTTGTTATTTAATTCGCCAACTTCTTTAGCAAACTTAATGAAATCTTGATTTTTCGCAACAAAATCTGTTTCACAATTTATTTCTAATATTGAAGATTTGTTCTTGTCACCACATATTACAACAATTCCCTCATTTGCTGTTCGTGCCATTTTTTTTGATGCTTTTGATATTCCTTTTACTCTCAATATTTCAAGGGCTTTATCCAGATTACCTTCAGCTTCATTTAAAGCTGACAAACAATCCTTAAATCCTGCACCAGATAGTTTCCTAAGTTTTTTTACCTCTTCAATATTACTCATTTAAAATTATTTTTTATCAGAAACCTTTTTGTCTGATTTAGTCGAAGACATTTTTTTTTCTTTTTCCTTAAGATTAGAAATATTCTTTTCAGCGTCTTTGATGGTATTTTTTAATAAATCACAGTATAAATTTATAGACCTTCTGGCATCATCATTTCCTGGGATAGGAAAATTAATATCTGTAGGATCTGAGTTGGTATCAAGAATTGCAATTATAGGTATGTTTAATCTCTTGGCTTCATTTACCGCCAAAGACTCTATGTTCGTATCAATTATAAAAATCAAATTTGGTAACTTCTTCATATCAGCTATTCCACCTAGCGATCTTTGAAGCTTATCTCTCTCTTTTCCAAATTTTAAAATTTCTTTTTTTGTAAACCCGGTGTCTTCTTTAGCAAGTTGATCATTTAATTTTTTCATTCTTTTTATTGAATTTTGGATTGTATTCCAATTAGTCAACATACCACCTAGCCATCTAAAGTTTACAAAATATTGACCAGTTTCTTGAGCTAAACTGCTTACTTGTTCTGCAGCTTGTTTTTTAGTTGAGACTATCAAAATTTTTCCACCGCTAGATATACATTTATGAACTTGTACCAAAGCGTTTTTTAAAAAATTAACAGTTTGTGTAAGATCAATGATGTGTATTGAATTTTTCTCTCCAAAAATAAACTTCTTCATTTTTGGATTCCATCTTAAAGTTTTATGTCCAAGGTGAACACCAGCTTCTAACAGTTGTTTTATATTTACTTCAGGTACATTCATAGTTTTTCCGGTTCTTCCACCACAACTATTCCATTACTGGACCGGTTGACAATAAAGCCATTTGTTGTGTGCGTAATAGATGATTAGATATATATAAAATTTAGTAAAATCAAGTTTTTAAAATGATATTTTTTTTACATTTTTTGTGTTTTTTAGGTTATCTAACATGAACATATTAAATTTTCTGGTATTTTCTAATTCGTAAACAATTTTTTTATCATTAACTGGTATAATGAATTTTATTAGGGTTTTTCCCCTTTCTGCTAACAGAGATTTAAAATCCTCAAGATTGTTACTATTTTCTAATTCAATCGTAACTTTTTCAAAAGATCTTTTCATCAATTCGTCTATACTTAAAATACTTTTTACATTCACTCTTAGTCGATTGTTGGTATTTGAGATATCTTTTTGTAATGTAAAAACAAATGACTCTGATTCTTTGAGTTTGTCTCTATTCTTTATCAAGTTTTCAGAAAATAAAAATATTTCAAATTCCCCATCAAGATCGCTCAGTTTCAAAATTGCAAAAGGAGTCCCTTTTGAACTTTTCTTTTCTTGTAAAGACATTATAGTTCCGGCTATATTTGCTTCTTTTAAATTTTTATTTTCTGTAAATTTTTTATGTGAAATTATATTTATCCCTGAAAAGATAGATTGATATTCACTCAATGGGTGATCAGAGATGTAAAATCCTAAAGATTTAAATTCTTCAAGTAATAATTCT